>ERZ833963.164-NODE-164-length-103699-cov-40.356808_pt1 | contig 103699 bp, 92 predicted proteins | sample MGYA00519693_ERZ833963 | MGnify/ENA primary metagenome ERZ833963 (study PRJEB31850, sample SAMEA3708748) | human gut metagenome | biome: human gut; feature: human-associated habitat; material: faeces | place: China | collected 2014 ...
GCGCAACCGCCGCTTGCGGCGGCTCTTGGCGCGGAGATCCGCCGGAGCGGTGCTTGAGCCGTTAGGCGGGAATTGTGCGGTGTTGCCTTAAGCATCTTTCTTTTTTTCCATTCGGCCAATGCCGATTGAGGATACAGTACCACACCTGTTTATGCTGCGTCAACGGCCTTCGGAATTTGGCACATAAGGCCGAAGGCCATTACCTATAAACCGATAAAAAGCGCTGCATCGGTTGTTTTGGCTGACGCGGCGTTTCGCTTTGCATTCCGGCAGGATTGCTGGTATAATAAATATATCCCATCGGGCCGCCTGTGCGGCCAGGAAAGGTCCCCACTATGGAAACACCTCATCAGGGCACAGCCCTGTTTCATCTGCCCGGTCTGTTTGAATTTTATGACCTGTATGCGGCGTTTTTGCCGCTTTATCGTGCGCACCGGGAGTATTTTTACGACTGGTGCGCCATCGGCTCGATCTACGGCGCACCGTCTGACTGCTTATGGGCGGGCGGACGGGTCGAGTACAGTGACCGCACCCCACGCGAGGTGCTGGCGTTGACGCGTGAATACGGCATCTCGGCGCGGCTGACACTCAGCAATTCATTACTGCGCCCGGAGCATCTCACAGACCCGGACTGCAATGCGCTCTGCCGACTGTTTCAGGAACAAAATCACCCGCAAAACGGCGCCATCGTTCATGCTGAGCTGCTGACGCAGTACCTGAAAAAGAACTATCCATCGCTGTATCTTGTATCCTCAACCACAAAAGTGCTGACAGACTTCAACGATTTGCAGCGGGAGCTGGCACGGCCCGAGTTTCGCTATGTCGTGCCGGATTTCCGGCTGAACCGAGCATTTGACCGACTTGCAGCGCTGCCCCAGTCCCAGAAGGACAAGGTGGAGTTTCTCTGCAATGAGTGCTGCTGGTTCGGATGCACGGAACGCAGAGCCTGCTATGAGGCCGTCAGCCGCAAAAATCTGGGTCTGCCCGGCCCGGAGCATTACTGCAGCGCCCCCGGCGCAGCGGATGGGTATCGCTTCTCCCGAGCGATGGCGAACCCCGGCTTTATCGGCATCAAGGCCATCCGGGATACCTACCTGCCGAGGGGCTTCACCCAATTCAAGATCGAGGGGCGCGGCCTTGGCAGTGCGCTGATCCTTGAATTTTTGCTTCACTACCTGACCAAGCCGGAATATCAGCTGGCTGTCCGCGAGGAGTTGTATCTGGATACCATGCTGGACCTTTTCTGACTGACTTTGTGTCGGGCCAGGTGAAGCTGTTTGCATTTCTGCGTTGTAAGGCTCCTGTTACCCCAGTGCCACATCCAGCACCATCATCACACTGAAGCCGACAGCAAAGAATACTGTGCCAAGGTTAGAGTGCCGTCCCTGTGACATTTCGGGAATCAGCTCTTCCACCACGACATAGAGCATCGCGCCCGCAGCGAAACTCAAAAGGTAAGGCAATGCCGGTATCACAAGCTGCGCGGCCAAAATCGTCACCACTGCGCCGATTGGCTCAACCACGCCCGAAAGCACACCGCCTGCAAAGGCCCTGCCCTTGCTCTCCCCTTCGGCGCGCAGGGGCATCGAGATGATAGCGCCCTCCGGGAAATTCTGGATGGCTATGCCGAGGGACAGGGCCAGCGCGCTCGCCGCGGTGATCTGTGCGCTGCCTGCGAGAAAGCCGGCGTACATCACACCGACTGCCATGCCCTCCGGGATGTTGTGTAGGGTCACTGCCAGCACCATCATCGTAGTGCGGCCCAGCCTGCTTTTTGGCCCCTCAGCCTCCTCACTGCCGACATGCAGGTGGGGTATCAGATGATCCAGGGCAAGCAAAAACAGCACGCCGAACCAAAATCCGGCAAACGCCGGGAAAAAGGCGAACCGTCCCAACTTCTCCGACTGTTCGATTGCCGGGATCAGCAGGCTCCAGACCGATGCCGCCACCATCACACCGGCGGCAAAGCCTGCAAGTGAGCGCTGCACCAGATCTCCCAGAGCGCGCCGCATAAAAAATACGCACGCTGCGCCCAGCGATGTACCCAAAAAGGGGATCAGAATCCCCCAAAAAGTTTCTGTCAATGAAGTCGCCTCCTTTTATGGTATATACACAAAAACACAGGTACTTTATACCCCCTGTTCAATGATGCTTTTGACAAGCTGTGCCCATTTGTAAGGGTAACAGGCCAGCAGTCCCACGAAAGAGCCGCCCAGAGAGCAGCCGTAGGCGGCCCGTATATGCCCTCCGCAGTTTTTCCGGATGTAGGCTTCGATTTTTTCGGTTTCTGCAAGCATTGTCGGAAATTCGGTACTTTCTGTTTCGTCAAAGCCATCATAGCTGACGCAAAGTACGCGAAAATCCCGCTGCAACAGAGGGATCACTTGGCCAAAGTTGCTTTTCCAGTGGCAGCAGGTGCCGGGCAGCAGCAAAATGACCGGAGCGGTATCCGCCCCAAATTCATAAACCTTCATTCTCCTGCCTCCCGCAGCCACAGTCACTTCGCTTTACGGCGGTCAAACACAGCCAGCCTGTTTTGCTTTTGTGTACCGCAATGTCACAAAAGCCCGCTTGCTCAAGATATGCTTTCAGCTCAGTATCCTTGTAGATGGTCATGCCATCAATGATTTCTGTCCATTTTTTGTCTTTGTCCGTGTCACCGTTGACTTCATTGCAGATGAGGAAGGTGCCGCCCGGCTTCAAAACCCGCCAAACCTCCCGGAAGCACTTTGCAAGGTCCGGCCAGAAATAGACGGTTTCAAACGCGGTGACTGCATCGAACCAATCGCTGGCAAAAATGATGCGCTGCACGCTGCCCTGCCAGATGACACAGCGATCCCTTTGAATCGCCTCTGCATTGAGACGGCGGGATTTTTCGACGCTGACAGCAGAGTAATCCACGCCCTTTACGATGCCGCGCGGACACCTTTTCAGCAGCCGTTTGATATTCGCTCCGCCGCCGCAGCCGCAGTCCAGCACCTTTGCGTCCGGCGCAAGATGCAGAAAGTGAAGCCCCCACAGCGCCACGGGGGTGTGGGCAAGGTTCATCATGGTGACCATCAGCCTGCCGCCGAAGCCTTTGGGGTCTCTCGTATTTTCAAAAAATGACATCGTTTATCTCCTTTCAACTTTTTTACACTCTGCGTAGGTAAGTGGAATGGAATTCTGCAAAACAACACTTTTGCAAACGGTCCAGCCGTTTTGCTGCAAAAATGCCAGATACGCAGCACTCGTCCATCTGCTGTGCAGCGGAAAGCCTGCAATTTTCAGCGCAAGGGCCTGAAGATTTCCCCAAGGGGAATTCTCTGCATGGGTAAAGGTAGGAGCAATCAGCGTGCCATCGTTTTTTAGCACACGGCGAAACTCGATGAGGGCTTTCTCAGGATGCGGCACAATGTGCAGTGCATTGGAGACAATGACAACATCAAAGGACTGGTCAGCATAAGGCAGATGGAACATATCCTGCACGGAAAAATACAGCTTGGAGGAAAAATTACCCCGCTTTGCCTGCGCAATCATCGCTGCGGAGGCGTCGGTAGCCTCAATGTGGTCGGCAGAACACAGGAGATGTTTTGCCACCTGCCCTGTGCCGGTGGCTACCTCCAAAACGGTTTTGTGCCACACAGCAGGGCGAAGCAGCGCATATAATTGATCATAGGCTATTGCATTCTTGCGCATAAAGCGGTCATACCTTGCTGCATTTCTGTCCCAAAAATTCTTTTTCGTAATGCTCAGCTCCTTGGTTTACATCAACTAACTGCTGCTTATTTGAAAAGCTGCCCGGCGGCAGCAGGGAAGCTTGTATATGCGCGTTAGAATAATCTAACCGTTGGATCGTAAAAAAGCTGCCTGCAGCCAAAACGGCGCACCAGCAACGATTCTACGATATTTCGGTCATATAATAGCAGTCTGGCACCCAAATGTCAATAGGGTGCTAAAGGTGCTTTTGTGCGTTTGAATTTCAACAAAAAATCAATAGCGGGCAGTGCGCTTTACACTGCCCGCTATTGAGAAAAGCATACTTTAGCCGTTTTCGTCCTTGGGAATGGCCAGATTCAAGAGGATGGCAACGAGTGCGGCGGGCACAATGCCGGAGCCGCCGAATACCAGAGAGAGCATCTGCGGTGCGTGTGCAAGGATGCCGTTGTTGGCACCGATGCCGTAGCCGAGACCGAGCGCTACAGAGACGATGCTCAGGCTGCGCGGGGTCAGCGGCTCGCGGGTGATGAGCTGAATACCGCTCACCACGATCGAAGAGAACATCATGACAGCTGCGCCGCCCAGCACCGACTGCGGCATGATCGAGACGAGCGCGCCCAGCTTGGGCACCAGACCGCAGAGAATCAGGAAGATGCCGCCGGTGGCCAGCGCAAAGCGGTTGACGACCTTGGTCATGCTGACAAGGCCGACATTCTGGCTGAAGGAGGTGTTGGGCAGTACGCCGAACAGTGCGGCAAAGCTGGAACCGATACCATCGCAGATGACGCCGCCGGACAGCTCGGTGTCGGTGGCCTCGCGGTCCATGCCGCCCATGATAACGCCGGAAATATCGCCCACGGTTTCGACCGCTGTGACGATGAACATAATCATGACCGGTGCGATTGCGCGCATATCAAACACCGGCTTGACCGGCATCAGCTCGGGCAATGCAAACCATTTGGCCTCGGCCACCTTATTCCAGTTCAGCACCCATGCCTTGGTGTAGGCAACGCCCTCGGCGTTCAGCGCCGTGGTGGGCAGAACAAGGCCCATGAGAAACGCTGCAATGTAGCCGCAGATGATGCCCACCAAAATCGAGGAGGAATTCAAAAAGGTGCTGCCGGAGTGCTTGCAGATCAGGATGACGACCAGCACAAAGATGGCGAGCAGCAGGTTTTCGACCGAGCCGAAATCCTGCGCGGTGTTGCCGCCGCCGAAGGAGTTTACACCGACCGAAATCAAGCTCAGACCGATGGAAAGCACCACCGTGCCGGTAACGACAGAGGGCAGCAGCTTGCGCAAAGGCTTCAGAAAGAAGCCCAGCACCGTCTCAAACAGGCCGCCGATCAAGGAGGCACCCATGATCGCGCCGTAGGCCAGCACACCGCCGCCCATCGAGGCTGCGACCGAGCTGAATACCCCGATGAAGCCGGAGGAGGTACCCATGATAATAGGAACCTTGCCGCCGATGGGGCCGATGGAATACAGCTGAACCAATGTGACAATGCCCGCCACAAGCATGGCATTCTGCAGCAGCGTGACGCGCAGGTCGGCAAATTCGCCGCCGGCCAGGCCGCAGGCGCCCGTGATGATAAGCAGCGGCGTAAGGTTGCCGACAAACATCGCCAACACATGCTGCATGCCCAGCGGCAGTGCCTGCTTCAGGGACATCTTGCCTTCAAAGCGGAAGGCTTCGGGGGAAAGATCGTTTTTCTTCATTCCACAACTCCTCAGATAAACTACTACAATATAACATATACCGCCAAAGCGGAAGGGCATACCGCCCTATTTACACATTATACCATCCCCTGCCCTGTGATTGCAATTCCATCAGCCCCCGCAGCAAAAATTTTGTGTGTTTTTGAAGAAGGCTGAACGGTCAAAAAACCTTGATCGCCTGCTGCTTGCCGTGCAAAGTGTAGTGTACGGTCAGACCGTCGTCTGCATCCACGGTGCAATTTTCGGCGTGGTCGGTCAATTCCCGCAGGGAGTTGTATTGGCGGCGCATCTCATCCGTATAGCGACTGGGCATATCGGAGGTGAGCAGGATGCCGCTGAACAGCGCATTGACCCGGGCCAGGGTCTGCTTTTGCTGTAGGGTCAGCTTGCAGTTTTCCTCGCGCAGGAAGAATACATCTGGGTCGCTGCCGTAAGCACGCCCGTTGAGCTGGCGGCGGAAAATCGTGTTGCCGATGGACTGCCTTGTGGAGACCCGCTCGCGATGGAAAAGCCGCATATACCACACATCATCCCAGTCCAGCCCTACATCACACCCAATGCGGCAGTAGTCAACGATGCCAAAGGCAGGCATGACCGGCACACCGCAGCCGAGGATCAGCTTGTCGCCGCACCATGAGCGTAGCAGTGCCATGGCGCGCTGCATCCGTCCTGCGCGGGATTCCCGGGCGTTGCCGAACGGTGCTGCGCCGTAGAGAAAGTCCAGCTTGACAAGGTCAAAGCCCCAATCCTGCAGGACGCGGTCAAAGACCTGCTTGAGGTAGGCCTGTACCTCCGGGTGGTCGATGTCCAGCGCATAAAAGCTGCTCCAGTTGCAGCCGCAGCACCAGGGCTGACCGTCCGCCTGCAGCAGCCAGTCCGGGTGATCTTTGCAGAGCAGGGATTCCTTTTCGCAGACGAACGGTGCCAGCCACAGTCCTGCCAGAAAGCCGCTTTCATGGGCTGCATCTGCCAGCGAGCGCAGCCCGTTGGGGAATTTGTCAGGGTCAGGCTCCAGCCAGTCTCCTACCTTGCACTCCCATCCATCGTCGATCTGAAAGAGATCCCCTGCGCGGAAAAGCGTTTTGCAGCCGTTGAGGTCTTCCTGGATCGAGGCCTCATCAATGTTCTGGTAGCGGTTATACCAGCTGGAATACCCGGCCAGCCTGCGCGTGGTGCGGGGGCGGCAGCCCAGCGCCGCAAACCATGCGTCAAATACCTCGTCCTCGGTGCCCTCGGCAAAAAAGAGGGAGAACGCAGGAAAGCTGCCGCCGGTATGCTGTACCCCGGCGCAGTCGCGTTCAATGCGCAGCTGTGCGGTGCGGCTGTCATAGGAAAAAATCGTATAGCCCGGTGCCTCGTCCAGGCTGGCCAAAAGGCGGTAGGTCTTTCCGCGCCGGAAATAGCAGTAGGAGAAGCCGTGGCTCTGTCCCCTCTTGCCGCTGTAGGGAACAAAATGATAATCGCCGTAACGGTCAAAGCTGTATTTCTCCAAAAGAAATTTCGGGACACGCTCAACACCGTGCTGCCGGTCCCATTTGCCCAGCTCCGGGCAGGCGGTCCAGGTTTGGTAGCCGTTCATGAAGATCTTTTCTTCGCGCGCCATCGTCCACGGAAGCGCAGCAACTGCATTTTGCAGCACTCCGGCGGGCAGCTCTGCCCTCAGGCAGACGGCACCGCTGCGCGAGGTGATGACTGCCGTGCCGTCAAACCGGCCGCTGTCTGTTGCGGCATACCACTGCATCTCAGCCATTTTGAGTTTCCTCCCTGTGAAGCGCGGCGCTGATTTCGGCTGCGCGGTCATCCGTCAGGGTGAACCTGCGGCGGAACAGTACAAGCGCCGCCGCAAGGACGGCCATGGGCAGAACGGTCATCATGAGCCGCAGCCCGAGCAGTGTACCGGCGCTCTGGGCAGCAACGGGGCCTGTCTCCTCGGCATTGCCGGCCAGCCCGATCAGATCCAGGCCGATGCCGGTCAGAAAAACCGCCACGCCGGACGCAGCCTTTACAACAAAGGTCTGCATCGAGAAGATAACGCTTTCCTCACGGCGCCCGGTCTTGAGCTGGCCGTAGTCCACACTGTTGGAGAGGAAAAGGGTCGTCAGTACGCTGAGCATGCCGTTGCAGGCAAACACCACCACGCCCGGCACGCAGAGCAGTGCCAGACTGCCGGAAAAGCCCGTCAGGCAGAGCAGGAGCAGCACAGCATAGCCGCCCAGCGCCAACCCCAGGCTTACCGTAAATACGGCAGTGTTGCTGAGCTTTTTGCGCAGCACCGGATAGAGGACCATCATGCCGAGGATCTGCGCCGCGCCGCCGATGGTTGAGAACAGCGTGTAGCTGGCCTTCCAGCCTGTGCCGCCGAAATCGTACTTGAAGAAATAGATGATAAAGTTGGAGGTCAGATACAGCGCCGAGTTGATCAAAACGATGCTGCCTACGACCACAAGCGCCTGATCGTTGGAGAACAGCGCCTTGAACATCTCGCCGACGGTGGCAGTCTTTATCTCGGCGCTGCCGGTCTCCTTGACGCTGGCGCAGCAGATCGCCTCGGTAACCACAAAGATGACAGCCACGAGCAGTGCTACCCAGCGGAAGCCGGTGCGCTCGCTGTCGCCGCCCAAAGCACCAACCAGCAGCATGGTAAACATCGCAATGAGCGCCGAGCCGACGCCCGCACAGGTGCGGCCCACGACTGACAGGTTTTCTCGGTCAGCAGGGGTACGGGTCACGGCGGGGATCATCGACCAGTAAGGAATGTCCATCATCGTGTAGGTGACGCCCCACAGTATGTAGATGACGCTGAAGTAGACCATCATGTCGGCACCCTCCAGCACCGGCGCGGCAAACAGCGCGTAGAGAACCACCGCATTCAGGACGGTGCCGCTGAGGATCCACGGACGGAACCGTCCCCAGCGGGTGCGGGTCTTGGCCACCAGCACCCCCATAAAGGGATCGTTGAAGGCGTCAAACACACGCGCGATCATCAGGATCAGGCCGACAAAGGTGGCAGGCAGGCCCAGCACATCCTGATAATAGTACATGACATAGGAGGCAGACAGCGCGTAGACCATATCCTTGCCCACTGCGCCGATGCCGAAGGCGGCTTTTTGCTTTGTTGTCAGTTCCATACTGCACACTCCTTCTTTGTGACAGTAAATTCTACGGTGACAGGCGCACACTGCAGGGCCGAGACGGTCAGCGCGGCTGTACCTGTCTGCCCGACTGTGCGCAGATAAGTCCCGCCCATGCCGCCCTCGGCGGTTGCCGCCGCAGGGCCGACCAGCACGGCGGCACCGGTCACGGCAAAGGTCAGCGGCAGCTGTGCATAGACGGCAGGGCTGCCGTTTTCATCAAGGATCCGCACCCGAACACCGGCCATATCGTAGGTGTCACCCTCCTGCAGGACGGTGGCGGAGGGCGTTACCTCAAGATGCAGCCGGTGGCTGGGGCAGAGCGTGACGCTCTTTACCACGGTATCCCCGTTTTTGGCATCGAACCGCCAACGCGTAGCCGCGCCGCCCCAGTTGCCGACATACTTGCCGTACAGCGCCACACCGTCCGCAAAGCTCATCTTATAGCGCACCATGCACCACGCCAGCTTCAGCTTGTAGCGCAGCGGCAGCCCGGCCAAGCCGTAGCGCCCGGCTGCAAGCAGACAGTCGCGCAGCGTATCGGCCTTGGCCTTGTCAAAATGCTCCTGCGTTTCAAGCAGGACACCGATTGTGTCATCCACGGCCAGCGGCGGGTGCGGCAGCGCCGTCCAGCCGCTTTTGTGCAGGGTCGTCACAAACACATCGTTTTTGTAAAGATCCACCCGCTCGGCGTTGGTAAACACATAGACCGTGCCGATTTGCCCGGCAGGATAGTCACCGATGTCCATCGCGGAGCTGACCGTCAGCACCGGCTCCTCCCCGCCCTGCGATGCGTAGACGGACGCCGCCAGCTTGGGATTGCGGAAGCTGTCCAGCACGCCGTGATAGCAGATGCGGTCCCCGGAGCCGAAATCCTTGTGGGTGGCATAATCAAACATACACCAGCCAAAGCAGCCCGCATGCTCTCCATCTGCGTAGGCGGCGTCCAACACCCGCGCATGGCGCAGGGCATGCTCCTGCCGGTGCGGGGCATCGTCACAGGGCTTGGTGGGGTACATGTGGCCGTTGCATTCTGAGATCAGCAGAGCCTTGCTCAAATCAGGCGTTACATCCTTTTTCCGCTTGGCCCCGGCGTTTGAGCCGTTGTGGGAGAAATCGTTGTAGGCGTAAACATCTTCCAGGAGATGGCTCTTTTCCAGATACCGCACGCCTGAGGTCGCCCGGCTCGGATCCAGTGCGTGGGCGATTTTATTGGTGCGCGTATAGAATTCGTCATCGTCTACGCTCTCGTTGATGCGCACACCCCACAGTATGATGCTGGGGTGATTGCGGTTTTGCAGCAGCATCTCCTGCAGCATGGCACAGGCGCGTTCCTTCCATGCCGCATCGCCGATGTGCTGCCAGCCGGGCAGCTCGGTAAATACAAGCAGGCCCAGACGGTCGCATTCATCAAGAAAATACTGGCTTTGTGGGTAATGGCTCGTGCGCACGGCATTGCAGTGCAGCTCGTTTTTCAGGATGCGGGCGTCCTGCCGCTGCAGGCTTTCCGGCGCGGCGTAGCCGATGTAGGGGTAGCTTTGGTGGCGGTTCAGCCCGCGCAGAAAGGTCTTTTTCCCGTTCAGGTAAAAGCCGTCCGCCCGGAACACAGCCGTCCGAAAGCCGAAGGTGGTCTCACGGCTGTGCAGCACCTGCCCTTCGGCATCGAGCAGCTCTGCTATGCAGCGATAGAGATTCGGATGCTCGGTGTCCCATGGCGCGGCGTCAGGCAGCGTAAGACGGCATTCCGCCGATTCTTCCGGGGGCAGCTGGCGGCACACCAGCGTTTCGCCCGCACTGCTGCAGAGCCGGACGCGCAGCGCTGCGGCCTGCTCCGGTGCCTCAACGGTCAGCTGCACGGCAGCCTCGGTCAGCGTCGGTGTGTACACGAAAAGATCGCTCACACGGCTCTGCGGCGAGGTTTCAAGCCAGACCTCCCGGTATAGACCGCCGTAGGTCAGGTAGTCGATGACAAAGCCGAAGGGCGGCAGGCTGGGGTCCTCGCGCGTATCCAGCCGCACGGCCAGCAGATTTTCTTTGCCGCGGCGCACAAGGTCAGTAATTTCGATGGTAAAGCCGGTGTAGCCGCCCTGATGCTGCCCGGCCAGCTGGCCGTTCAGGTAGATCTCCGCCTGATGGGCGGCCCCGTCAAAGCGCAGGAATACCCGGGGCGCATCGGGAACGGTCAGTGTGCGACGGTAACCGCAGACCATCTCATAGTCAGAGGGGTCTGCGTAGTGGAGCGGCAGCTCCCGGCAGGTATGGGGCAGACGCACCGGACGACAGCCAACAGGTTCACCCCGACAGAAGGCATCGCTCCATTGCTCTGTAAATTCCCAGTGATTGCAAAGACTGTATCTCATCGTACCAACAACCCCTCCAGTAAAATGGAAATCATCTCATCCAGGGCATCCGTGTAGGTTATGCCTTGCGCATCGAGCGTGCGGTCTGCAAGAAAATCCTCAATGGAAGCGGAGATCATCCGCTGCAGAACCGGCAGGGATACCCGACGGATAACGCCCTCCCCCATCGCCTGCTCCAGCAGTGCCAAGGTAGGCTCCCAGCCGGTTTCCAGATGCTCCCGCACGCGCGCTGCGACTCTGGGATATTTTTCATCCAAAAGATCCATCTGCTGCAGATCCAGCGCGGTGTACTCCTCCGGCAGGGCGATAATGACCGCCCGCAGCTTTTCAGCCAGGGTGCCGGGACCGTCAAGGATGCGCTGCTTGCGGGCGTGGATCCTTGTGAACGCATCGTCCACCATATCCAGCAGCAGCGCTTCCTTGGAGGGGTAGACCGCGTAGATCGTCTTTTTGCTGATGTGCATCATCGCAGCGGCCTGCTGCATCGTAAAGCGCAGCCCTTCCCTGCGGAACAGCTCCATTCCGACTGCGCGCAGTCTTGTGCACAGCTCGTTGTGTTCGTCCATCACTTGCCTCCTGCGGAAACTCGATTTAGCTTTCCAGTTTCCATTGTAGTGCGGAAACCGGTGCGATTCAAGCGGTTTCCTGCACTTTCTACCTTTTTGCCAATCGGGCACAGATTTTTTCGTCATATCGCCCATACGCTAAAGCCGTAACGGGACAGAAAAACGCCCCCGCATAGTGATGCGGGGGCGCTTTGCAGGTGCCTCAGTTCGTTTTTTCAGTTTTTTTGCTGCAGGCGGGTCAGCTCCCGCAGCTCACGCACGGTGAAAAGGCCGCAGACAATGGCGGCAGCGCCGTCCGCAATGGGGCCTGCGTACATGACGCCGTCAATGCCCATAAAGAGCGGGAAGATGACGATGAGCGGCAGCAGGAACAAAATCTGGCGTGTCAGGGACATGAATACGCCGAGGCGTGCCTTGCCAATCGAGTTGAAGAAGTTGGAGGTGACCGGCTGGATGCCGTTGATCAGCGTCAGGAACATATAAATGCGGAAGTACCGCTCCGAAAACTGGTAGTACATCTCGCTGCCGGTGCCGAAAATACTGATGATCTGCCGCGGGAAAAGCTGGAAGCAGGCAAACGCTGCCAGAGAAAGCCCGGTAGCCACAGCCAGCGCCAGCAGATAGCTCTTTTTGACGCGGCGGTAGAGCGCAGCACCGTAATTGAAGCCGATGATCGGCTGCACACCCTGCGAAATGCCGATGACAAAGGACATAAAGATCATGTTGACCTTTGAGATGATGCCCGCGCAGGCCAGAGGAATATCGCTGCCGTAGATAGACAGTGCACCGTAGTGTGCAAGGGTGTTGTTCAAAACGATCTGGACAACAGCCATAGCGATCTGGTTGAAGCAGGCAGATGCACCGTAGCTGAAGATCTTGCGTGTTCTGTAACCGTCAATCGTAAAGCAGCCCCGTGAGAAGGGTACGGATTTAAAATGGAAGAGATACCGCATGCTGATGCAGAACGAGGCGATCTGCCCAAGGATCGTGGCAAGTGCAGCGCCGGTCATACCCATATCCAGCCCGAAGATGAACAGCGGATCAAGGGCCGTATTGATAAGTGCGCCGATGAGCATCGACATCATGGAATAGCGCGGGCTGCCGTCTGCCAGAATCAGCTTGCTCATGCCGGTATTCATAATGAGGAACGGAAACCCCAGCGCTGTGATACGGGTGTAGGCCTCTGCGTAGGGCAAAACATCCGGCGTAGCGCCGAAGAATTTCAGCATCGGCGTCAGAAAAAGCAGCGTGACCACCATCAGCACAGTGCCGAACAGCGCCATCAGGCACAGGCCGTTGCCTGCATATTCAGCAGAACGCTTTTCATTGCCTGCACCCAGCTGGAGACTGAAATTCGTCGCACTGCCGATACCGAGCAGCAGCGCAATGGCTGTGCAGGCAATCGAGAGAGGAAACGCAATGTTGGTGGCAGCATTGCCCAGCAGACCCACACCCTGCCCGATAAAGATCTGGTCAACAATGTTGTACAGCGACGTCACCAGCATCGAGATAATGCAGGGAATGGCAAAGCCGACAAGCAGCTTGCCTTCTTTTTCATATCCAAGCGGATTGGCAGCATCAGCCTGCGATGAAACTGTTTTTACGCTCATGCAGTTTTATCTCCTTTAATCCTGTTAATAATCGAAAATATAATAATAGTAACAAAATCCGGTAGGAAATGCAAGTCCGTTTGCCTTGAGGCGCTTGAGCTTGCCCTACATGAGCCGGAGACCGTGACACGAACAAAACCGGGGCGAACTTTTCGTTCGCCCCGGCAGTACCTAAATGATTGGAGTCATAGCCTCATAACCTTTATTCGTTATTTTTCGGAGTTGGTTCCTATTTTCATGGGAAATCATTCCCTTTGCAGAATTTCGGGCTTTGAGATTGAGGATCAACCTCTGACACTTAGTACATTGGAGTTTCTCCTTATGGATCAGGTAGATTTCAGATACCCTCTGTTGGGTGGCGTGGAACCAGTCATGATAACCAGCCTTCTTTCATCCTGATCTATATGTTGCATGGGGGTCTTTGATGACGGCCCCTGAGTCTGCTGTTTAAAGGTAAGCTGCCGGACATCTCGTTCAATATGCTTTGTTCAGGTTATGACCTGCGGCTTCGGATGCGGCGCTTTTTCATTCAGCAGGCCCAGGCCCGCCGGTGATGAATAGGATCTTTAAAGTTTGCCATTGGACTTGAGCCTCCTTCCTTACGAAATACCGCCGGTGTCTTGCTTCCTTTGGAGATTTCTTATGACATTTCTCCTTGGAAGATCAGCTTCTCTTGGAGTTGTCTGCTCCTTATCTCCGGCTGTTTTCTTTCTGTGACTATACTATACCACAGCCCCTGGGATTCGTCTATTCGCAGATATGCCAACGATGCAGCGAAAGATTTGTGCAGTTTCAAGCTTGCCGCTCCGGGCAAAAAATGGTATAATAAATATGTTGGGCTGCTGTACAGCCCAGACTGTGCGCTGTCCCTTTTGGAAAGGGACGGCGCTTTTTTTGGCGGGATCGTGCTGTGATCCTGCGGGCTGATCTGAACAGGCATTAGGCAATATTCATTTCAAAACAACCGTAAAGCAACTGCCGCTGCCGGGGCGGCTGTCCACAGTGACAGCGCCGCCGTGCAGGGCGGCTATTTTTTGTACCATGGCAAGGCCCAAGCCGTTGCCTTGCGTCCTGTGGCTGGTGTCCCCCTGATAGAACTGCTCAAAGATATGGCAGCAGGTCTCGGCGTCCATACCGCAGCCCTGGTCAGTGACAGCCACAACCGGTCTGCCCAGCTCGCAGTGCAGTGTTACGCTTATGGTTCCGTTCTCCGGGCTGAACTTGGCGGCATTATCCAGCAGATTCAGCCAGATCTCCTTTACCAGCGCTTCGCTGCCGTGGTAGGTGCAGGGGGCCAGCTCGGCCTCAAACTGCAGTGGCTTATCGCGCCACTTTTGCCGGGTCACAAGGATGCACTGGCGCAGCTGCTCATCCAGCGAAAAGTCTGTACAGTCGGTCAGAATGGTCTGTGCCTCGATACGATTCAAGAGCAACACACTGCCGGAAAGCTGTGCCAGCCGCCTGCTCTCATCGCGGATGATTTGCAGATACTCGCGCTGCTCCTCTGGGGTGACATCCTCGTCCAGCAGCAGGTCGGCAAAGCCGCTGATGCTGACGATGGGCGTCTTGAACTCATGGGAAAAGTTATTTACAAAATCCTTGCGCAGCAGCTCCGTGCCGGAAAGCTCCTCCGCCGCTTTGTTGAAGGCTGCTTTGAACTCCCGGATCTCGGTGGGCTCATACCCGTGGGCGGCGGGCTGCAGGCGCACGGTAAAGTCCCCCGCCGCCAGCCGGTTCATCGCCTGTATGATGTTTTTGATAGGCTTTATTAACACAAGGCGAATCGCAACCACAAGGCTGACGGCCATCAAAATACAGCTGGCATACAAAATAACCAGTGCGCCGCCGATGCTGACGCTGCCGTCTTGGATAAAAAAGCCGTGGTCAGCCTCCAATACCACCAGCACCGTCGCAACGGTCAGATTCAGTGTAACGATGAAAAACAGGTTCAGCACCAGCAGCATTGTCAAATTTACGGTGCGCACGCAGTCGCGCAGCTTGTTTACAAATTGTGCCATATCACACCTTCTTTATAGCACGGTAGCCGATGCCGCGAATGGTCTGTATCTCAAACTCCGGCCAATCGTAAAAGCGGGTGCGCAGCCGATTGATGTGAACATTTACCGTTTTGTCGTCACTTTCGCTGTCCATGCCCCAGATCTCATCCAGCAGCTCCAGCCGGGTAAAGGTCCTTTCCGGGTAAGCCAGCAGCTTGTATAGAAGGTTGAACTCCTTGGGCGGCAGCACCTGCGCATCGTGGCCGCGCCGCACGGTGTGGGTATCGTAGTCCAGCTCGACATCCCCTATCGTGATCCTGTGCTCATCCACGATGCGGGCGCGGCGCAGCAGAGCCTTGATGCGCAGCACAAGCTCCTGCCGGTCCGGCGGTTTTGTCATATAATCATCAGTGCCAACGATAAAACCCGTGTGCTTGTCCTGCGGCATATCCTTGGCCGTCAGCATTAAAATAGGCAGCATGCTGCCGCTTTCCCGGATGGTCCTGGTCAGGGTAAAGCCATCCATTCGGGGCATCATCACATCGCAGAGCAGCAGGTCTATATGGTTGTGGTCGAGCATTTCCAGTGCCTGCACACCGTCGGCAGCAATCAGCGGCTCATAGCCCGCTCGCTTTACGATGGTGCAAAGCAGACGCGCTGTGCTGGGGTCATCCTCGGCAATCAAAATACGAAACATCCGCGTATCCTCCTTGGTTCTATTATAGTACAGCGCAAAGATAAACGAAAGATAAACCTTCCCGTTTACCAAAGGTTTATTTTGGCGGTGTATCCTTAGGAGCATCGAAACAAAAAACAACCTACGGGAAAACGGAGGATACAGCTATGAAAATCATCTATCTTGTCACCGGTGCTGCCGGATTTATGGGCACTAATGTCTGCGCACAGCTCTTGGAGCGCGGTGATGCCGTGCGCGCTTTTGTACTGAAGGGCGACCCCGCCGTAAAATTTGTGCCGAAGGCCGTCGAAATCTTTGAGGGTGACCTCTGCAATGCCGAGGACTGCGAGAAATTCTTTGCCGTGGAGCCGGGCACACAGACCGTCTGCATCCACTGCGCGAGCATGGTGACGATCAACCCGAATTACAGTGAAAAGCTGATCGCCGTCAATGTGGGCGGCGCCGAAAATATGCTGAATGCCGCCAAAAATCACCCGGAGTGCAAAAAGTTCGTCTATGTTTCCAGCACCGGCGCCATCCCCGAGCTGCCTAAGGGCGAGAGCATCCATGAGGTATACAGCTTTGTTCCCTACGATGACAATCGCGTGGTCGGCTGGTACAGCCGCAGCAAGGCAATGGCGACCCAGAAGGTGCTGGACGCCGCCGCTGACGGACTGAATGCCTGCGTGGTGCATCCCAGCGGTATTCTTGGCCCCAACGACCCCGCCATCGGTCAGACGACCCGCACACTGATCCAAATCCTGAACGGTGAGATGCCCATCGGTATGCAGGGCTCGTTCAATCTTGTCGATGTGCGCGACCTGGCCGCCGGTACGATTGCCGCCGCTGACCGCGGGCGCAAGGGCGAGTGCTACATCCTTTCCAATGACGAGGTTTCGCTGAAGGAACTCTGCGAAATGCTGAAGGCAGAAACCGGCTGCCGCGGCTGTCTGTTTTACATGCCGCTGTCGCTTGCCCATTTTGCCGCCAAGCTGATGGAGGCACGCGCCGCCAAGACCGGTAAGCCTGCTGTACTGACTGAGTTTGCCGTTTACAATCTGGAGCGCAACAACCATTTTGAATGCTCCAAGGCAAAAAATGAGCTTGGCTTTGCCCCGCGTCCCTACAAGGAAACACTGCATGATTTGGCGGTTTGGCTCAAGCAGGAGGGAAAAATCGCATGAAGAAAGTTTGTGTTATCACAGGCGGCGGCAGCGGCATGGGGCTTGCCACGGCGAAGCTCGTCTGTGAAGAAGGATATTACACGATTTTGGTGGGGCGCACGGCGTCCAAGCTGGAAAAGGCAGTCAATGATCTGCGCAGTGCAGGCGGCGAGGCTGAGGCGTTCAGCTGTGATGTTTCCGACCGTGAAAGCTGTTTTGCGCTGGCCAAACACGCCTCCGAATGCGGCGAAGTAAAAGCGGTATTGCACATTGCGGGCCTCAGCCCTCACATGGGCGATGCTGAAAAGATTTTGCGTGGCAATGCGCTGGGCACGGTGAATATCAACGATGCCTTTTATGAGGTCATGGCACCGGGCGGCTGTGTGATCGACACCTCCAGCATGAGCGCCTACCTTGCCCCGCAGTTTGTCATGCCTAAGGGTGCGTACAAGCTGGCGCGCACCGACCGTGAAAAATTCATCAAAAAGCTGGTGGCGCGGGCAGGCATCGCCCCTAAGGACGCCCGCCCGGGTCTGGCCTACGCCATCAGCAAGCATTTTGTAATTTGGTTTGCTAAGACCGATGCCGCACGCTTTGGCGAGAAAAATGTGCGTTGCCTGAGTGTGACACCCGGCAACTTTGACACGCCGATGGGCGCACTGGAAAGCGGGCAGGCGGATGTATTCAAAAAATACTCTGCTCTCAAGCGCAACGGAAAGCCGGAAGAAATCGCCGCTTTGTTTGCGCTTCTTCTGGATGAGCGGCTGGGCTTCCTGACCGGAGCAGACATTCTTATGGACGGCGGCGTTGTGGCAAGCGGCGCCAGCGGATTGAGCAAATAAAAAAGGGCAGCAAAGTAAACCCCGATTTTAGCTTTTGGGGTCTGCTTTGCTGCCTTTTGGATTTTGTGCTTTCGCTTGGCTGTACTTTAGTGCAGCTCGCTTTCGCAGCGGTCCAGCACGGCGGCAATAACCTGATCCATGTCGTAATACTTGTACTCACCCAGGCGTCCGCCGAAGATGATCTTCGGCTCGGCATCGGCCAGCTTCTTGTACTCGGCATACAGTGCGCCGTTTTTAGCATCGTTGACGGGGTAATACGGCTCGTCACCGGGCTTCCACTCGGAGGAATACTCGCGGCTGATGATCGTTTTGGGCAGGTCGGTGCCGTTCTCGTCCTTGCCGAACTCGAACCATTTGTGCTCGATGATGCGGGTCCACGGCGTCTCGCGGTCCGTATAGTTGACGGCGGCGTTGCCCTGGAAGCTGGGCTTGTCGAGCAGTTCATTCTCAAACCGGACGGAGCGGTACTCCAACGTGCCGAGTTTGTAGTCAAAATAAGCATCAATCGGGCCGGTGTAGACGATTTTGTCAGCCAGTGCGTCCAGCGCGGCCTTGTTTTCAAGGTAATCGGTGTTCAGCCGCACCTCGATGCCGTCCAGAAGATTGGCGATCATCTTGGTGTAGCCGCCGATGGGAATGCCCTGATACAGCGCGTTGAAATAGTTGTTGTCAAAGGTCAGCCGCACAGGCAGGCGCTTGATGATAAAAGCAGGCAGGTCCTTGCAGTCGCGGCCCCACTGCTTTTCGGTGTAGCCCTTGATGAGCTTCTCATAAATGTCGCGGCCCACAAGGGAGATGGCCTGCTCCTCAAGGTTCTGCGGCTCGTGGGTGATCTCACGGCGCTGCTCCTCGATCTTGGCGGCTGCCTCCTCCGGCGTGACGACGCCCCACATCTTATTAAAGGTATACATGTTGAAGGGCAGCGAATACAGTTCACCCTTATAGTTGGCAACAGGAGAGTTCGTAAAGCGGTTGAACTCGGCAAACCGGGTGATATAGTTCCAGACCTTTTTGTTGTTGGTGTGGAAGATGTGCGCACCATACTTATGGACGTTGATACCCTCGATGTTCTCGGTATAAATGTTGCCCGCAATGTTGGGGCGCTTATCCACGACCAGCACGGATTTGCCGTGGACCTTGGCCTCATGGGCGAAGATGGCACCGTACAGACCGGAGCCGACTACCAGATAATCATATTTCATATAACAGGTGTTCCTCTCTTTAAAAGTCACAGGGATATTGTGCGGTAATGGCATTGAGAGCCTTACTCCACCGTCAAAAAGCGGCAGAAAGGCGTTTCAGTCTCTGCCGAATAGATCTCTTGTGTAGACCTTGTCCTGCACATCGTTGAGGCAGGCATCGTAGCGGTTGGCCAGAATGGCCTGACTCTGCCGCTTGAATTTGTCCAGATCGTTGACCACTGCCGAACCGAAGAAGGTCTTGCCGTCCTCCAGCGTAGGCTCATAGATGATGACCTGTGCGCCCTTGGCCTTGATGCGCTTCATGACACCCTGAATCGAGCTTTGGCGGAAGTTGTCGCTGTTGCTCTTCATCGTCAGGCGGTAGACGCCGATCGTGACGGGCCTTTCGCGGCTTTCGTCAAACTCATTTTCCTGATCGTAGCCGTAGTACCCGGCCAGCTTCAGCACGCGGCCAGCGATGAAGTCCTTGCGGGTGCGGTTGGACTCCACAATGGCCTCGATGAGATTTTCCGGCACATCGGCGTAGGCTGCCTTTGCGTCCAGCGTAGCGGTCAGATCCAGCTCTTTCTCAGCCAGATATTTCTCGATGTAATCATCCCGGATCGGCGATTTGCGCGCGTTGATCAATGCGACCTTTTCCGGCAGGATATCCACCGCCGTCACACGATGGTGCTGGGAAAGCAGCGTGGCAATCGAAAGCCCCACATAGCCGGTCCCGGCCACCGCGATCTTATATTTTTTCATAGCAGTTTATACTCCGCAGCTGCGAATTTTCCGTAAGGCAGCGGTCAAAATTGCGCCGTGCCGACTTACCGTATGTGGGTTTATTATAGTACGTCACCGGCGACAATTCAATATTGCCTCTTCCCTCAGAATTGTTTGAACAATAATCCAGTATTGAAAACAATCGTCTCTACTCAGTCTTTGCTGTATCTGCTAAGATAGAATCACGGTACTGGCGTGGTGTCAGACCGGTTTGTTTACGGAAAACACGATAAAAGTAATTGTCATCCAGGAATCCGATCTGCTGGCAGATCTGTGCATTGGACAGATTCGTATCGCAAAGAAGCTTCATCGCTTTTTGGATGCGCAGGTGCGTGATCTGCTCGTTGATGCCGCAGCCATAGAGCTGCCGGGAAAGATAGTACAGCCCGGTACGGCTTAACGAAAGATTACGGCAGATCGTTTCGTTTGTCAATGTCTCATCCAGATGTTCCGCCAGGTAGCGGCTCAGCTTTTCCTGCGCACTGCCCGCTGCCAGCCGCGTCAGCCCCTTTTGGTACAATGCAGCCGCCGCCAAAGCCAGCAGATCCGCTGCTGATTTCAGCACCGGATAGGGCGTGCGCGGCAAGGCATTATAGGCTTTTTGCAGTGCCGTTTTATCAATTGCGTAAGCCGAGCAGCATTTTTGCGCATAGCTCCACTCGCTCTGCTCATCGGCCCCCTGTACAATGTGGCTCAACAGCAAAAAGCCCACAACAGCACCATCGATTTGGACCGGCGTGATCACTTCGATCAACCCCGCATGGCAGGGGTAGATGATCGTCTGCTTTTGCCGCGTTGCCTTGCGGCAAGCCGCCTGGTCACACAGGTAACAGCCGGTCTTACCATCAGGCACACTGCGGATCAAGCGGCAATAAGCTGGCAGTTCCGGCGGATAGGCAAGCACTTCGATTCCATACGAATCAAAAACGGCGGAGCGCAGCCCCGTAAGGCAGTGAAAATCCTGCAAGAGGACCAAAAGCTCCTTTTTATTGAAAACGGTTCCCATGGGTGCGCTCCTTTCCGAACATTAAGATAGTTTTATGATAAAGACCATCCTTTATTTTGTCAAGGAGGATTCCTATGATTGACTTAAAGCAGTGTTCTCTCGGCATTGAGTTGGGTTCCACCCGCATCAAAGCTGTGCTTGTGGGCGATACCTGCAAGCCTGTGGCCCAGGGCGATTTCACCTGGGAGAACCGGCTGGAAAACGGCATCTGGACCTACCCGCTGGAGGAAGTCTGGCAGGGTGTGCAGGCTGCCTACGCGGCATTGGCTGCGGATGTGCTGGCCAAGTGTGGCCAGCCGCTGACCACAGTGGGGTGCATTGGCGTTTCGGCTATGATGCATGGGTATCTGGCGTTTGATGCTGCGGGCAAACTGCTGGTACCGTTCCGCACATGGCGCAACACGATGACCGGCGCGGCAGCAGAAGAGTTGACCTCGGCGTTCGGGTTCAACATCCCGCAGCGGTGGAGCGCAGCACACCTGTACCAAGCCATGCTGAACCGCGAGCCACACCTGCCGCAGCTGGACTTTTTCACCACGCTGGCAGGCTATGTACACTGGCAGCTGACCGGGCGCAAGGTGCTGGGCGAAGGCGATGCCAGCGGCATGTTCCCGATTGACAGCACCACCGGCGGGTATGATACCGCAATGCTCGCAAAATTTAACGCACTGGCAGACAAGCAAGGCTGCCCCGTGGATCTTGTCAAACTGCTGCCTACCGTTTTGCCCGCAGGCGAGGACGCCGGTATGCTGACCGTCGAGGGGGCGAAGCGGCTCGACCCCACCGGCACGCTGCAGCCCGGCATACCGTTCTGCCCACCGGAGGGCGACGCCGGCACCGGCATGGTGGCAACAAACAGTGTCGCCCCGCGCACCGGCAATGTCAGCGCAGGCACCAGCATTTTTGCCATGGTCGTCCTGGAAAAGCCGCTGTCCAAGGTCTACCCGGAAATCGACATGGTCACGACCCCCGACGGCGCGGCGGTCGCCATGGTCCACTGCAACAACTGCACCAGCGATTTGAACGCCTGGGTCGATCTGCTGGCCGAGAGCGCGGCACTGTGCGGAGCAAACATCGACAAAGGTGCGTTGTTTACCCTCCTGTTTAACGAATCGCTGCACGGTGCGCCTGACTGCGGCGGCATCACGCCCGTCAACTACATTTCCGGTGAGAGCGTCACCCACTTGGACGCGGGCGTCCCCCTGCTGCTGCGCCGCCCGGACAGTGCGTTTACGCTGGCCAACTTTATGCGCGCCAACATCTATTCTGCCTTTGCCACGTTGGCGATGGGGCTGGAAATTCTGCGCAAAGAAAATGTGGCTGTGAATACCCTGCTCGGCCACGGCGGTATCTTCAAAACGCCGGGCGTGGCCCAGCGGTATCTGGCTGCTGCGGCGGGCGCGCCTGTGACCTGCATGGAAACAGCCGGTGAGGGCGGTTCCTACGGCATGGCCCTGCTGGCTGCGTATCGTCTGCACCGCGCCGACGGCGAAACGCTGGCCGCGTATTTGAACCGCTGCGTTTTTGCCGACGCCCAAAGCACGACCCTGTTCCCCGACCCTGCCGAGCAGTCCGGGTTTGCCGCCTTTTTGACCCAATACCAAACCGCGCTGAAAGCCGAACGCGCCGTTGTAAAATAAGGGCTTGCATGCGCCGGCTGCCGGTCAACGCCAGCCAGCGGCGGAAAGTCCGGAGCAGCAGCTGTTCTTGAACGATTTAGCGTTAAAGCAGAAAGGATAACCTATGCTGGAAGCATTAAAGCAGCAAGTTTATGAAGCCAACATGGAATTGCCCCGCCAAGGACTTGTAACCTACACCTGGGGCAATGTCTCGGGCATTGACCGCGAGAAGGGCCTGTTTGTCATCAAGCCGTCCGGCGTGGAATATGACGAACTTACACCGGAAATGCTCGTTGTCATGGATTTGAACGGCAACAAGATCGAGGGCGAGCTGAAACCCAGCAGCGACACGAAAACGCATCTGGAACTGTACAAGGCGTTCTCGGCGCTGGGCGGCATCGTACACACCCACTCGACCCACGCAGTGGCCTTTGCCCAGGCGCGGCGCGACCTGCCCGCCTTTGGCACGACCCACGCCGACTATTTTTACGGCCCTGTCCCCTGCACGCGGGAGCTGACGCCTGGAGAGATCGACGAGGACTACGAGAAGAACACCGGCAAGGTCATCATCGAGACGTTCCAAAACCGCGGCATTGACCCGGTGCATGTACCCGGTGTTCTCTGTGCCAGCCACGGTCCCTTTACCTGGGGCAAAGACGCGGCACAGGCTGTCTACCACGCTGTAGTGCTGGAAGAAGTCGCAAAGATGGCAATTTTGACTCTGACCATTGACCCCGATGCACAGCCTGCCCCACAGCATGTTTTGGACAAGCATTTTATGAGAAAACATGGACCCAACGCCTATTACGGCCAGAAATAAGGAGGTTTTACCGTATGAAATTTTACATTGATACCGCCAACGTCGACGAGATCCGCAGTGCCAACGACATGGGCATTATCGCCGGTGTCACCACAAACCCCAGCCTGATTGCCAAAGAGGGCCGCGACTACGCCGAAACGTTGAAAGAGATTGCCACCATCGTGGACGGTCCCATCTCCGGCGAGGTCAAGGCGACCACAACCGATGCCGAGGACATGATCGCCGAGGGCCGCGCCATCTACGCGCTGGACCCGAAGCACATGGTGGTCAAAATCCCCATGACCGCCGAGGGGTTAAAGGCCATCAAGGTGCTGTCCGGCGAGGGCATCCCTACGAACTGCACGCTGATTTTCAGCGCCAACCAGGCGCTGCTGGCAGCCCGCGCGGGCGCCACGTATGTCAGCCCGTTTTTGGGGCGTCTCGATGACATCGGCCAGCCGGGCATTGATCTGATCGAGACTATCCATGATATATTCCTGAACTATCCGGACATCGAGACTCAAATCATCGCCGCCAGCGTGCGCAATCCCATCCATGTGACCGACTGTGCCCTGGCTGGTGCCGACATTGCCACGGTGCCGTACAAGGTCATCGAGCAGATGCTTCACCATCCGCTGACCGATGCCGGCATTGAGAAGTTCAAGGCCGACTATACAAAAGTTTTTGGCGTCAACGGATAAATCTTCCGTAAGGAGGAGACAAAGATATGTACTATATTGGGATCGACCTCGGCACCTCTGCGGTGAAGCTGCTGCTGATGGACGAAATGGGCAGCATTGCCAACATCGTCAGCCGGGAATACCCGATCGCCTTCCCGCATCCCGGTTGGAGCGAGCAGGACCCCGCCGATTGGTGGGCGGCGGTCTGCGACGGCATCCCCGCGCTGCTGGACGGGTTTGATGCGTCTCAGGTCAAGGGCATCGGCGCGGGCGGCCAGATGCACGGGCTGGTGGTGCTGGACAAAAATGACACGGTTATCCGCCCCTGCATCCTTTGGAACGATGGCCGCACCCAAAGGCAGGTCGACTACTTAAACGGCGTTATCGGCAAAGACAAGCTGAGCCGTTACACCGCAAACATCGCCTTTGCAGGCTTCACCGCACCCAAACTGCTTTGGATGCGGGAGAACGAGCCGGACAACTTCGCCCGCATCGAAAAAATCATGCTGCCGAAGGATTACATCAACTATAAGCTGACCGGCGTCCACTGCACCGACTATTCCGACGCATCGGGCATGCTGCTGTTGGACGTGGAGCACAAATGCTGGAGCAAGGAAATGCTGGACATCTGCGGCGTGCAGGAATCCCAGCTGCCGAAGCTGTTTGAGAGCTGGCAGCCCGTCGGCACGCTGACTGCCGAAGCCGCCCAAACGCTGGGCCTGCCTGCGGATGTGGTCGTCTGCGCGGGCGCGGGCGATAACGCCGCTGCGGCTGTCGGCTGCGGCGCGGTGGGCGGCGGTAAGTGCAATATTTCCTTGGGCACATCGGGCACGGTGTTCATCACCAGCGATACGTTCGGCGTCGACAAGCAGAACGCCCTGCACAGCTTCGCCCACGCGGACGGAGGGTATCATTTGATGGGCTGCATCCTCTCGGCTGCGTCCTGCAACAAGTGGTGGAGCGAAGAAGTGCTGCACACCACTGACTACGCTGCCGAGCAGACACCCATTACGGCGGACAAGCTGGGCGCGAACGACGTCTACTTCCTGCCCTACCTGATGGGCGAACGCAGCCCCCACAACGATCCTGCCTCGCGCGGTGCGTTCGTCGGGCTGCGGATGGACACCCCGCGTGCCGCGCTGACCCAGGCGGTGCTGGAAGGTGTGGCGTTTGCGATTCGCGATTGTGTGGAGATTGCGCGGGCACAAGGCGTGAAGATTAAAGCCAGCACGCTCTGCGGCGGCGGCGCCAAAAGCCCGCTGTGGCGGGAGATTTTGGCGAACGTGCTGGGCATCCCGCTGACGCTGCCCCAGACCGAGCAAGGCCCCGGCTACGGCGGCGCGATGCTGGCGGCGGTGGCCTGCGGGGCATACCCCAGCGTGCAGGCCTGTGCCGAGGCGCTCGTCCACGCCAAGAGCACAACCCAGCCGGACGCCGCGCTCGTCGAAAAATACAACGCGCGCTACGCCGTGTGGCACAAGCTGTACCCGGCACTGAAAGTATCCTTTGCGGAAATGGAGGCACTGCAATGAAGATTTTTTCTGTAACCGACCCGGAATTCAAGCCCTATGGCCGCGTTGTGACCGGGCTGGATACCGCCAAAGCGGAAATTTTGGCCGCCTTGGCAAACACCCCGCTGCCCGCAGCTACGGATTATGTGGCCGAGGACGCAGCCCTGCAGGAACTGCCCGCCGCCGTCGAAGTGTCGGAGCATCTTTTCGGCGGCATGCCCTGCCAACTGGGCTGGTGCAACGGTCACAACACCTATTTGAACTGCCTGGAATACCACCGCGACAGCGAGTTCAATCTGGGTACCGAAGATTTTGTGCTGTTGCTTGCCAGGCAGGAGGAAATCGCGGGCGGCAAGCTGGACACCGCCAAGGTCAAGGCGTTCCGTGTCCCGGCAGGCACACTGGTGGAAGTCTACGCCACGACGCTGCACTACGCGCCCTGCCATGTGGACGCAGCCAAGGGCTTCCGCGTGCTGGTAGCTCTGCCCAAAGGCACCAATACCGCAAAGCCCGCCATCAAGAATGACGGCGGCGATGACCCGCAGCTGTGGGCCCGCAACAAGTGGCTGTTCGCCCATCCCGACAGCGCCGAGGCCAAGGCCGGGGCGTATGTCGGATTGGTGGGGGAAAACGTACATATTTAGGAGCAGCCTTTGCGGGAGCATATAGAATGCTCCCCTACGATACAGGAAAGTTCCACGGCATCCCCGTAGGGGCGGATTCCGTATCCGCCCGCCATTGCAAAATGTGTAAATATATAGGAGGCAAAACCATGAAATCATCCAACATCCCCGAGGTCAAGCTCGGCATCATCGCCGTCAGCCGTGACTGTTTTCCCATCGCCCTGAGCGAGAAGCGCCGCGCTGCCATCTCTGCCGCCTGCGCCGCCAAGGGCACTGACCTGTACGAGTGCAAGACCACTGTCGAGAACGAGCACGACATGCAAAAAGCCGTGGCCGAAGTCACCGCCGCAGGCTGCAATGCGCTGACCGTATTCCTCGGCAACTTCGGCCCCGAAACGCCCGAAACGCTGATTGCCAAGCACTTTGACGGCCCCTGCATGTTCGTAGCGGCAGCCGAGGGCGACGGCGATATGATCAATGGCCGCGGAGATGCGTACTGCGGTATGCTGAACTGCTCCTACAATCTCGGCATGCGCCATCTGAAGGGCTATATTCCCGAGTATCCCGTCGGCACGGCGGAGGAAATTGCCGACAAGATCGCCGAGTTTGTGCCGATTGCCCGCACCATTCTGGGCGTGCGTGATTTGAAAATCATCACCTTCGGCCCGCGCCCGCAGGACTTCTTCGCCTGCAATGCCCCCATCAAGGGCCTGTATGAGCTGGGTGTTGAGATCGAGGAAAACTCCGAGCTTGACCTGCTCGTTTCCTACAAAGAGCATGCGGGCGACCCGCGCATCGCGGACGTCTGCAAGGACATGGCCGCCGAGATGGGCGAGGGGCACTATTACCCCGACCTGCTGACCCGCATGGCGCAGTTTGAGCTGACCCTGCTCGACTGGGCCGAGAACCACAAGGGCAGCAAAAAGTATGTTGCTTTTGCTGATAAGTGCTGGCCCGCTTTCCCGTCGCAGTTCGGGTTTGAGCCTTGCTACGTCAACTCCCGCCTTGCCAGCCGCGGCATCCCCGTGGCCTGCGAGGTCGATATTTACGGTGCCCTGTCCGAGTACATCGGCATGTGCGCCTCCGGCGACACCGTCACCCTGCTGGACATCAACAACAGTGTGCCCAAGTACATTTATGATGAGGACATCACCGGCAAGTTCAATTACAAGCTGACCGATACCTTCATGGGCTTCCACTGCGGCAACACGCCGTCCTGCAAGATGTGCAGTGACCGCGCCGTCAAGTACCAGCTCATCCAGCACCGCCTGCTGGAGCCCGCCGGCAGCGACCCCGATTTCACCCGCGGCACGTTGGAAGGCGACATTGCGCCGTCCGACATCACGTTCTACCGTTTGCAGTGCGACAGCGAAGGCCAGCTGCGCGCCTACATCGCTCAGGGTGAAATTTTACCCGTTGCAACGCGGTCTTTCGGCGGCATCGCCATCTTCGCCATTCCCGAGATGGGCCGTTTCTACCGCCATGTCCTGATTCAGAAGCGCTACCCGCACCACGGTGCCGTTGCCTTCGGTCACTATGGCAAGACGCTGTTTGAAGCGTTCAAGTTCCTCGGCATTGCGGACATTGCCTACAACCAGCCCAAGAGCCTGCCGTATCCCACAGAAAATCCGTTTGCATAATAATAAGGGAAAGTAAAGAAGAGCTGCGTATGAATCAGCAAGGATCGCAGAAGATCGACGCTTACCGGCGTGCCAGCAGCTATCCGGCAGCCGGTCAGCTCTATCTGCCGGATAACCACCCTGCTGCGCCGCCCGCTGAAGCGTGAGGACGTCAAGCGCAAGCTCATCGCCCACAAGAACTGCATCCACGAGATCGGTCAGGATATGCCCGAAATTTTGGATTGGAAGCGGCATCTGCCGGAGAAGTTCTACACTTTTTAATTATAAATCATTCTTCACCGCAAAAAGACGGTGCGTTCACCCCTTGGCCCCCTCTGCGAGGGGGCTCCGCCCGCAGGCGGTGGGGGAGAGAACTGTACGGTTGCCCAAAATATTTCGGGCTATGGCAAGGTTTTCTCCCTCCACTCCTTCGGGGCACCGCTCCCCCTCTGGCGCAAGCGCCACCTCCCCCGTATCGGGGGAGTCTGTCTCGCAGAGGGAGGTTTTTCGACACGCCGAGGAGAGATGTGGCTCACATCTCTCCTTTTTGCGGTGACTGGCAGGTGGAAAGTGCAGTCTTTTCTGCACCACCATAGGATTTGAACCAACCGTCCTTGATCTCACAGACCTTGGTCGGCGCGCTCAGCGAGATCTCATCCGGCTTATCCTTGCCGTACACGACCATGCCGTGCCGCACGCCAAGGCTGGTCATCACCTTTTTGCTGACGCTGCGCATCGGCAAGGAGAAAAACACGCCGATCCTGCGATTTGCCTGCATCTTTTCCAATGTGGCATATATGGGCTTTCCGCTGATTCAGGCGCTGTTCGGGGCCGAGGGGCTTTTGTACGCCAGTGCTTATGTGACAGTGTTCAATATTTTACTGTGGACCGTCGGCTATGCGATGGTCAGCGGGAAGGTCCGCCCCGGAGAGGTGCTGCACAGCATCCTGACAACGCCGGTGCTCTGGTCCGTTCTGCTGGGCCTGACCCTGTACCTGTTCCGGGTCAATGTGCCGGAGCTTATCCGCCAGCCGCTGCAGCTGGTCGGCAACATGAACACACCGCTCTCGATGATTATCACCGGTATGCTGATTGCCGGCAGCAAGCCGGAAAAGCTGCTGGGCAACCGTGAGATATACCGCATCATTCTGATACGTATGTTGTTCATCCCGCTGGTGAGCTTTCTGCTGTTCCGGCTGCTAAGTGTGCAGGGCATGGTGGCCGAGGTCGTGCTGCTGCTTGAGGCCTGCCCCTGCGCCGCCATCACCTCGGTGTTTGCCGTTCAGTTTGGCTATGACGAGGATCTCGCAGCCGGTTCTGTCGTTATAACGACCTTTATCAGTATTGTGGTGCTGCCGCTTTGCGCTATGGCTCTGACAATGATGATGTAATAAGTGTGAAGGCGTACGAATTAGCTCATTCTTCATGGTTTGCCAAATTTGCATAGTATTATATGGACGCAGAATAAATCAAACCAAGATATTTCAGCATATTTCAACAGCAAAGCGGCACCGCCACATGGCGGTGCCGCTTTGCTGTTGAAGGAGAAAAAACGAGTTTACGATCAGCCCTTATCTGCGCCGGCGGTAATGCCCTCGACATAGAATTTCTGCATGATGACAAACAAAATCGAGATGGGGACGGACACCAGCACACCGCCTGCACAGAACAGCGCAAAGTAGTTGTTGATGAGCGTTCTCTGCAGCATATTGAACAGGCCGATGGCGACTGTCCAGTCGGTGGAGACGCCGGAGTTCAGAATCATCTTCGCCACAACGAAGTCCGTCCAGGGAATCATAAAGGAGCTGATGATGGTGTACACCAAAATCGGCTTGGACATCGGCAGCACGACCTGAAAGAATATCCGCGCATCGGAGGCACCGTCCAGCTTGGCGGCCTCACGCAGGGAAACCGGCGTGGTATCAAAAAAGCCCTTACAGATCAGGTAGCCAAGTCCAGACGAACCGGCATAGACCATGATAAGACCGGCGTAGGAGTTGGTCAGGTTGAGGTACTTCAAAACGAAGTAAACTGCAATCATCGCCAGAACACCGGGGAACAGGTTGACAATGACCGACAGATTCTGGAGCAGCCTGCGCCCCTTAAAGCGGCAGCAGCTCAATGCGTAGGCGACCATCAGCACAAAGCAGGTGGAGATAACGCAGGTAAAGCACGCAACCACAAAGGTGTTTACAAACCACCGCGGGAACTGCGCAACGGAATCAGGGTGGAACATAATGTTGGCGTAGTTGTCCAGCGTATAACCAGCGGGGAAAAACCGCCGCACATTGATGCCGCGGTCGGTGGAGAAGGAGGTTGCCACCAGCCAGACAATGGGCACCAGCCAGATACCTGCCAGCAGGGCAAGAACCAGATGGCGGATGACGCTGCGCACACCGCGGACGATGCGCCCCTGGCGCAGCTGCGCCTGCGAGCTGCCGGGCAGCGAAACTGTTTGCTGTGTCAAGAGAACGTCGCCTCCTTTTTATTGATGAAGCGGAAGCAAACCAGTGTGAAAATGGCACAGATGATAAACACCATAATGCCGATGACCGCCGCCATCTTATAGTTGTACTGCTCCTGTGTCAGACGGAACAGCCATGTAACCAGCAGGTCCACTTCCTTGGCGCTGGACGATGCCATGGCTTGATCCTTAGTGATGTAGACATCCTGCGTCAGCAGGTAGATGACATTGAAGTTGTTGACGTTCTTGACGAAATCCGTCACCAGCGCGGGCCCCTGCACACTGAGCAGGTAGGGCAGCTTGATATAAATAAAGCACTGCAGCGGGCTGGCACCGTCGATGGTAGAGGCTTCCAGAATATCGCTGGGGATGTTCATCAGCACACCGGTGGCAATCAGCATCTGGTACGGTATACCGACCCAGATGTTGATCATAATGATCATGAACTTAGCCCAATGCTGATCCGTCAGAAACGGGATATGGTCCATGTTCTGCCCCAAAAGCCCAATGGTTTTGAGCAAATCAGTGACGCCCGCATTGTTCATCATGGTATTGCAGATACCGGCATCCGAGAAGAAATTGCGCACCAGCAGCAGCGTGACAAACTGCGGCACAGCAATGGTAATCATAAACAGGGTACGCCAGAGCCGGGGGCACTTCGTCTTTTTGTTGTTGATGAACATTGCCAGAAACACGCCGCCGAAGAAGGTCGTGAAGGTTGCAAAGAACGCCCAGACCAGTGTCCAGCTCAGCACCTTGCCGAATGCATAGCTGAAGGTCATCGACAGCGACTGGCCGCCAAACAGCGAGGCAAAGTTTGCCAGCCCTACCCATGTAAACAGCGCGGCAGGCGGCATGTGCTGCTGGTCGTAATTCGTAAAGGCAACGGCAATCAAAATGAAGAGCGGTACAATGGTAAACACCACCACGCCCAGCACCGGCAGCGTCAGCAGCGTGACATAGAATTTCTCATTAAGGTAGCAGTTGATGTCCTGACGGAAGCTGTTGGGCTTTTTACCGGCAACCTTTTGCTGCTGGAGCAGGTAATTCGACTGCACGACCATCATGGTCGCCACGACCAGCGAGACAATGATCACCATCGCAATGACGCTGAGCAGCAAAATAGCAAACGAGTTATCGTAATTGTTGACCTCGTTTTTGAGGGTCACTGGGTTGAACTGCATCTCCATCTGGACAGTGCCGAGCGTGCCAAACTTTTTTAAAGCCGGAATGCCGGAGGTACCCAGAAAATACAGCCCCAACCCCTGCACCAGCGTTACCAGCAGTGCCTTGATGAGCTGTCCATGCCCGATGTAGCCCAGACCCCAGACAAGCAGCGACAGCTTGGTGAAGGCATCGCCGCGGACAAATGCACGGCCGAACTTCTGAATGAAATTTGCTTCTTTTCCATCGCCACGCGACGGTGCAAGAACCATTTCTGCCACAGAAGTCATCTCCTTTCTTATACGCGGGATTTAAAAAAAGCGGGCACGCCGCATAGCCGCTGCGTGCCCGCTGGATTATTTTTTACTGTGCCACGGGTGCGGTGATACCGGCTACGGCATCGTCCACCAGCTGCTGGGTGGTCTTGCCCTGCGTATCGCCGGAAACCAGAATCTCGCCCAGACTTGCGGCGGAGCTCCAGTAGTTGGCACCTACGCGCTGCAGGGTGGCGTAGTCGCTCTGCTCAGCCAGTGCGGCGATGGCAGGCGCGCTCTGCACGGCCTCAGACTCGTTCACAGCAATGTTGGAGGGTCCGAGCTGACGGTCATTGAAGCGCTTGGCCTGATTGTCCTCGTTGGTGATGTAGTCAGCCAGCATCATAGCAACACCGACATTGGCGCTATGGGGGTTGACGCCGACCAGCTTGTAACCGGAGAAGGAAGCCATCTGCACCTGCTCACCGTTCAGGGTGTAGGTGGGCAGCTTGGTGGCGGCGTAGTTATCGCCCCAGGTATCCTGCGCGGTTTTGGCGTTCCAAGTGCCGGAGATGGCGGCGCAGCAGCTGCCGTCCTTGATGCCGGAAACGATGTCTGCATCCGCGCCGGACTTGAAGGCGGACTGGGCGCTCATATCCAGAATTGCCTGCGTGACATCGGCACCGGGGGCCTCATTCCAGTTGCAGACGGTGTTGATGCCGTCATCGGCGAGGGTAGCCTTCAGGCCGGCACCAGCGTAGAAGCTGTAAATGTACCAAGCATCGTTCAAACTCATCATGAACTTTTTGCCGGAGGCATCGGCCTTGGCCAGCAGGGCATCCATGCTCTTGACATCGTCCTCGCTCAGAACGCTCTTGTCATAGTAGAGGAAGTAGCCGTTGTCGGCGGTCATGGGGTAGGCGTAAAGCTTGTCGTTCATGGTCGCGGCCTCAACGGAGCCAGCCAGATTGCGGCTCTTGACATCCTCGGGGTTCAGCAGGATTTCCTGCAGGGCACCGGCTGCCACCAGCTCGTTGAGCTGGTCATCCGCAAAGGCGAAAACATCGGCAGCTGCCTCGGGGTCAGCCAGAACGGTATCTTTGGCGCTGGACTCGGACTGGACACCGATCTCGATCGTAACGTTGCCTTTGTCGGCATTCTCCGCGATGAAGGCATCAGCCATCTCACGCAGCATGGTCTGGTCTTCCTCAGCACCCCACATGGTCAGTTTCACATCGCCCCAGCTTTCTGCGGCGGAAGAAGCCTCACTGGAGGATGCGGCAGAATCGGCCTGAGATGCGGCAGAGGACGCAGCAGAGGAAGATGCAGCACCACCGCAGGCGGTCAGCATAGCGGCCGCCGTCACGGTGCTCACAGCAGCAAGAGCGTTATGACGGGAAATCCATTTTTTCATGATCGAGTTCTCCTTCATTTCTGATTTTGGAAGTGGTATGTTGCCAAAAGTTGCGCACTTATGTTGCGCATATTTGAGCAACCCTCTCGTTACAAACATAGAACACTCTCTTTTTAAGCCTCCGTCAATGGGTGATATTCACGGTATTGCAGCCCGAAAACTGGAAATTCTGACGGAAAAACCCGTGACGCAGCCTATTTTACGCGCAACTTTTGCGCAACATGCGTGTATTCTCCCAAAAAAAGCCCCCGGTTTTGGCGTAAAACCGGGGGCCGGAAGCGCTATATATTTTCAGAAAGATTACAGGACAGCATACCTCCCCTGCTGCACAATCTGCGGGGTATCCCATAGAGGGACGCGGGCTATCGTCCATCGTGGGTACGGCTATTCCATTTGGTGGACTCACGCAAAATAACCTGATACCCCTCAATTTGGCGCTGCACCATTTCCTTGCCAAGCAGGCGGTCAAGCAGCATACGGCAGGCTGTGCGCCCCAGCTGCTCGGCATCGTACTGCACCGCAGACACCGAGGGCGTGATACTGGCCAGCATCGAGCTGTCATACAGGCTGGCAACGCGCAGATCGTGCGGCACCAGAATATGCCGGTTGCGCAACTCTCGCATGACCTCATAGGCAATCTCATCGTCACCGCAGAGCAGGCAGTCCGCCTTTTGCTCAAGCGCTGCCTCCAGCGCATCAATGGTCTGCCCTGTTGATTCAATGCCGGAATGAACAAGGCGCTGGTCCACCGGCACGCAGGATTCTGCAAAGCCGCGCAGGTATCCGCGCGTGCGGTCGGTGTTGACGGCGTAGATCGTGCTGCCGACCAGCAGCGCGATCCGCTTGGCACCCATCTGCAGCAGAATACGGGTCATCTCGCAGGCGGCGGTAACCTGATCATTATCCGCCTGCGGTATCGTCTTATCCTCACTGCGGCCAATCAGCACAAACGGCACATCATACTGCCGCAGCAGGTCAACGCAGGGGTCGTCTGCCATGGCGTAGGTCAGAATAACACCGTCCACCTTATGGCTCGCCAGCTGACGCTGCAGCTGGGTATATTCTGTGCTGGAGGCGTAGCACAGCAGCATGTCGTAGCCGCGCTGATCAGCCATGGTACAGATGCCGCCCATACATTTGCGCAAAAACGGCAGATCCAGTGTAATAAAGCGCTGCGGCACAACCATAGCAATGTTGTTAGTGCGCACCTTTGGGTCTTTTTGCGCAGACGCAGGCTCTGTGCGGGCATGCCCCATATAGGCGAACACCTTGGCGCGGGTTTTCTCGCTGATGCGCCCTTTTCCGGAAAGTGCGCGGGACACCGTTGTTTTGGAAACGCCCAGCGCCTCCGCCACCTGCTCGATAGTCATTTTTTCGTTTTCTTTTACGGCCATTGGGGGAACCTTCTCCTTTGCATTGCATTGCGCAACAAATCTCATATCAGCATAACGGGATATTCTTTCGTTGTCAATGTCCGAAAGCAACAAAAAGCGTTCTGCTTTTTAGCAGAACGCTAAAACAGGCCGATTTTGTCAAAAAATACGGTCCATGTCCTTCCAAACTGCAGTCCGGTAGCGGTCAAGCACAGTGTTTCCCACCGTGGCAGGCTGTTCCGTGCAGTTCTGCACAAACACAAAGCTGCCGCGCCGCACCGCCAAGACTCCTTCCGGCAGAGCCTTCGGCCAAGCAGGGCTCAAGCCGATTTCCTTTGCAGCATCGTGATAAAACGCCCGATAAAAAGCCTCGTCAAAGCGGCTGGCCAGATAGTAAGCGCGGCCCTTACCGTATCGGTGGACCGCCGCAGCCGGGTGCCCGGCAAAATAGTCCTCGGCATACAGGCTGAGCGGCTCTGCCGGATTTTCCTCATCAAGGGCTGCCACCTCACACAGGGTGGATGCCTGTGCCGCAGGCAGTGTGCAGCCAGCTGCCGGCATGCAGCTGCGGGTTTCCCCGTCATACATGCCGTCAATCTCGGTGCGGCGCAGCCCCAGCAGTTCAGTCAGGCCATAGGGCGTGTCTCCCAGGCGGCAGAGATCACTCTCATCGACCACGCCCGACCAATAGGTGACGATGACCGTCCCGCCGCTTTGCGCAAATGCGCAAAGCTTTTTCGCAAAAGCATCGGTCAGCAGGTAGAGCATCGGCACCACGACCAAGCCATAGCCTGTCAGGTCGGCATTCTGGTCAACAAACTCCACGGCAATGCCCTCCCGTGCAAGGGCATTATAGTGCCGCTTCAGCTCGTCCCAATAGCCCATGCCGGCATTGCGCGGGCCACAGGAGCCTTCCAGCGCCCACTTATTCTGCCAATCATGGACTATCGCAGCCTGTTTTTCGCGTTTTACCGCTGTAATTTCAGCCAAAACCTCCAGCTCTTGCCCTACCTGCGCAGTCTCCGTAAAAGAACGGGCATCCTCCCGCCCATCGTGGCCGATGACTGCGCCATGGAGCTTTTCCTCCGCGCCGCGGCTGGCGCGCCACTGGAAATAAAGCACACTGTCTGCACCGTGCGCCACCGTCTGCAGCGCGGCAAGCTCTGCAATGCCGGGCTTTTTCTGCTTGGAAACAGGCTGCCAGTTGGTAAAGCTGGGGCTGGACTCCATCAGCAGGAAAGGCTTGTCCTTCATTGAATAGAACAGGTCGTGCATCATGGCGGTGTCCAGCGCCGTTTCCTCTACCGTCTCACTGGGCTTATGCCAGGTCGGGTAGTTGTCCCAGCTGGCGACATCGATCTCCTTTGCCATCTTAAAATAGTCGATGCCGTCAAACCGATACATCATATTGGCGGTAAATTTGGCGTTGGGGGCAATTTCTTTGACAGTATCCCTCTCAAATTTCAAAAAATCGATATGTCGGTCGCTGACGAAACGCTTCCAGTCAAGCGCAAGCGCCTGTACGGCGTTTTCGCCCTGTGGGGCAGGGCTTTCGATTTGTTCCCAATCGGTGTAGTCATGGCTCCAGAAGCGGGCGTTCCATGCCTTGTTCAGTGCCTCCAGCGTCCCGTACCGTGCCTGCAGCCAGCGGCGGAACTCCGCCTGACACAATGCGCAGTGGCAGTCCCCGCCCATCTCGTTGGAGATGTGCCAAAGGATGACTGCCGGATCATCCCCAAATCGCTGCGCCAGCTTTTGGTCGATGGCGCGCACCTTCTCACGATAAATCGACGATGTATAGCAGTAATTCTGACGCCGGTTGTACAGCTCCCGCACGCGGTCAGCCCGCACACGGCGCACCTCCGGGTACTTGTGTGCCAGCCATGCGGGGCGTGCAGCGCTGGGTGTAGCCAGAATCGTGCAGATCCCGTTGGCGTAAAGGTTATGGATGATGTCCGCCAGCCAGTCCAGATTGAACACGCCCTCCTCCGGCTCCAGCACCGACCATGAAAACACCCCCAGCGTCACGGTATTGACACGGGCTTTTTTCATCAATTCAATATCCTGTTCCAGAATGTCCGGCCTGTCGAGCCACTGCTCCGGGTTATAGTCCCCACCGTGAAGTAATTTGCGCCCCTGCATGGCAGATCCTCCTTTGGCTGCGCAACCTGCGCAACTTGTTTGCAAGTAATTGTTGCGTTTAATACTGAGTATAGCAAGAACCCCCGTAAGATGCAAGACGCTTTTATGGAGTATCGTACCATTCAGCTGGATATTTCATGTATCCAGCCTTTTTCGTCCGTGCCTCTATCGGGAGGTTTCACAACTTTGCAGCGGTTCATTTAGGCATAGTGCCAAATGCCCGAGTTTCCCACTGTATGCAGTATTTCTCCGCCGCTCGCCTTCCTCCGTGATGAACAAGCCTCTGCATACACACAGGCACCAACCCGAAGCGTTCTTGCCTCGGTCTGGTGCCTGTTATTTATGTAAAGCCCATTACTGATTGGAAAATTGCTTTCTGTCTGCCTTTTTACCGTGTCACCGGCACTGTCACGGCAGTGCTGTACATGCCGTCATCCGCCGTCAGGGTCAGGCTGTTCCCCTCCCCTGCACGCACGATGGCCAGCGCCTCGCCGTAGTAGGTGTCGGCCACACAGTCCAGATAACTGCGCTCATGATACGGGCAGGCGTTGCCAAGCCCGACCAGTGTACCGCCATCTACCTCCACCTTGATATTGCCGCGTGCCAGCGGTTTCGTGATACCCGTTTCATCGGTGTAGCGCAGCCGGATATAGCAAAGATGCCCAGCCTGCACGCTGCTTTGCTCCGGTCCCGCAGTGATTTGGGTTTGCTGCCCTGCCGTCGTCAGGGTGCAACGTCCGAGCTCACAGCCCCGCGCGTCATAGCTGACGGCCTCCAGCTTTCCCGGCTCATAGGTCACCGAAAACTTCGCAAAGCAGTCGTTTTTCAATGCTTTTCTGCCGATGATACGGCCATTCAGCCACAGCTCTACCCGCGCCGCGCGGGCGTACACCTCGATGCTGGCCTTTTGGCCCTCGCAGCCTGTCCAACTCCAGCTTGGCATGGCGTTGGTCATCTTCCATGCGCTGGGGCTGTGCCGGTCACCAGTATGGTTGACCGGACAGACGGCAATGTACGGTCCGTTGTCCTTTTCGAGCGCCACGCGGGTATACAGGGCTTCTCCCAGCGGCTTACCGGTCAGATCAATGCGGCCCGATCCTGCCGAAACCCAGCCAAGGCCGCCGTCAAAGTTTTTGGCATAGTCCTCATACTCCCACGAGCCGACCATGACCTCGCCCAGATAATCCATGCCCGCCCAGACAAAATCACCGACCAGACGCGGCTCAGCCTTCGCCAGCTCGCGGAACTTATAGGCATCATTGCAGAAGGTCTCGCTGCCCAAAATCAGCCGCTGCGGGTACTTTTTCAGGTCGTGCTTGTAGCGATAAATGCCGTAGTTATAGCCCGCAATATCCATATTCGCAAAGGCATCGCGGGTTTTGACATCACAGCCATGCAGCGTCGCGCCGCGCTTCATGAATTCATCACCCAAAAGCCCTGCCAGATCGTTGAAGAACTTGCTGCCCACCGACTTTTTCTTGACGGCTTTTCCCTTAGCCTTGGCTTTTTCTGCTTTTTCAGCCTCCTTTTTGGCCTTTTCATCGCTGTACACGCCAAAGCCGATGGAGCTCAAAAAGTTGAAGAAGATATTCACACCGCAGGTCACCGGGCGGGAATCGTCCAGTCCGTGCAGGAAGTCGGTCATCTCCTTCGTCAGGGCGATGCCGCGCTTTTGGGCAGTCTCGCTGACCTCGTTGCCTGTGGAGTAGAGAACCACACAAGGGTGGTTGTAGTCCTTCTCGACCATATCGGTCAGGTCCTGCCGCCACCACTCCGCAAAATACGGTACATAATCGTATTCGGTCTTGTGGATGTACCAGTGGTCGATGTATTCATCCATGACGAGCATGCCCTGGCGGTCACACTCTGCCAGCAAAGCCTTGGAGCAGGGATTATGCGCCGAGCGGATGGCGTTGTAGCCCGTTTCTTTCAGCAGGCGCACCTTGCGGGCCACGGCATCGGGGTCGGAGACAGCGCCCAGCAAGCCGTTATCGTGGTGGATGCAGGCCCCCTGAATGATGACCCGCTCACCGTTGAGCGTGAAGCCGTTTTTGCCCCATCTCACCGTGCGCACGCCGAAGGTCTCGACCGTCTCATCATCTGCAAATTGTACGCGGCATCGGTACAAATTCGGTGTTTCCGGTGTCCAAAGACGGGCATTGTCGATGGTAAGCGTAAAAACTGCTTCCCCATCAGATTCCTTCCGAACAGTGGGGAGTCCCTCAACCATCAGCTGAACCGTGCCGGGCGCACTAGTCCTGACACGGATTTCCACCACCGCCGGCTCCAGCGACACTGTACGGATGCGCACACCGTTGAGCAATATGTGCTTATCCCCTGCCGTCCACAGCTGAACGGGACGATACAGTCCCGCGCCGGAATACCACCGGCTGTTGGGCTGGTCGGCGTTGCGGGCAATCACTCGCAGTTCGTTATCCCCTGCGCGCAAAAATGGCGCACAGTCTACATAAAAATTGGTATACCCATAGGGGCGGAACGCCGCCTTTTGGCCGTTCAGCCAGACCTCAGCGTTGTGATAAACACCCTCAAATTCCAGAATGTGGGTGTCCGACAGCTCGTTTTCGGGCACCGTCAGGGTTCGCTGATACTCATAGTCATACCCCTCATACCAGCCGGTGTTGACGCCGCCCGCGCTCAGGGCCGTGCGCGGCTCCGCCAGCATGGCGTCATGGGGCAGGGTCACGGGCCGGCCGGGTGCGGTATCGCCCAAGTGACGGCAAGTCCAGCCGGTGAGAAGGGGTGTTGCTTTCATAGATCAGTACTCACTTTCCGCTGCTTTGTATAGAAATCTGAAATGCGCGCTTTTTGCAGGGTTGCCGCATTTTTGTTCTTCTGCCTGTACTATACCACATCTGAAACAAAATAGGTGTTCCTTTTCACAAACCGTTTGAATTCACGCACAAACCAATTTACCCGTTGACACAATGCACAACTTTCCCGCCTGTTTCTGCGCAAATCAACCAAATTCCATAACAGCGGTTTTCAAGGCTGTAATAACGCAGCACACTGCTATTAGAAATCTTGTACAAAAATCAGATTCAATTTTTGTTATAGATTATGCGTTTAACCATTGAGAATCTTTCTCTTGTGTTGTACCATGGAATAAGAGCGAATAAAAAGAAGGTATTGCACTGTCATTTTCGCAGCATAAAACCGCGCTGGCCTGTCTTGAGGCGATGCGCAGCGGCAGGGATTGCGAGGCGCAAATCGTTCTTCCGGTCACACTCATACCCAGAGAAAGCACGAGGAAGATGCCATGTCAGACTTTATGAAATCACTGAGCAAAATTGCCATTCCTGTTACCCTGCAAAGTATGCTGCAGGCATCCTTTTCCATAATAGACCAGATTATGATCGGGCAGTTGGGCGAGGTCAATATTGCAGCTGTGGGATTGTACGGGAATTTTTCGCTGGTTTTTTCCGTGGTGATCGGCTCAGTCGGCACTGTTGCCGGGATCCTGATTGCCCAGTTCACCGGCGCAGACAACGAGCGTGAGGCATGGTGCAGCCTGAATGTCAGCCTGCTTTGCGGGGTCTTGCTGTCGGTGCTGTTTTTACTGGCTGCCGGGGGCTTTCCGGCACAGATTTTACAGCTTTACACCGCCGATGGGCGTATTCAGCAATCCGGTACGGTGTATTTTAAAACTGTAGCACTCGCCTATCTGCCGATGGCGCTCAGCACGGTCTTGTCCGCGTGGCTGCGCTGCAAGGAACACGCTGCCATTCCCTTTTGGGCCAGCCTTGGCGCGGTGGCTGCCAACACCGGGCTGAACTACCTGCTGATATTCGGCAAGCTCGGGTTTGCCCCCATGGGGGTGCAGGGCGCAGCGATTGCCACGCTCGTTTCGCAGCTGCTGAATTTCCTGCTGATTTTACTGGGCTTTGTGGTCTGCCTCAGAAGGGATGGCAGTCATCCTCTGTGGACGCTGCATTTTGAAAGAATCACCCTGCGAGCGTACGGCGGCATGATCCTGCCGATTTTGCTCAGTGAGTTTTTGTGGAGCTTGGGGCAGAATGTCGAGTCTGCAGTGTACGGGCATCTCGGCACAGCCAACCTTGCCGCTTACACCCTCACCTGCCCGATTCAGTCACTGATCGTAGGTGCATTGAGCGGGTTATCGGCGGCAGCCGGTGTGATGGTCGGCAAGCATCTGGGAAAGAAAACCTACGACGCCGCCTACGGGGATGCCAGACGCATTATGCTGACCGGGCTGGTCGGTGCTATAGGCGTAGCCTCGCTGCTGGTACTGTTTGCAGGCGCATACACCAATCTGTACCGCGTGGACGCTGATGTACAGACGCTGGGCAAAGCATTGCTGGTCGTGTTTGCCCTGTATGCACCCGTCAAGGTAGAAAACATGATTTTGAGCGGTGGTATTTTGAGGAGCGGCGGCAATACCAGAGTAATCATGATCATTGACACCATCGGCACATGGGGCATCGGCATCCCGCTGTGCCTGCTGGCCGCATTTGGTTTGCACTGGGGCATTGTCGGTGTGTATGCCCTGCTTACAACGGAGGAGATTTTCCGCCTGGCCGTCTCGCTTGTCATCTTCAAAAAGCGCAGCTGGATGATCAGCCTGTGACCGGAAATTTCAGCGTACATATCTGCTCGCAAAGCAGGGTCCTCACGCCCAAAACTACCGTTCAACTTGTACTGTTTTCTGCCTGGTCATCTCCCCAATATCAACCCTTGCCAATCATTCTATCTTTACAGAATATACTCCATCTGCCGTTCCTTTGTTTTCATACCCATCTTCTCATAGAAGCTTTCAGCCGATGTGTTACCCGCCCAGACATTCAAGGTCACCTCATAGCAGCCAAGCTTCTTTGCCTGCAGCTTCACATATTCAAACAGGATTTCCCCGATATGTTGTCCGCGTGTCTGCTTGTCAACGCACAGATCATCAATAAACAGTGCCTTAAACGGTACCATATTGGTAGAAAATGGTTGCTCCTTCAACTGGCAGAAAGCATAGCCTATGCACACATCATCCTCACCGGCTGCAACAAAGATAGGCTTATCCTCCTGCTCCAGCAGTTCTTTCAGTTCGCTGTCGGTATATTTTGTGGTGTCGGGGATAAACACATCCGGGCGTATCTCTGCATGGATCTGCAGCACCTGACCCAGCAGCTCCATAATTCTTGGGATGTCCTTTTCTTCTGCCTTACGAATTTTCATCACAACACAACTCCATTCCACCGTTTGCCTGCGGGGTACGCTATGCCAACCTGCCCGCAGATTCACCTCTTATCCTCCGCGGCCCTTATTTTTTATCGTATCACAAACTCACGCCATGTAAATCGGTTGCTGCGAAATTTCATGAAATATTTACGGTACGTGCAGTCTGCAGATTCAGTAGTCTCTCTGTCGGGTACTGCTTTCCTCCAAGCTGCGATAGGTCTTGACAATAAGATAAGCAGCAATCAGGAAAGTCAGAATATCCGACAACGGCATCGAATACAAAACGCCATCCAGCCCAAAGAAATGCGGCAGCAGCAGCGCAAAACCAACGCCGAACACCACCTCGCGCACCATCGAAAGGGCTGTAGATTCCCCAGCTTTTCCCATTGACTGCAGGAAAATGAAACAGGCCTTGTTTACACAGGCCAGAATGATCATGCAGAGGTAAATACGGAACGAGCGCACCGCGAAATCGGTATAATACACGCTTTCATTGGCAGCGCCGAACAGGGCGATGAGCTGATGCGGGAAGCTCTCCACCAGCACCAATGCCACAGCGCCAACACCAGCCTCGGCAGCCAGCAGCTTCGTGAACAGCTCTTTCACGCGAGCAGACTTCCTTGCGCCCATGTTGAAGCCAACAATGGGAATGCAGCCTGCCGCCATGCCGACCACGATGGAGATAACGATTTGAAAGAACTTCATCACAATACCCACCACGGCCATAGGAATCTGCGCATACTGCTCCTGCCCGAATACTGCGTCCAGCGCACCGTATTTACGAATCATATTGTTGATCGCCGCCATAGCTGCAACCAGGCTGATCTGTGAGAGAAAGCTTGTGATGCCCAGTGTCAGCATCCGGCTGCAGACCTTTCCGCGCAAAGCAAAGTCCCCTGCTGCCGGCTTAATGATCCTCATGTGCAGCAGATACCATACGGCGAGGATTGCCGTGGCCACCTGACCGATGACAGTGGCAACGGCTGCTCCCATCATGCCCCACCGAAGTCCAAAAACAAAGATCGGGTCCAAAATGATATTGAGTACTGCCCCGGCAAGGGTAGAGATCATGGCAAACCGAGGGCTGCCATCCGCACGGATGATGGGGTTCATAGCCTGACCGAACATGTAAAACGGCACGCCCAATGTGATGTAGAAGAAGTATTTCTGTGAGTGACGATAGGTTTCGGCATTGACTGTACCGCCGAACATAGCAAGGATTGTGTCTGCAAAGAGCAGATAGACCGCAGTCAGCACAATGCTGCTGACCAGGCACACCTCCACAGCGTTGCCAACACTCTGCTTTGCTTTGCGGACCTCATCCTGCCCAAGGCTGATGCTGACAAATGCACAGCAGCCATCACCGATCATGACCGCAATGGCCAGCGCGACCACCGTCAGTGGAAAAACAACCGTGTTGGCGGCATTGCCGTAGGAGCCAAGATAGGACGCATTTGCAATAAAAATCTGATCCACGATATTGTACAACGCACCGACCAGCAGCGAAATAATGCACGGGATCGCATATTTTTGCATCAGCCTTCCGATACGCTCCGTGCCAAGGAATTGATTAGAGCCTTCCATGAGATTCACCTTACCTTCAAATTTTTGGACAAACAAAACAACGAGCAGCCCCCATGCAACCGGTTTTACGCATGAGTGCTACTCGTTGTACCAATTTAGTATAGCAGTTCGCCAGAAAGTTTTCAAAGGCAGTTTTGCATAAGAATTATGCTGCATTCCGCAGGGCATGCTGCGCAATTTGTACATGTGCGCCTTACGCAGAATGCCTTTTGTGCTTGAAGCAACGCCCCCTACCGCCACACCTTGTGACGCAGTTTTTTAACGCTCTATTGACATTACGAGCCGTTTAGCATATAGTAATTCGTATAAATATTATTTCACCAGACGCTCAAGACGCAGTGTGACCCACACAGGCTGGGCCATGCTGCGCCTTTTCTATAAGGAGGCATCCTGTGGACTACATCCAAATCACCAAGGAGAACATCGACAAGGAGCATATCTGCTGCGCGATGTCCGGTAAGCAGAGCCTTGCCAAAAAAGAATGGCTCAAGCAGCGCTTTGCCGAGGGGCTTGTCTTCTATCGCAGCGTTGAGCGCGGCAAGTGCTTTATCGAGTACATCTCGGCAGAAAACGCATGGGTTCCCATTGCAGCGGACGGCTGGCTGTACATCAACTGCCTGTGGGTCTCCGGTGCCATGAAGGGGCACGGCTGCTCGAATGACCTGTTGGAAAAATGCCTCAGCGATGCAAGAGCACAGGGCAAAAAGGGCATCTGCATTTTGTGCGCCGAGGGACGCAAGCGGGAATTTCTCGCCGACCCCAAGTTTTTGTCCCACAAGGGATTTGAAGTCGCAGATGTCTCGGACTGTGGAATCACCCTCATGTGCCTCCCGCTCAACGCCGATACAGCACTGCCGAAATTCAAGAACTGCGCTAAGCACCCTAAAGCTGATGGAGAAGGCTTCGTTCTCTACTACACCGATCAGTGTCCCTTTACCTATTACTGGGTGCCGAAGGTGCAGCAGGCCGCGCAGCAGCATAACATCCCGTTCCGGGCCATCCACATCACCGACAAAGAAGCCGCGCAGAATGTATCCGCACCCGTCACGACCTACGCACTGTTCCGGGACGGCGTATTCCTGACGCAGGGTATCCAGTCCGACAAAAAGTTTCTGGCATTGGCCGGTGTACAGATATGAAAGAACGAATCGTTGATGAGCAAATCAGACTGATTCCCTACTATCAAAACAATGCCGTATCGTTTTGCCGGTATCAGGATGCAGATGTATGCAAGCAGGTCGATAACAGGGATACGCCCCATGATTTAGCGCTTCTGCATCGCATGTAATGAGGCCCGGGATATTCGTTTTCATGATATACTAGTGTTGTGTTTATCAGGCCAGGCAGAACCATCTATTCAGTCAATGTTCCCTGTCTCGCGGTAGCTGCGCCAGACGTTTTCAAAAAAGTCGTCATCCCCGGGGATGGGGCGCGGGGCGCGCCAAGCGGTGCGGCAAACGCCGTCCTCATACCACAGTTCCTGAACGAGCGGGTTCTCCGTCTCATCCAAGGCAAAAGTGAACGTATCGGGGAGCTGTCCAAACGGCTTGACCCCGCCCGTCAGGTCGGTGTGCAGGGCGCTGCCGCGGCTTTTGCCGCCGTGGGCGGTGTAGTCAGTCATGGCAGTCAGGTAGGCTCGCTGACTTAGCAGCATATCTCGCAGGCGGTAGAGCATGGCCAGCTCGGTGCGGCTGCCCGCCTTGACCGTTTGAGCAAAGTCGGCAAGCTGCGCTTCCACCTGTTTGCCGTAGGCGCGTATCTGCGCGGGGTCGCGTATGGCGGCACCGCAGCGGCTCATTTCCTCGGCGGCGTGCTGCCACAGGGCGCGCACGTTGCCGGTATCGGCGCGGCAGGCATCCGTCAGCGCAGCCATCTCGGCCAGGGCTGCGGATGCTGCCGCGTCAAAACCGGCAGACGCATCGCCCCGGCAGCGGGCGGCAATGTACTGTGCCGCGCGGGTGCTGCCCACCTGCCCGGCGTTCAGCGCCGTGCCGCCCGGGCGGTAGACGCCGTGGCTGGCAGCGGCTTCACCCACGGCAAACGGGCCTTTCACGTCGGTCTGCCACCAGCAGTCGATGCCAATGCCGCCGTTGTTATGCTGGGCGCAGAGAGCGATTTCCAACGGCTGGGTGTACAAATCCACACCCTTATCACGGTAAAAATCGATGGCAGGCTGGTTCATCTGCGCCAGCCGCTCAATCGGCGTGCCAAAGCAGGCACCCGCGCATGTCAGATACTCCCGCGCTTCAGGCAGCAGGGCGTCATAGGTAAACGCGCCGCCCACAGGGTTCGTGCGGTAGTCGAGATACACACGCCGCCCCTTGCATGTTTCCTGATACACCAGAATGTCGATGATCGAGCTGCCGTCAGCAATTTTACGCACATCAAACGGCCACTGGTAGCCTTTCAAGAACAAGTTGCTCAGCATATCGTGGACATCGGAGAAGAAGTCCATCAGGAACTCCCGCTCGTCACTGCCGTCCGCCGCCGTGGAGTAGACCCGCGGCAGCACCTGCATGTAGGTGCCGGAGACATTCCACCGCAGCGCGACCGATGCAAGGCCGTACTGCCATTCGGTCAGGTTTTTGCCGCGTGCGCCTGCTTCCAGTGCAAGGCCGGTAGCCCCATACTGGCTGAACGGGTAGACGCTGTCGGCATACATGCCTGCCGGGCCGCCGGTAGCCCAGATAACATTTTTGCATCGAATCAACGTAAAGCGATCGGCGGCGTCCTGCGCAGCCGTGTTCAGACAGAGCAGGCCGCATACCGTGCCGCTATCCGCTAGAATTTTGATGACCTGCGTCTTGTCCAGTATAGGTACGCCCTTGGCCAGCACAGCGCGTTCCAGGCACTCGGTCATCTGTTTGCTGGTGTAGGGGCCTACGCTCGTCGCACGGCGGCGCGGGTCGTGGTCGGTCTTGTAGCCGATGTACTCGCCGTAGCGGTTGCGGGGGAACGGCACGCCCAGCTCGACCAGCTTCAGGAAGCACTGGGTCGAGAGCGCGGCCTCGCACAAAGCAATGTCACCATCCACGCAGCGGCCCGCAAACAGCGTTTCGGCCATTTCTCGTACACTGTCGGGGTCACCGCCCGAGAGAGTCAGCTTGTAATACCACAGCCGATAACTGCCGTTTTAAATGTTTTCATTGGTTGTTTCTTCCTTTTTGCTGTGCAGCTCCATACGGTCTTTATACGCCGGCGTGCTGCTTCACGAACCAGAAAACTCCCCTACCCTGCTGCGTGCGCAGCAGAATAAGGGAGTATTTTTTGTGTGCAGCCTGTCAGGTATGGTTATACCGCGAGCATTTCTCTGCATCGATCGCAAGCACGACCATCAGCGCGCAGAGGGCATCTCTTGGGTCGGCAACCTCAATGGTGTATGTATCGGTCCAATTCCAAAGCTCCTTAGCGATATGCGCCACGGTATGCCTGCTGGGGGCAAGGATGTCATAGTCCCATTCCCAAAAGCTGCCCTCAATACGCCAGCCATTGCAGTCGATATGGTAGCTGGGCCGGAAAAGCGTCAGCTCTCGGCTCAGGCACCCCACATAATCATCCTCACCTGTGTAGAGCTCAAATTGGGGCATCCATGTAAATATCTTTTCTTTGACGCAGCCAACCTGGCAGCCCGCCGCATCAAAGATTCTCAGGCAATGCCCCCAGGAAAGCTGACCCTTGACCACAAACAGGGTATTCCCATATTCATCGTAAATATCATAGCTGTCGAACCAGGAGAACATCCGTTGCTTGAAAAGCATCTTCATTGCGTTACTTCCCTTCACTTGCCTGCACAGTATCTGTTACCGGCATCGCATTTGCTTGCCTTATGCTTATTATAGTTTATCGCGCCACTAAATCACAAGGAAAAATCCGGAAAATTAGTCCTGTTATCTTGCTTTCTGCGGAAGAATACCGGAATCCATTCTCTCTGCAGGGCAAGGATATGCTGCTTGCGCTTTTCTTTCTTTTGTACGCTTTGATTTGTATCCTTATTTTGCTATTGCGGACCAGTAGGCATCGAACAAGCGCCCAATTCACCTGTGTTTTCAATACGCAGAGTACAACATTTTCCGGGGTTCATTTTTGTCTCCCGGAAATTGTTGTATTTTGAAACCCAGGAATCTGTTGCATTGCGCTTCCAACCAGTATGCATTGCTGTGCGGAGCATTCCGCATAAACTTTTGTAACCAACTCAAAGCAGCGTTACCGTGCCGGAATTGCGTATCGTATCCCATTTCTCCGCGGTTAAACTATGTTCACCCCCATAGGCTCTTTATGGCGGTGTGCAGCTTCTTTACGCATAGCATGTGCCAAATGTCACATTCCGAAAGGAAAATTATGCCGATATATCGTATGATTTTATGGCTAATCCCACATTTCATGTAGCAAGCGGCAATATCGGCAAAAATGTGCTGTTTTGCCGCCCTGAAAAGTGTACATTTCTGCACAAATCCACCCAAAAAGCACATTTCTTCTTTGCGCTTTTTTCACATAGCTACGCTCTGTAATTACCATTCACCTGTAAAAAATGCACATTGTACATTTTATTGCCTTGCAAATGACACATTTTCACATTCCGTCTGCTGATTGCCGGATGTGCCGCTCAAAATCCGTTCCAGCGCATCGCAAAACCGGATATCCTGCTCTTTTGTGCGTTTTGCAGCCCCCTTTGGATGCTTGCCGGCGCGAAGGAGCTTTTTGTTTTCATGCCGCTGCAGCATCAGCGCATCTATATTATCCGCCGTATATTCCAAACCGTTCTGGTTCAGCACCCGCGCGCATTTTGCCAGGCACATACTTGCCAGACCGTAATCCTGCGTCACAACCAAGTCCCCGGGCTTCACCCGGTTGACGAGTGCAAAATCCACACTGTCAGCGCCTTTGTCAAATACCAGCGTCTGTGCCCCTTCCCGCTCGATACGATGGGATGTATCGCACAGAATCACAACCGGCACACCTTTTTTCCCTGCGCTCCGCAGGGTCAGATCGACCACCGGGCAGCCGTCTGCATCGATCAAAATCGTCATGTGCTTATTCTCCTTCCCTCATCGTACTGTGCTTTGGTTTGATAATTGTACCATGTTCCCGCTGTGCTTTTCAACACGCAGGAGGCACTCATTCTCGGCGCACCGCAAAAGCGCGGGAGGCTTTTCCGGAGCCCCCCGGAAAAACCTCCCGTGTCTTATTACAGTAAATCAGCCGCGCTTTTCCTTCAGCTCGGTCTCCATCTGGGCCAGCGTCTTTTTGTCCAGATTGTAGAAAAATTTGGCACCGATGAACTGCAGCGCCTTCCGCACCCACTGGGTAAACTACACAGATCTTTCCCCTTATAACGATTATCTGCTCGCCGCCGGTGAAATCACCACCGAGCAGCAAGAGCAGGCCCTTGTGGTCGAGATGCTGCAGCAATATTGTGACCGGGTAGCGCGGTACTCTACCGCCGGCTATTCGGTGGTCATCCGCAATATCATCCACTATATCAACCTGCATCTGAAGGAGGACCTGACCCTTTCCACGCTGGCTGCCCGCTTCAACCTGAGCCGCTCTTATCTGTCCGACCGGCTCCACCGGGAGGTGCACAGCAACCTGACCGACTATGTGACCCTGACCCGCATCCAGTTTGCGGCGAACCTGCTCCGGTATCATCACTACACGATCACACAGGCGGCACAGGAGGTAGGTATCCCGGTTATACCCTACCTGCCTGTTCAAGCGCACCATAGAAGAGACGCTGTCCCACTACGCCCGGTAGAAAGCCATCGAGGCCTAAGAGACGAACCAGCTAAAAAGAAGAATTTTGCAGCGGCGCTCAGACTCCTTGCAATGCTCTGCAGCATGGTATTATAATTTGTATAGAATCGGCAAGCTGTATGCTGCACCAGCAGGAGGGCATTTTATGATTTTACAAACAGGTTTCCGCACCGATATCCCTGCCTTTTACAGCGCGTGGTTTGCGAACCGCCTGCGTGCAGGGTTTGTGCTGGTGCGCAACCCTTATGACCCGCAGTCCGTCACACGGTATGCCATCAACCCGGATGTGGTAGACCTGATCGGCTTTTGCACCAAAAATCCTGCACCGATGCTCCCCCGCATGGAGCTGCTGCGCCCGTATGGGCAGTACTGGTTTGTCACGATCACCCCTTACGGACCGGAGATAGAGCCGCATGTACCGCCGAAGGCGCAGGTCTTGCAGGACTTTATCACCCTGTCAAAAATTGTCGGTCCTGACTGTATCGCATGGCGGTATGACCCCATTTTTCTTTCCGACACCTACACCGCTGCGCGACATATCGCTGAATTCGAGCAGATGGCATCTGTACTTTCCGGCTATACCAGAACCTGTGTGATCAGCTTTATCGACCTTTATGAGAAGGTACGGCGGAATTTTCCGCAGGTGAAAAGCGTCCCACTCGCTGAGCGCGAAACACTGGGAAAGGCTTTTGTTGAGATTGGCAGAAAATACGGCATGATGATACGACCCTGCGCCGAGGGCACTGCGCTGGCCCGCTATGGTGCTGATTGCAGCGGCTGCATGACGCAACGGACTTTCGAGGCCGCGCTGCACCGTCCCCTGCGGCTGCCCCCGCAAAAGCCAGCCCGCAAGGAGTGCGCCTGCTGCCTTACGGCGGATATCGGCGCCTACAATACCTGCGGTCACGGCTGCCTATACTGCTACGCCAACGCCAGCCGTGTGACTGTAGCGCAGAATATGCGTATGCACGACCCCGCTTCGCCCTTTTTGGTCGGGCACAGCCAGCCGGGCGATGTGATCTACGAGGCAAAACAGGAAAGCTGGCTGGTCGATCAGATCAGTATGGCTGAGCTCCTCTAGCAGCAGGCAGTGGCTGTCGGCCACTTTCACCGCTGCAACAACAAAAGCCTGCAAGATAAAGCTAAAATGCCTGTACTTGCAAGCTTTTTTTGTTTTCATTTGTGAAAATATGGGGCGAGCGATTCCTGTTGCTGTATCGTGCAAGGCGAGCGGAAATACAGCCGCACACAGCAAAAAGGCTGCGCTTCCTGCGCAGCCTCTCAGCAAACGGCCTTATTCGGCGTATTCTTTAACGGCTCCAGCCTTCTGCAGGGCCGCCATCACAGCTGGGATCAGAACCAGCTGCACGATAATGCCCGGCACGGCATTGAGCAGTGCGCCCGCCAAGAATGCCTGGGCGGTAAACGCCTTGCCGCCCAAGCCCAGCAGCACGACTTCAGCCACGCCCCAGACAAGCCGCCCCGCTGCCATGGCGGTAAGCAGCGCTGCATACACCCCTGCCGCGCCCTTTTGAGCCATACGGCGGTATACCAGCCCGATAACAAGGCCGTAGGTCAGCAGCTCAAAGGCCATCGCAATAGCCACCGGATACATCGGAGGCATCCCGAACAGGACCGAGCGCAGCAGCGGCGCAACAAAGCCCACCGCTGCACCGTACTGCCAGCCGCAGACAAGGCCGCACAAAAGCACCGGAATATGCATCGGGAGCAGCATGCTGCCAATTTGCGGAATCTGGCCCGTCAGCATGGGCAGCACAAGGCACAGCGCCAAAAACAGCGCTGCATAAGCCAATTTTTTTGTATTCTGGTTTTTCACAACATATCACCCTTATCAAAAAGTTTGAACCGCGCACCCTTCTGGGCACTGCCTTCCTGGCTTTTTCATAAGGGCATTCCTGCATCCTTCAAGCCCGCTATAGCGGGAACCATGCAGTTATGCCATAGGTCCGCTTACTATATTACACAAAAATCTCCGCCGTGTCCAGTACAAAATTGCAGCGTGCGGCTGGATCATGGGCAGCAAAATACCCTTCCTCCAGCGGGATCCACCGCTGCACAAAATTTGCGTAACGTATACCCTCTCTTGCCCGCAGGCGCACCGCCTGCACATCGGGCGGGCAGGTAACAAACACACGCACCGCAAAGTCAGTCTGCAGCGCCGGATGCAGGCTGTAGCTGCCTTCCAGAATCGTCAGTGGCGCGGCAGCAAACGGCTTAGACGGCAGGAAAGCTCCCACCGCACAGCTGTATGCATTATAGAGCGCCGTTTCGCCGCGCAAAAGCGGCTGCAGAACCTCGTTTCGCAGCCGAATGAAATCTATATTCGCGCCGGGCTGCTCCTGCCAGTTCGCGCAGCGCGCAGCAAGCGGTAGATAGAAATCATCGGTATGCACTACCTGGCAGCCCAGCTGCCCCGCCAGAAATTTCGCCAGTGTAGACTTGCCGCTGCCGCAACGCCCGTCAATGGCCAGCAGCGCCGGGCCGTTTTCTGCGGCCAACTGTGCGGCCTGCAGGATCGGGGCGGCGGCTGTTGCCAGCGGCGTCATGCTTCCAGCGCACGCAGCGTAAGTGCTACGGCATTTTGCAGATACTCGTCAAGGCGGCAATCCTGCGTGCCCGCCACAAAGATCCCGCAGCCGGACGCCGGGATCAAAACCTTGGCTGCCTCACTGCCGGAAATCGCCACCGACATGTTGGGAGAAACCTCTCCCATGATTCCATTGGCCATCAAGATACCGATGGGCCCAAGGATAACATCGGCTCTGGCGGCGTTGTACACCACCGCATTTTCCCCAGTGGCACCGCGCACTGCACCCGCCTTCAGCATGGCGCTGGTTGCCAGCACATTCGTGCCCACTGCCAACAGCTCGCAATCCGCAGGCAGCTTAGGCAGCAGCAGCTTTGCAAGCTGTGCGCCCATGCCGCCGCCCTGCCCATCAATGATCAAAATTCGTTTCATACCTTACATCCCCTGTCGCTATATGCCCTGCCGCCGCAGCGGCTCAGGCTGTCGAAAAACCTCCCTCTGCGAGGGGGCCAGGGAGTGAGCACACCTTTTTCGACAGTCTGCGCCACTGCAGTGGCTTACTTATGTCTACTATTTTACACCCCCGGAGTACGGCATCGCAAGTGGCAAAATGAAAAGGGTTTCTGAGTACTTGTAAAAATTCATCGTGCTTCATTTTCCATCAATTCCTGTTGCTGTAACTTTATTTTCGATTTTTTGTTGTGTTCGCTAAGAGATCTCTTGACTGCCAAGGTGACTGCTCTCGCTGCTATAGCATATCGCAACTTTCCCAAATCCTGCTGCCAGTCCCCTCCCCCGCCCTCTTGATATAACCCTTACCTTATTGGATGGTGTTTGCTTTATGCTTTTTCTTCCTTCGTCATGTACCATATAACCTACGGGGCGATAATCCGGCTTTCTACCTATTGCAAGGTCCATTCTCAAATTCAACTTGTTTCGTGTTGCGAAGGCTTCCCCTCCCACCTAAAAGAGAGGTTTCTACACATTAGCAATCGGATAATTTCCCTTTTTGGAACAGATTGTATGTACCAATTTGTATATTTTTCATATATTATCCTATTAGTATATTAAATTGTATCTTATCCAGCCACTCACCTATCCTTTTTATCCACCTTATGTAAGTACATTAAGCCCGCAATCCCTGTGGATTACTGCCAAAAAAGTGGATAAGTCCGTCAAAAAGAGGTTTTCTCATCAAGAAGTCGGGAAGTCCAGTGAAAAGAGAGGTTTCTACATCTCATTCCCGAAAAAAATGTTTACTTTGCATTATGGCATACTTTGCACCACTATGGACCTCTCTGGATCATCTTCGCATTACGCTGTGTACATGCTGTATACATTATATTAATATTTCCTTATTGTATTTCTTCTGCAACGATTTTTCCCATTTCTACTATCTTCTCTCCCTGCTTTTTTGGTTTTTCAAGTGCTATTTTCTTTTCTATATCTATATATTGTGGTTTTACATCCTTTTATCACTACGCTGCTTTGGTAGTACCCTTCTGTACATGGCTGTGTTTTTTCCTCTTTTCTTTCGCTCTTTTGATGTAGAAACCTCTTTTTAGTGCAGATAATTCCTTTTTCGCAGCCCAGTTATATATCGGTATATCGCCTATTATTCCGTTTAAAAATCTTACGCTGTTTATGTGTAGTAACCTCTTGGTTCGCCACTATTACCTTTCCTGTCTCTGCCTATATAGCCTCTCTTTGTGCAAGAATAAGTATGTTAGTTGATCCACAACACCAATATATAGTGTTTTGGAATCAATTCCTAAAAGGAGGTTTCTACACCGGAAAAAATCGAGCACCTCCTACCGCAGAGATCACTTGCAGCAGCAAAAGGAGGTTTCTACACACGCGGCAGGGAAAATTTTTGTTTCACTCTTTCCCTTGCCCCTATGCATACTATCCTAATTCAAGCGCCGGCGTTTTCCGTTGCTTGCGCAAAGAGAGGTTTCTACACCGGAAAAATCAGCTATAACACTCTCCACCTATGTTTGCACGGCAATGCTCTCCCGCTATCGCAAAAGCAAGATTTCCACCCTGCACAATTTGTAGCCGCAACAGGCAGTATACAGAAAAAAACTTTGAAAACAGAGATTCTTCCACGGCAAAAAAGAGGTTTCTACATACTTATTTCGGCTGATTGGGCTGTAGCAATCTCTTTCTACAGCCTTTTAAACCTCTTGCATCCGGTGTGGAAATCTCTTTCCCCAAGTGTTTTTTTCTCTCTGCTGGCATGTGGAAACCTCTCTTTCTACATATTATAATAAATAAGTAAAAAGTAAGATATAAGATAAATAATTGTAGAAGAGAAAAAAGCAAAATTAAAAAAAATAGAAAAGCTCCAAACATTTTTCGTTGACAGTCGGCAAATAGTATAGTAATATTATCAGTATAATGATATTTGTGTACCTATTTGTATTGTAACATCTAACGAAAGGAATATATAGCTGTATAGCGTAATTATTTTAAGCCCCTCCTTGTACAGCTATAAGTAATGGATATGAACAAAACGAATTCGTCCATTGATGAAAACGAGGAATCTTTAGTTGGAGAGGTCCTTTCTGATGATGAGGTCCGCGAAAAAAAGCAAGCGATTGCGAAATGGCAGCACTCCCCTGTCGGCTTTGGCTCTTACATTACCAAAAGTAATGACCTGATCCAGCGGACAAAGTACTCTCTGCCCAGAAATGAGCAAAAGGTTCTCTTTATGCTCATGTCTAAAATCGACCAGAAAAATGATAAGGATGCATCCAAATATTATTCGATCACTTTCAACGATTTTGCCAAGTTGACCGGAGTGCGCACGGTGGATACGACTTATGCGCTGAATCTGAAGGAAACTATAGAAAATTTGGAAAATCGTACCTTCTGGGTCAAGAAAGAACCCGGCAGTAAGGTGTATCGCTCTATTTCCTGGCTGCAAAAAGGTTCTGAGGTCGATTTCGACAAGAAAGAGATTCGCCTGCGCTTTAACCAGGACATCTGGAAGGATATTGCGCAGCTTACCAGCAACTATACCTCTTACAGCATCGAATATCTGCTGATGATGAAAAGCACTTACTCTATGCGCGTTTATGAAATCATACTCTCCTATGACAATGGAAACAGAGACTATGGCTATACGAACGGCCTTGTATTCCAGCCGGTAAATGATGAGATCCTGAATAAGTTCTCATCAAAGCGCGACGAGCTGACGGGTTATAAGTATAAAAAATTCAATATTGATGAGTTTAAAGGTCTGCTTTCTGCACCCACAGAGGCAGAGAGAGAGTCCACAAAGAGCAAAAAGAAAAAGGATCCGGCATCTGCCGACAAGAAAAAGTTTGACCGGGAAAAACCGCTGGCTGAAAAGTACAAGACTTTTACAGAGTTTGAAAAGAATGTTTTAAAGACCGTTAAGAAAGAAATCAATGAGATGACGGATCTTTGGTTTGACTATGCTCCGGCGCGCAAGCGCGGTGTTCGCAAATATGAATACCTGTATATTTTCATCAAATACAAGACCAAAGCGGAAATGAGGGATGTCCGCTCCTATCATGATAGAAATACGCACGATGACGAAATTGTAAGGGATTCCAGAAAGAAGAAAACCCAGAGTGCGGAAAAAGCAGCCCAGCATATTACAGAGCCATTTAGCACAGATATTTTGAAAATGAAGTATAGAAAAGCAACTACGGAGATCAGAAACAAAGCAGACTATGCTTCGTATGAGGATAAGCTGACAGACAACGAGAAAAATATCTGTAATGATATTTTCACATACACGGCTAAGATCCTGACAAACACCAACAAGCGTGACCAAGCGGAGGAAACACTGGATTCTTTAAACCGAATCATTCATGACAATGCCGGGCTGAAAACATGGGCCCTGGGACTGTGTGTAAAATTTACGGAGATGTTTGAAAAAGCAACCGAAAGGAAGTCTGCACAGTATTATCGCACGGTTGTTTATAACGATACGATTGAAAACAGTGCTTTGATTATCGCAGCCGGCAAGCAGAAGCTCGCATCGTTGGATCCGGCGGGAGTGTTTAAGTTTGATATGTCTGTCTTTGAGGATGTATAAGTATTATTTGGCAGCAGCCTGCAGCATGCAGGCTGCTGCTTTTTGCTGTAAAGAAAAAACAAAGATTATAAGTAACAAATAAATACAAACCGAGAACAGCAACAAGAATTGAATGACCAGCCAAGAAGGAAGAACGCATACAAAGATGATGCTTATTACCTTTGCGCTCAACATCTCATGGCTAAACGCCTTCGGAAAACGGTTTATACTACAGCAACAAGAATTGAAAGATGTGTTGATTCTGTCAGACTGTCGAAAAAATCTTGTAGGGGCGAGCATTGCTCGCCCGTGCCCGTTTGCCTTGTAAGCAAACTATCCCAGAAAATGCGTTGCTGCGATAAGTTGACGGGCGACCAATGGTCGCCCCAACACATACAATAAGGCAAGAATGCAATTTTTTGACGGTCTGAACTCTGTTTCGTGCTGTGAAGCGCGGTGCGAGTATGTAAAAAAATGGCCTATACGAATGCAGATATATTAAAAAATAGCAACAAGAATTGATAGACTTGAAATATCGTTATGGCAGGATGATACCCGGAAAAGAGAATTGACTTTACTTATATCTATGTTATAATTGAAATCACAATAAGCAGCAAAAGATGGCTGCAACTATTTTGTGGTGAGGCATAGGTTTCAACATATTCAGCCACTGAAGTATGATAAAATCGTACAACTGGAAACGGCAAAAAGGCATGGAAAATCGATTACAAGAGAATTACAGAACGACAATTCACAGCAACAAGAATTGACGGACACATCCACAAATAACAGTCTTTACAGAAATGAGGAATTGCCCAATGTCTGCAAAAATTATTACAATTGCAATTGAAAAGGGAGGCACGGGTAAAACCGTAACAGCCTCCAATCTTGCCTACCTGATGGGCGATGAGGGGAAAAAAGTTCTTTGCGTGGATACTGATCCGCAGGGAAATCTCACCAAAGCACTCAGCGGCGGCTTGAGCATCACAAGTGATGAATTCTACGGTAAGGCGCTTTATAATCTTTTCGACGGGTTCCTGTATCATAGCAAGACGCGAGACTTTATTGTGGAAACGCAGTATGAAAATGTGGATATGATCCCGTGCGATGCGCAGACGCCGCGAATCAATAAGCGCATTGAACTGCTGATTGGCGATGCAGAGCGCCTGAAGGACGGAGATCCGAGGAAGGTTTCCGGTATGGGGGATTTTCTGTGCTATTTCCTCAATCAGGTGCGTGATGAGTACGATTACATTCTTATTGACACACAGCCTACGCGGGACAGCCTGTTGCTTTCCAATGCAATCTATGCAGCGGATTATATCCTGATTCCAGCCGGCTGTGAGGATAACTCCGAAGAATCGGCGTTTCGCCTTTATTATGAATGCAATAAGATGAAGCAAAGCTCCACTTCTCACCTGATGGGTGCCGGTGTGTTGTTGGTGAATGTAGACAAAAGCGCAGCAACAGACAAGAAGATTCAGGAGCACTTTAAAGAAGAACTCGGCACATCGCTGTTCAGTGTTGCAATTCCCACAAGCAAGACGGTGAAAACATCCATTTCCCGCTTTTTGCCTGTGTGCTATATGGCAAAAACGCAGCCTGTGGCAAAAGCCTATGTGAAAGCCTACGAAGAGTTGAAAAAGCGTCTGGAGGTGAAATGATATGGGAATGAAAAGCCCCGCCAGAAAGAAGGAAATCGTAAAACGTTCCCGCCCAACGGATGCAGAGCTTGGCAAAATTGATTCCAATAATGGCGATGCAGGAAAAATTATCAGTGATCTGACCGCAGGGCATAAAAGCATTGAATACGAAGCACGGGATATTGCACTGTACGATATTCGCGTAAACGCGGACAACGAAATCTTCCGGCAGGCAGATACCCAAGAGGACATTGTGCAGCTGGCGGAGGATATTCAGCGCAACGGCCTGATGCATAATTTGGTGGTGTTTCCGCAGGAAGAAAATGGAAAGACAGTGTATGTCCTTCTCTCCGGTGAGCGCCGCTACCGCGCGATGGAGTACCTTGAAAAGAGAGGAGACGCCACCTGGAACACCATCAAAAACTGCAATGTGATCACAACCAGTCTTTCGGAAAATGAAAAAAAGGTGCTTTTATACAGTGCGAACCTGCAGGTCCGCGGCGGCTTTGCGGATGAACAGATCCGCCGCAAGGCCGTTGCAGAATTTGTGGTCTGCCTTCAGAACGAGCCGTTCAATATGACGGAAAAGGACGCTAAAAAGGCAATTAAGGAAGTGAGTGCAACCACAGCCAAGCAGATCGACCGTGATTTCCGCATTGAGGAAAAGCTGGACAAAGAGTTGCTTCGCCTTTTGGATAACAAGTTCCTGACCCGCATGGAGTGTGAAAGCTATATCACGCTGGAGCCGGAGGAGCAGCATAAAATTGCGCAGTGCTATCTGTTGCTGAGCGCGGTTGATGTGAGCAACTGTGACGCCGATGCCCGGGAGCGTCTGCTGCAGGAATGCAACAGCATACATTATGACTTTATCCGGGCTATTGACAGAGCCAGAAAAACCAACGAGCCGGATGAGCGGGACGAGCGCCTGGAGACTGCGTTTGCGGAGTGTGAAAACGAAATCCGCCTGCTGCAGAACAGGGTAGGGGAGTACCGTACCGCAGTCAGTCGGCATGATACGGAGAAGGCCGAGGAAATCGCAAAGGATGTGGCCAGGGATCAGGAGGCAAAGCGCGTCGAGAAAAAGGAGCAAAAGAGCGAGTCTGAAAGCGCGACCTTTGTGGAAAAGACGATCCAGCCTGTTGCTAATAAGATTTTTAAGAAAATGAGTTCAACCAGCTATAAGCGCGGCGTCAGAAAGATGTCTCAGGAGCGCCGTGATAATGATGTTGCGATTCTGAATGAACTGATCGAGCAGGCGCAAAGCCTCCGGGATTTGATTGAAGCCGCAAAGTAAGGCAGGGTAGGGGGGAGACACTGTCCCGGTGACCAAAGGGTGATGCGAATGAAAGAAGAAAAAATCAAGGTCAACCTTCGGATAGGGCTCCTGATTCGGGAGACGCTTGTGGATGAGGCTGCTGTGGAGGATATCCGCGTAGGCACCCTGGCCAATCGGCTGCTCCAGTCCGAGATGGATAAGGTCATGAAGGTCGGTGCTGACAACTGCCTGATCATGAACAGCAGGGAATATCTGGCCAGCAAAGCAGAAATCGAGCAGAACAGGGCGGCCTACTATCTGTTTCCGGAAACAAAGGTTGTCAGCCGGTTTATTGCTACGCAGTTGGATGACAAGATCTATCCACAAATATCTTTTTACTTTTTGAAAGAGCAGATGGATGCGCTGGAAAAGCTGGTACGAAAGCAGCGGATACCGCAAACGATCCGAAACGGTGCGGTTCACTCCTATCGGTATGTTATCGCCGGTATGCTGCTGAATCATCCGCTTTGCCGTGCGCTGGGAGCATCCGCAAATAATGATTGAACCCAAAGCCCACAGCCGCCGCTGTGGGTGTTTTTTTGTCTGCCGCTGCCTGCAGCAAAACGCGCTGCAGAGGCGTCCACTCACGCGCTCTGAGAGAGGGACGCGCTGAAGACGGTAAACAAAAAGCCCCCACCCGCGAATGCGGGCAGGGGAGAGGGGAGACGCAGTCTTGAAAAAATATAGGGGCGGCACACAGAATTATGCGGTGTTGCCTTAGAGCCAGGTACCCTTCCGCAGGTACTGCGGTCAGCATTTTGGTTTCGCCTTCCTTACAATTTGTTTCTATAGAGGAAAATTTTTGCTTGCTTTTGGGTTGCGGTGCTATTATACTTTGTGACATAGAATGTGTAAAAAGTATTTACCGCATTATGACTATGTAATTTTGGTATGAATGAGGCTGTGCCTATGTATGTCGATTGGGAATACTACAAAATTTTTTACTTTGTCGCAAAATACCGCAATTTTACCAAGGCGGCCCGCGTGCTGGGCAGCAACCAGCCCAACATCACACATACGATGAACAAGCTGGAGGATCAGCTGCACTGTGTGCTGTTTATCCGCTCCAACCGGGGTGTGACGCTGACGCCGGAGGGCGAGATGCTCTATACCCGCATTTCCTCGGCTGCTGTGCAGATACAGGATGCCGAGGAGGAGCTGAGCGCCAGCGCGACCTTTGAGCATGGTGCAATCAGTATCAGCGCAACCGAGACGGCGCTGAACATCTACCTGTCGGAACGGCTGCGGGACTTCCATGCGCAGTACCCCGGTATCCGGCTGCGGATCTCCAACCATTCAACGCCGCAGGCGATTCAGGCAGTGAAAAACGGCGAGGTCGATTTCGCTGTTGTGACGACCCCCACCGGCGCAGAGGGGGAGCTGAAAAAAGTTGATTTGATGCCGTTCAACGAAATCCTGGTCGGCGGGAAAACCTTCACGGCGCTGGCAAGCCGGACGCTCTCGTTGCAGGAGCTTGACGCCTATCCGCTGATCATGCTGGGGAACGAGAGCATGAGCCGCTTGTTTTACCGGCAGTTTTTCCTTGAACACAGCGCAGACCTGAAGCCGGATATTGAGGCGGCTACCACAGACCAGATGATGACGCTGGTAAAGAGTGAGCTTGGCCTTGCCTTTGTGCCGGAGCCGATGGCCCGCAGCAGCCTGCAGCGTCGCAGCATTGTGCAGCTGACCCTGCGGGAGGCGATCCCGCAGCGCTCAGTAAGTCTGGTTTATGACCGGCACCGTCCGCTGAATACGGCGGCCCGGGAATTTCAAAAGCAGCTGCTGAATGCGGCCAGATAGGAAAAAGCAGAATAACGCAAAATGTGCCCGCGCAAGCAGGCAGATTTTGCGTTATGGGATGCAGAAAGCGGCAGTGTTTATGTCCAACCAGTGCATAAAGTGCTCCGGATCGGAACGCCGCCAAAATGCTGTTGCAAAAGGCGGGGAAAATGTCTATACTTGTACTATACAAACCAGCAGACGCGGTATAATACCCCGCTGCGGACACTTTGCAGAGCAACCAAAGGAGTCACTTGTATGGATAAGCAGAGCAGGACCTATCAGGCGTATGTGCAGATCCTGAAAGAGGAGCTGATCCCTGCCATGGGCTGCACCGAACCGATTGCCATCGCCTACGCCGCCGCCAAGGCGCGGGATGTGCTTGGCGGCATGCCGGACAAAGTCGAGATCGGCGTGAGCAGCAACATTATCAAGAATGTCAAGAGCGTCATCGTGCCCAACACCGATGGCATAAAGGGCATTGAGGCCGCCGCAGCGGCAGGCATCGTCGGCGGGCAGGCGGACAAGGCACTGGAGGTCATCTCAGCTGTAACAGCGGACCAGAAGGCAGCGATGCGCACCTTCCTGACGCAGGTGCCGGTCACGGTGAAGGCAATCGACAACGGCTTTATCTTCGACATTATTGTGACGCTGCGGCAGGGGGACGATTCCGCCGTGGTGCGCATCTGCCAGTACCACACGAATATTGTCCTGATCCAAAGAAACAGCGAAGTGCTGCTGGATCATACCGCGCAGGAGACAAAGCAGCTCTGCGGTGACGCCGCCCCTGCCGAGAGCGGTCTGACAGACCGGGCACTGCTGAACATTGCGGATATCTTTGCATTTGCCGATACCTGCGAGATCAACGACATCCGACCTTTGCTGGAAACCCAGATCCGGTACAACACCCGCATCTCGGAGGAGGGACTGCGAGGGGATTACGGTGCGAACATCGGCTCTACAATGCTGAAATTTTACGGCGAGGATGTGCGCAACCGCGCTATTGCCAAGGCAGCAGCAGGCTCTGATGCCCGTATGAGCGGCTGTGAGCTGCCAGTTGTCATCAACTCGGGCAGCGGCAATCAGGGCATCACGGTCTCGGTGCCGGTCATCGAGTATGCCAGAGAGCTGGGGGCATCCGATGAGACTCTATGCCGCGCACTGGCCCTCTCCAACCTGATTGCGATCCACGAGAAGGCCGGTATAGGGCGGCTGTCCGCCTACTGCGGGGCCGTCAGCGCGGGCTGTGCTGCGGGCTGCGGCATTGCCTATCTGCAGGGCGCAGACCTGAAAGCGGTCTCCCACACCCTTGTCAATGCACTGGCCATCGTTTCGGGTATTATCTGCGATGGTGCCAAGGCCAGTTGTGCAGCGAAGATCGCCTCCAGCGTGGAGGCGGGCATCCTGGGGTATCACATGTACAAAAACGGCCAGCAGTTCCGCAGTGGGGATGGCATCGTCACAAAGGGCGTTGAAAATACCATCCGTAATGTGGGACTGCTGGGCCGTGAGGGGATGCGCGAAACAGACAAAGAGATCGTGCGGATCATGCTGCAGGAGCCGTAAGGCCGCCGCAGTGGAAGACAGGGACTACTTATAGGAAGTGACCTTTATCCCGTATTCCTGCGCGGCCAGCTGCTCCCACCCGGAAAGCTGTGCTTTTGTCGGCGCTGCGGATGCAGACGGGCTTTCCCGCACTCCTTTTGTAGGATTCTGTCCAAAGTGCGGCGCGTTCGCAGGAGATCTGCGGTTTGGCGTTTACATAGTTTTGGCGTATTTTTTCAATTCGTGCGGTAAGCATTTTCAAATCCCTCCATTCGGAAAACAAGCAACAGAAAAGTCAAAAGGCGTGCAGCACCCAATGAAGTGCGGCACGCCTTTGTGTGCAAATGCAAGCACTATTTCGAGAAATTGGGCCTGTATTACCGGTTCACGGTAAGGTCACGCTCGTTTTCGACGACTGCTTCTACCGCAAGTGCAAGGCCGCGCGCGATTTGATGCAGCTCCATGCTGGGTGTTCCCAGCGGCTTGCTGACGGCCTGCTCCATCGCATACGGCACATGGATAAAACCGCCCCGCATAGCGGGATACTGCCTGTCGATGAGATAGAGCAGCGTATACATCAGGGAGTTGCACACAAAGGAGCCAGCGGTGTAGGAGAGGGCTGCCGGAATACCGGCGGCTCTCATTTTTTGCACCATGGCTTTTACGGGCAGAGAGGTGAAGTAGGCGGGCGCACCGTCCTTCCGGATCGGCTCGTCCACAGGCTGGTCGCCTGCATTGTCAGGGATGCTTGCGTCCGCAAGGTTGATGGCAACTCTTTCCGGCGTGATGGCGGACCGCCCGCCTGCCTGCCCGACACAGATGACCGCATCGGGCCGGTGCTCGTTTACGGCGGCTTCCAGAACGGTGCAGGAAAGAGCAAACCGGGTGGGAACCTGCAGCTTGATGATCTGTGCCCCGGCAATGGTGTCGGGCAGCAGTTTGACAGCCTCATAGGCCGGGTTGACGGTCTCTCCGCCGAACGGGTCAAAACCGGTGACAAGGATCTTCATGAAGGAAACCTCCGCGTATTATTTTCTGCGCACGGCAAAACCAAACACAGTGCCGCAGGCGCCGCCGACGATGTGCATAAAGTTGGCTACATTGTCCTGCACGAACAAAATATCATATACCTGCTGGCTCAGGTAGAGCGCACCGACAAGGATCAAAGTGATCGGAATACCGCCGTAGCGCTCCTCCAGCGGGGGCGCGATGACAAGGAAAAGCAGCATGTTGCCTATAAAGTGGTCCCAGCCTGCATGGCCCAGCACATGACCAAACAGCCGGACAAAAAACAGCGGATCGGCCAGCGAAGAACGATAGACGCTGAAAAGATGATAGGTCGTCCACCCATTGGTCAGGTGACCCAACTATTAACTTAAAGCAAAAGACCGAAGTTGTAAAGCCTTTTTTGGCTTTTACTTCGGTCTTTCTTTTTGGGGGCTGTGCAACAGCCCCGCGTGCACCCGTGCGCAATTGATAAGCAAATAAAGGGTCTTGCTATGACTGCGGCAAAAGCGGTCATGGCGGCTTAGCAGGGTTTGGTCTGCCGCTGCTTTAAAAAGTGGATCGTCATAACGGCGCAGGCAGCCAGACAGAAGTGTGTTTTTAGGACCTACTTTGTATCAGCGCTTTATGCATTGCGCCACGGCATATTTCAATTTCTGCAAATCCGTTTCGTCGGGGTGGGAAACAGCAGTATCAAAGTTTTCAATCATTTTGTCAACGTTTGGAATCGGCAGAGGGCTGTTTTTCATCTTTACATAGCGCTCCCGCACCGATTGCGGCATTTTCCCCTGGCACATGTAGGTGCCGATGACAGTATTGGAAGCACCGAGGCACTTTTGAACGGAAAAAAGGATTTTGTCAAAATATTCCTGACTGCCGCCGAACCCGGCTGTGCCAAACAGGAACACCTCTTTGCCCTTGAGCGTTTTCAGAAAATCGGTGATTTCCTGATTGCAGCGCCCCTTGTCCGTCCAAAAGCCGATGAAAAGACGCTCTGCCTGCAGAGCCTCCTGTGACGGGGAACCGAAGAAACACAAATCTGCCTGAGGGAGAACGGAGGAAACAGCCTCGGCAAGCTGTTTAGTATTGCCGGTCTGGCTGCTGAATACAATAGCGTATTTCACAGGTCATACCTTTTCATAAATGCAATGGGTGCCTTGATGCTGCTGCAAGCCGCCAAGGCATTTTCTGTTGCAGCGAACACAGCGGTGAATCTCCTTGATCTGCCCGGAGGCCACTTTGTTCGGCCATTCCGGGTCAGCCAACAGCTGGCGGCTCATGGCAGCACAGGTGATGCGTCCGCTTGCAAGCTGCTGCTCTACAAAATCAGGCTGATTCAGTCCACCGACACCCGTGATGGGCTTGTCCGTGTATTGGCGAACCTCATCGCAGAATTTCAGGAAGCAGCCCTGCTCTTTGAAGTACGGGTGGTTGGCCGGGGGAATGGTGTCCTCCAGACTGGAATGGTTCGCCAGCGTTACATGGAAGCTGGTCACACCAGCATCGGTCAGCAGCGGTACAAAAATACCCAGCTCGGACTCCACCACACCGGCATTGCCGTAGTGGGGATCTTCCTGCCGGACAGCCAGCTTGTAGTCGATGGGAATCTCCGGCAGACGGCTGCGGATGGCTTTGACGGCCTCCACCGCAAAGCGGGCACGGTTCTCGGCGCTGCCGCCGTATTCATCCGTGCGGTGGTTAAAGACGGTGGAGCTGAAGCTACCGCACATGCGGTCACCGTGGACCTGCACCATATCGAACCCGGCTTTGACAGCCAGCACGGCGGCCTCGCCGAAGCCGTTGATGATCTTATGGATCTTGCGGGTGGACAGCTTGCTGATGTAAGGGGCAACCTCGGCATTCAGCAGGGGACGCAACTCCTCCATGGAAATCTTCTTCGTCAGAACGCCGGGCACGTATTTCAGCATGGCCAGCATATTGGAGTCGGTCTGGTGCAGCTGGGCGCAGATGCGGCAGTCATAGCTGTGGACGATTTCGACCAGCTTCTGATAATGGGCGAAGCCTTTTTTATCAAAAAGAGATTTCTCAAATTGGCTTTTGCCGACGGGGACGTCACCGATGATAACCATGGCGCAGCCGCCTGCGGCGATCTTGCGGATCTTTTCAAAGTATTCGTCCTCCGCAAGGCCAAAGGTGGTAGGGGCAAAAATGATGCGGTTTTTCAATTCCAAACCGCCGTAATTGATGGGGCTGTTAATCGTTTCGTACATGGTGCGGTATCCTTTCTGTTGCTTTTTCCAATAAGGCAAGCAGCTGTTCCTTTTCTTTCGCAGTCAGATTCGTCATAAATCTGTCGTCCCAGTCAAAGAATATCCGGTGGGCGGCTTCAAAAGCCTCCTGCCCGCGTTCTGTCAGGTTGAGCAGATAGTGACGCCCTGATTTTTCCTTGGTAATAAAGCCATCGTCAGTAAGACGATTGATGCACCGTTGACTGTGCCCCCAGTCAAGGGACAACGCTTTTGTCAATTCCGAAGGCGTACAGTTCGGCTTTTTTCCGATATATACAATAAAAAACAAAAGCCCGAAATTTAGTCCGACTTCCTGCAGCTTGTCGCCTGTGAAATCCGCAAAGCTGCGGTACAGCATGGCGATGTAGTAGGAAAGGGTCTTTTGATACATGGTGGATGCAGCATCTCCTTTCGTAAAAGAGTATAGTCTATACGCTTGACTTTGTCAAGTATAAAATGCTGATATACAATCGAAAAGACAAAATATATGCTATAGAGGGAAAGCAAACCGGGCAGTAAGCCCTGGAGCAGGGGATATAGCCCGCCACACGGCGGCGCAGCAAAATACAAACTCGCAGCAGTCAAAGGGTACTTTCGTATCCATGACTGCTGCGAGTTTGTAAGCTATTTTCTTATTTACTGCTGCGACTGCGCAAGAGCCTCATCGATCAGCTTTTGCAGTGTGGCAGCGTTATCCTCTTTATCAATACCGCCCATAATCGGTTCCCCAACGATGTTGCCCTGACGATCCACAACGCAGGTGGTGGGGAAGGCCATAATGCCGAGGGCAAACTTACCGGCATCACTGGCAGAGTCAAAATAGATGTTGCGGAATGCAGCCCCGGCCTGTTCCAGAATCTGTTTGGCAGCGGCAATGTTGTCCGCGTTGCCATCAAGGGTTTCTGTGTTGATACCGATCACCTCGCCGCCCTGCTCTTGAATGCGCTGATTCAATGCGTTAAGGTCGTCCATCTCGTCCACACAGGGCTTGCAGCCACTGAACCAGAAATTTACAACGGTGAACGCATTATCGGCAAAAAGACTGCTGCTTACGCTGTTGCCGTCCAAATCCTTTCCTTCAAACTGCGGGAATGTGCTGGTCGTCTGCGTCATAGACTGGCTGGCAGCTTCATCCTGCGGCAGTGCTGCGATCTGTGTTTCGATCTCACGGATTTTGTCCGCATCGGCCTTTAAAGCAGCATATTCTTCATCGGTGAACTGGTCCTTCGCATGATCCAACGCATTCATAAGAATATCACCGTAATTGCTGCTTAGTGTGGTGTCGGTAACATTCTTGTCCATGGAGGCAAAAACCTTTTCCCACAGGGCGTTATTTGCCGCCAGAATATCGTTTTCCTCTGCGATAAGCTCATTTTCAGACTTGCCCGTCTCAGAAGTAGATGCTTGCTGGGAAGCTGCCGCAGTGCTTGTCTGTGTGCTGCTGCAAGCGGCGAGGGAGAGCAGCATCAGAAGGGCTGTGATCCATGCAAAAAAACGTTTCATTGTCAATTCTCCTTGATTTCTGTTTTTGACTTGTCGCCGAAACCGTACTGATAGCAGATCGCTTTGGTCGGACAAGACTTTATACACTTACCGCAGCGGATACACTCCGCGTGGTTTGGTGTTTTGGTAATATCCACATCCATCGGGCACGCTTTTGCGCAGGCACCGCAGGAAACACATGTATCGCGGTCAACGCGCATCTGAAACAGGGATACATGATTCATAAGTGCATAGACCGCCCCCAAGGGGCACAGCCATTTGCAGAACGGGCGGTAAAAAACCACGCTGCCTACCACAACTGCCAGCAGAATGCAGAATTTCCAGCTGAACAGCTTTCCCAAAGCCGCTCGTATGCCCGCGTTTGTAAGAGAAAGCGGAATTGCGCCCTCCAGTACGCCCTGCGGACACAGGTACTTGCAGAAGAACGGATCCCCCATGCCGGATGTGTTGACAATAACAGCCGGAAGCAGTACGACCATGATCAGCAGTACCGCATATTTGATATAGCGCAGCGGTTTCAGGCGTTTGGTTGACAGCTTGGGAGAGGGAATCTTATGCAAAAGCTCCTGCAGCCAGCCGAACGGGCAGAGAAAACCGCAGATAAAGCGCCCCAGCAGCACGCCCAGCAGAATCAAAATGCCGGTAACATAATAGGAAAACCGAAACTTTGACGACCCGACCACAGCCTGAAAGGCTCCGATAGGGCAGGCCCCCGCAGCGCCGGGGCAGGAGTAACAGTTCAGGCCCGGAACGCAGAGATATTTCCCTTTGCCCTGATAAAGCGTTCCTTTGAGAAAATTCGGCAGATGGATGTTTGTCAGCAGTGCTGCACCTGCCTGGATCAGTCCCCGGAAACGGGCCAGAAAATGCGAACGATTCTTATCCAATGCCAACACACTCCATACATAATCGAATTGCTTTCGTAAAGACAGTGCCCGCCTCACCGCGCCATGCCCCGTAACCGATCATCATAACGGCAGCCAGCAGAAAAAGCACCTGAACGATTGCCTTTTTGCTCAACATTTCGATCCTCCTTTTTGTCTTGATGAGATCAGTATAGCACAACGGGTATAAATTTTCTGCTAAGAAAAAATTAACGCAGATTTTAGCAAAAGCTGTTATAATGGTAGTAAACAGAAACACAGTTTATATAAGGAGTGTTTATTATGCGTTTGCTGCTGGTTGAGGATGAGCCGTCCCTGCGGGAAAGCGTTGCCAGAAAGCTGCACCGTGCAGGGTATGAAACAGATGACTGCGGTGATGGGGAAACCGCGCTGGAAATGCTGGCGGCAGAGCGGTATGACCTTGTTTTGCTGGATCTGAACCTGCCCAGAGTGGATGGAATGACAGTTCTGCGCACACTGCGAAAGACCGATTTGGAAACGCCGGTTCTGATTCTGTCGGCCCGCAGTGAAATTGCGGACAAGGTGGAAGGCCTGGACGCCGGCGCCAATGATTATCTGGCCAAGCCGTTCCATTTGGCCGAACTGGAAGCCCGCGTCCGCAGTCTGACACGGCGGCAGTTTATTCAGCGCAATGTTTGCCTGCGATGCGGCAGACTGAGCTTTGATACCAAGAGCCGGGTGGCTATGGTGGACGGTCAACCTGTTCCACTGACCCGCAAGGAAAGCAGTGTTCTGGAATATCTGCTTCTACATCAGGGACGCCCTGTCAGTCAGGAGGAATTGATGGAACATGTCTGGGACGGCCGCGTAGATGCGTTCAGCAACTCGATTCGGGTGCATATCTCGGCGCTGCGCAAAAAGCTGCGCACGGCACTGGGGTATGATCCTATCCGAAACCGCATCGGAGAAGGCTATGAAGTGGGGGAGAGCGAGCAATGAAGCGATTATCTTTGCAATGGCGCATCACACTTATGACGGCATTACTGATTGCGGGTGCCTGCATCTGCCTGAACTTGTTGCTGTATCGCTCCGGCGCCTCCGGTATGGACAATCTGAACGGGTACGTTTTACAATATCAACAGGACGGCGGGGAGGATCTGACCATAGAGATCCCCGAAGATCAGATGTCAGACTTTCTGGTGCAATTCTCGCAAGAGGTTTACGATACAAAGACGATTTTTGGCCGCAAAGGGTGGTGCATTACGGCAGTGGTGACGCTGTTCAGCGCAGCGATTGCTTATTTTATCAGCGGCAAAGCGCTGGAACCACTGAAAGAGCTGGCACAGCAGGCCGAGAAGGTCGATCAGGATAATCTGGTTGATGTGCGGCTGGAAGAAAATACCGTTGCGGAATTTCGGCAGCTAAGTCAATCTGTCAATCAAATGCTGGATCGCCTGGCCCATTCCTTTGACCTACAGCGACAGTTTGCCGGGAATGCAGCCCATGAGCTGAAAACACCGCTGGCCATCATGCAGGCAAAACTGGAAATCTTTGCCGAAGATCACATGAATACGGACGCGGAAACCGCAGAGCTGGTACACTTTCAGACAGAGCAGATAGCCCGTTTATCGGCGCTTGTACGGACCCTGCTGGAAATGAGCAATTTGCAGGCCGTTCCGCGGGATGACTGCATTGAGCTTGCGCCGCTGGCAGATGAAATTGTGACGGATCTGACGCCGCTGGCCCAGAAAAAGCAGATCACCTTGCATCAGGAATGTGAGGATATTCATATTATCGGAAGCGATGCCCTGATTTACCGTATGCTGTTCAACCTTGTGGAAAATGCAATCAAGTACAATCAGCCGGGCGGTTCTGTGCAGATTACGATCAGCCGGTCAAACGGCAAAGCAATACTGCGCGTTGCAGATACCGGCTGCGGTATTCCCGATGAATACAGAACCAGCATCTTTGAACCGTTTTTCCGTGTGGACAAATCCAGAAGCCGCGAAATGGGCGGCGCAGGACTGGGTTTGGCGTTGGTGCGGGAAATTGCAGCACTGCACGGCGGTACAGTACAGGATGAGCCGGCAGAAGGGGCAGGAACCGTATTTACCGTTGCGCTGCCCATGTAAAGCGGAAATAAAAGTCATCGGCAGGGAGAACGAGATGACGGGAGCAGGGGGCATCGGGAAGCAAAAGGCTCCCGTAAAAGAGAAATGCACAAGTTCGCTAAATGTAACTTTAGCGAACTATAGGGGGGGGGGCGGGTTGCCTTTTGCGGTGTGTTGCAGTAGACCTTATATGGTATATCAGACCGTCAAAAAATTGCATTTTTGCCTTATTGCGTGTGTAGGGGCGACCGTTGGTCGCCCGTCAACTTACCGTGGCAACACATTTTCCGGGACCGTTTTCTTACGACGCACCGCCTGACCGGAAACAACGGCTATGCCTCGGAGAAGCTGTGTCAGCTCTGCGATGCCACTGTGGTGCCCGAATACTGCGATCTGGTCCGCCGTTTCCTGGATGTGCCCACCCTTGCGGAAAGACTGAAAAACGAAGAATATATCTCCACAGAATACCGCATGTGCGACGGAAGCTGGCATTCTCTGCGCTTCGTTGCAAAGAAACGGGACAAGGTCGGCAATGTGACCCATGTGCTGTGCACGGTGCGCTGTAGAGCTGTTTGAAAAGTCCGCACCCGGCTGTTTTGGCGTGATCTATATGGATATTATGATGCCGCGTATGAACGGCTGGGACGCCGCCAGAACCATCCGCGCCATGAACCGCCCCGACGCGGAAATCATCCCCATCATTGCCATGTCCGCCAATGCTTTTTCCGAGGATATTATGGACAGCCGTCTGGCGGGCATGGATATTCACCTGGCCAAACCGCTGGACGAAGCCAAGATGATCAACGCCTTAAAGCAGTGCATCGCCGAACGGAGTGCCGTAAAGCTGCGGAACGATTTGTAACGCTTTGCAGCGGCCAACCTAAGGCAACACCGCATAATTCCCGCCTTACGGCTTAAGCACCGCTCCGGCGGCTGCGGCACGGCATCTGCGTTGCCAAAATGCTCGATAATACACAAAGTATTATCTGCGCTTTTGGCTTAGCAGCTGCCGCACCTCGCTCGCCGTATCGGCACTTAGAATTATGCGGTATTGCCCTAATAAAAACAGCAGGAACATTGCAGTGTACAGCAGTGTTCCTGTTGTTTTTTCTGCAGAAGTTTATTGCGCATGGCGGGGTGTCACTATATATCATTACACGTGTCTTGACACGTGTAATGAACAGTGCTATACTGTCAAAGTTGGAATTACAGAAGAAACCGAGGAAACCACATGAAAATGGCTAATATGGATGACTATTTTGACGTAGTCATCGTTGGCACTGGCGCTGCGGGCCTTTACTGCGCCCTGAATCTGCCTGCGCGGTACCGCATTCTTCTGCTTACAAAGCAGAAAGCGGACGAGAGCGACTCCTTCCTTGCGCAGGGCGGCATTTGTATGCAGCATGGCGAGGCAGACTACCGCCCCTTTTTTGATGATACGATGCGGGCAGGCCATTACGAGAACAACCCCGCCACAGTAGACCTGATGATTCGTTCCTCCAACTCGATCATCCGGGATCTGGTGCGCCGCGGCGTCCGCTTTGCGCGGGATGACCACGGGGCTCTGCGCTTTACCCGGGAGGGTGCACACTCCCGCCCGCGCATTCTGTTCCATGAGGATATTACCGGCCACGAGATCACCCAGACCCTGCTGAACGAGGTCCTGCGCTGCGAGAACATCGAACTGCGCGAGCATACGACTCTGCTGGATTTCTTCGCCGACGCCTCGGCCTGCGGCGGTGTCATTGCTGCCGGTCCGGACGGCGAACCGCGAGCCATCGGGGCAGGGGCGGTGGTGCTGGCCTGCGGCGGCATCGGCGGGTTGTATAAAAACTCCACCAACTTCCCCCACATCACGGGGGATGCCATCGCCATGGCCCTGCGCCACGGCGTTGCCTGTGAGCACTTGGACTATATCCAGATCCACCCCACGACTTTGTACAGCCACCGAAAAGGCCGTCGCTTTCTGATTTCGGAATCGGTTCGCGGGGAGGGTGCGCTGCTGCTGGATAAAAACGGGAACCGCTTTACCAACGAATTGCAGCCCCGCGACGTGGTGAGCGCAGCGATCCGCGCACAGATGGAAAAGGACGGCACTGACCATGTGTGGGAGGATATGCGCCCCATCGGTGAGGCGGCTATCCGTGAGCATTTCCCCAACATTCTGGAGCGCTGCGAGGAGGAGGGGTACGACCCCATCCATGAACCGATCCCCGTTGTACCGGCCCAGCATTATTTTATGGGCGGCATCACGGCGGACCTGAGCAGCCGCACAGCACTGCCCCGGCTGTATGCCTGCGGCGAGACCTGCTGCAACGGTGTGCATGGACGCAATCGGCTGGCCAGCAATTCCCTGCTGGAATCTTTGGTCTTTGCACAGCGCGCGGCAGATGATATACTATACGGAGAACCGCCTGTCTTTACAGGCGATAAGCCCGATTTGGCCCCATATCGTGAACAGGAACCGCTGTTTGCCGCGTATCGGCAGGAGGTCCTGACCGCTATTGAGAGGAGTAAAAACCATGAATGAGATCACCCAGCTGCTGCATATAGACCCGCTGCTGCTGCAAGCGCTGCGGGAGGATATTCCGGAGGAGGACGTTTCCACAAACGCCGTCATGCCACACGCCTGCCCCGGCACCGTGGATCTGATTGCCAAGGAGGACGGCATTGTTGCCGGTCTGGCGGTCTATGCCCGCGTCTTTACGCTGCTGGACTCCGGCGCCAAGGTGGAATTCTTCTGCCGGGACGGCGATACCGTACAGCCCGGCCAAAAGCTGGCCGTTGTTACGGGCGATATACGCGCCCTGCTTTCCGGTGAGCGCGTTGCGCTGAACTACCTGCAGCGAATGAGCGGCATTGCCACCTATACCCATCAGCTGTCTGCCCTGCTGGAAGGCACCGGCATCACCCTGCTGGACACCCGTAAGACCAGCCCCAACAACCGCATTTTTGAAAAGTACGCTGTCCGCGTTGGCGGCGGCAGCAACCACCGCACCGGCCTGTCCGACGGCGTTCTGCTGAAGGATAACCACATCGGCGCTGCCGGCGGCGTGGCGAAGGCCGTCAAGATGGCCCGGCAGTATGCGTCTTTCGTCCGCAAGATCGAGGTGGAGGTTGAAACGCTGGAGCAGGTCAAAGAGGCCGTGGAAGCCGGTGCGGACATCATCATGCTGGATAACATGAGCGACGAGGATATGCGCAAGGCTGTGACTTTGATTGCAGGCCGCGCCAAGACCGAGTGCTCCGGCAATGTCACGCGGGAAAACATTGCCCGTCTGCGGGACATTGGCATTGACTATGTGTCCAGCGGCGCCCTGACCCATTCGGCCCCCATTCTGGATCTTTCCATGAAGCATCTGCGCCCCCTGACCGCGGAGGAGGCCTGATATGACCACCGCAGAGCGCCGCGCCGCCATTTTGCAGCAGCTTGCCCATGCCCGAGCGCCTATTGCCGCCCGCACGCTGGCTACCCATTACGGCGTCAGCCGTCAGGTCATTGTGCAGGATCTGGCGGTCATACGGGCATCACACCCCGGGATCATTTCCACTGCACGCGGCTATGTGCTGGAGCAGCCCGATCAGCCCGCCGGCTGCACACGGGAGTTCAAGGTGCGCCACACACCTGACCGAACCGGGCAGGAGCTGAACCTGATTGTGGACTGTGGCGGCCAGGTCAAGAATATCAGCATCAGCCACCGGGTCTATGGCCGTATCACCGCCGAGATGGACATCCGTTCCCGGCAGGACGTGCGGGAATTTCTGCAATCGTTTGAGGACAGTTCCTCCACGGTGCTGTCCACCGCCACCGACGGCTACCACTATCATCTGGTGGAGGCAGCCACCCCGGACAGGCTGAGCCTGATCGAAAAAGAACTGAAAGAGCACGGTTTTCTGGCTCCGCTGCAACCCTGGGAGCATTGAAGAAAGAAAACGAGGCATAATTATGACTGTCCATGAACTGCAGCAGGAGATCCTGCGCCTGAAACGGGAAAAGAATATCTGCATCCTGGCCCATGCCTACCAGAGCCAGCCTGTGCTGGAAGTCGCCGATTACACCGGCGATTCCTACGGCTTGAGCGTGCAGGCGGCCAAAACCAACGCGGACGGGGTCATCATGTGTGGTGTGCGCTTCATGGCCGAGACCTGCAAAATTTTAAGCCCGGAGAAAACCGTCTGGCTGGCAAACCCCATGGCGGGCTGCCCTATGGCCGAGCAGCTTGATCTGCCGACCTTGCAGGAATTGAAAAAGCAGTACCCCGGCTACGCCGTGGTGGCGTACATCAATACAACCTCGGAGCTGAAAACGGCCTGCGATGTCTGTGTGACGTCCTCCAGCGCGCTGAAAATTTGCAGTGCGCTGGAAAACGATAAGATTCTGTTCATTCCCGATCCCAATTTGGGCGGCTATGTAGCAAAGCAACTGCCGGAAAAGCAGTTTGCCTTTTACCACGGCGGCTGCCCGCGCCATATCGTATGTTCGGCAGCAGATGTAGCCAAAGCCCGCGCTGCCCACCCGGAGGCGCTGCTTCTGGTTCATCCCGAATGCCGCCCCGAGGTCGTGGAGCAGGCTGATTATGTTGGCTCTACCACCGGCATTATGGCTTATGCAGAAAAGTCCGATGCCAAAGAGTTCATTATCGGCACGGAAAACAGCATCGTGGAGCACCTCTCCTATGCTTGCCCGGAAAAGCGGTTCTATCCGCTGGCCGTGCAGCTTACCTGCATGAACATGAAACTGACCACCCTGATGGACATTTACCATTGCCTGCAGGGCAGCGGCGGCGAGGAAATCACCCTGCCGCAGGACGTCATGCAGGGAGCCGGGCGCTGCATCCGCCGCATGGTGGAGCTGGGCGGCTGACAGATTGCGCATATCCGCAATGGCCATCTGATACGATCCGCTTGCATCCCGGCTTACACGGCCCTCTTTGCGGTGTTGCCCTAAGGCAAGACCGCATAATTCCCGCCTTACGGCTTAAGCACCGCTCCGGCGGCTGCGGCACGGCATCTGCGTTGCCAAAATGCTCGATAATACACAAAGTATTATCTGCGCTTTTGGCTTAGCAGCTGCCGCACCTCGCTCGCCGTATCGGCACTTAGAATTATGCGGTATTGCCCTAAGAAACCAATGAAAAAAGCATATATAGCATCGCGTTGCGAACCGCCGAGAGGCCGTTCGCCATAAACGCAGCTGTATATGCTTTTTACTTTGCCGTACAGATCCTTTGTACGCTATTTAAACGCGATCACGAATTCTGTTTGAAAACTTTATCCAGTGTTCCCATCAGGATGTTCACATCAATCGGTTTTGCAATATGTGCATTCATCCCTGCTTTGAATGCTTTTTGGCGGTCTTCCTCAAAAGCGTTGGCTGTCATGGCCACAATGGGAATGTTTGCCTTTTTATTGCTGCTCAATGTACGGATCTCCCGGGTGGCGGTGTATCCGTCCATTTTGGGCATCTGAATATCCATCAGGATCAGATCATACTCATCCTCCGCAGCCTCGTTCATTCTGGCCACGGCATCCGTGCCGTCCTCAACGGCGTCCACTTTCAGTCCGGCTTCCTCCAAAATGGCTGTTGCAATCTCGCGGTTCAGTTCGTTATCCTCGACCAACAGCACCTTTTTGCCCGTATAGTCGCCGTGCTTGGGCAGAAGGGGCTGCCTGCCCGACACCACTTTGTGTGTCAGTGCATCGCGCAGTTCCGACATAAACAGCGGTTTGGAAACAAACGCCGTGACACCGGCCTGCCGGGCCTCGTCCTCAATGTCGGCCCAATCGTAGGCTGTCAATATGATGATCGGCGTGCCGGGTTCGATTACTTTGCGGATCCTGCGCACCGTCTCAATGCCGTTCATATCCGGCATCAGCCAGTCAATAATGTAAACCTTGAACTCCGCACCCTGATTGTGCGCCTCCCTCGCACGCAGGATGGCTTCCTTGCCGGAGGTCGTCCAGTCGGCTTCCATCTCAATTTCCCGCAGCATTTTGCTTACGCTCATGCAGGTCTGTGCATCATCATCCACAACCAGTGCACGGGTGCCTTTCAGGCCCGGAATCGGCGGATATTTCACCGATTCCGTACAAACCTTGCAGTCCAGGGTGACCGTAAACTCGCTGCCCTTTCCCTGCTCGCTCTTGACGGCGATGGTTCCGCCCATCATATCTACGATGTTTTTCGAGATGGCCATGCCAAGGCCCGTACCCTGAATGCCGCTTCTTGTCGCAGTCTGTTCCCGTGAAAAAGAGTCAAAAACGTGCGCCTGGAAGTCCTTCGACATACCGATACCGTTATCTTTCACGCTGAAAACAAAGGTCGCATACCCACTGCGGGCAGACGGCTTTTCTTCAACGCGGATATTGATGGTACCGCCCGCCGGTGTAAACTTGACAGCGTTGCCTACGATGTTGAGCAGGACCTGATTCAGGCGCAGCTTATCGGTGATAATATCCTCGTGGTGCACATCCTGCGTGTCGATGTAAAGGTCAAGCTGTTTGGCGCTGATATTGCCTTGAATGATCGTGCGCAGGTCGTGCAGTACATCGGGCAGGTGGACTTCTGTGTTGTCCAGTTTGACCGTGCCGCTTTCGATACGGCTCATATCCAGAATATCGTTGATTAGACTGAGCAGATGCTGGCCCGATACGCTGATTTTCTTCAGATACTCTTTGACAAGGTCAATGTTATCAATATGCGCCGTGGCAAGGGCCGTAAACCCGATAATGGCATTCATCGGGGTGCGAATATCGTGCGACATACTGTTCAGGAATACCGTCTTGGCCTTATTGGCGTGTTCCGCCGCCGCCAGTGCATCGCGCAGGGCATCCTCCTGCTTTTGCTCCCGCCGCTTTTCCTCGGTAGCGTCGCGGGTAGCAACCAATACGGCTGTTACGTTGCCGTCCGCGTCTTTTCGCTGCGGTGTAATCAGCGTAAGAATCCATTTTCTGTCGACAGTCTGAGACGTAAGAGCCAAAGAGGTGTGACCCTTCAGACGTTCGGCCACTGTCGTCATGTCCGTAAAGGCGAGATACTCCTCGCGGGATGGCTCCGCGATAATTTTCTCGATTTGCTCCTGCTGTACGGATCGTTTCAGTGCAAAGTGCTTCTGCTTCTTGACCGTATCTGACGCGTTCTTGACGATTTCAACGGTGTTTTTCTTCAAGTCCACCAGTGAAATGGACGTATACGCCGTGCCAAGCGCTGTGATAATTCCGGTACGTTTCTGGTGCTGCCGCAGCGCGTCTTTTTCCATTTTGGTCTGCCACAGCAGTGCCATTAAAAAGACCATCACGGCTATGGCCAGATAGGATGCACAGACAATGTTGCGCGTCATGAACACCTGAGATGCCGGGAAAAACACAAAGAGCGCATAGTTCTCGGTATTTTCCCGGCTGCCGTACCAGACGCCCTGATTGCTGTTCAGGCGCACAATGCCATCCTCCGCAGCACCGAAGGTTCCGTTATATAATTCCTGGCAGTCCTCTATTGCCTTGTTTACCTGTTTGCTGCTGTTGCTGCTGATGACCCTGCCGTTCTCCGTGATCGTAGCGATGCCGCCAAGCTCCAACGGAAAATCTCTCAACAGGGAATCCACCGTCAAATCTCCAATATCCTCATTGCCCTTCTGTATATAGGTAATCAGGATACCTGGTGCATCCGCGCGTGCCACCGCGGCAAAATCATAGAGTATCCCATTTTCTTCCAGACGGGTCGAGTATGTCTTTTTTGGATAATCAACGATATTGTGTACATAGGGGCTGTCGATCAGCTTCTCCCACAGCGGCATGGCGTTGCCGCCCTTTGTGGTCTGCATGACAACATTCAGGTTTTCATCTAATACAAGCGCACCGGTCAAACGCTGTTCCTCTGCAAAAGAGTTCAGGTCCTGCGTGCCGAAACCTTCCTTCAGCGTCATTTCGTTGCCAAGGCTTACCGTTTTATCCAGCAGGCGGACAAGGCTTTTCACGCGGTCGTTGGCCGCATCAGTCTCGTACTGCTCTAAGCGGATCTTTACAAAACCAATCGTTTCATCCAATGTATGACGCAGTGCAATTCGGTTCAGATTTGTGAATGTGATCCAAAGTACAATGCCGAACGCAACTAACACAAGCAAAAACAGTCTTTTTTTGCCGGACTGCTTTTTCTCATTCATTTTCCCTGTTCCCCCCACACAGTTTTTTCTGCATCAAGTCCGAATTTTTCTGCAACGCGGCCAATCGTTCCGTCCTGCTTCATATCTTCCAGAGTTTGAGTCAGCTGCACAGCCAAATCCTCATGGGTGTCCTTTGCGAAGGCAACGCCAAGTTCGGAACTGTAAGGACTCTCTGCCAGCACACGGTAACTGCTTTCATCCAGATTTGTCCACTTGGCTACCAGTGCTTCATGGCCCGCGACGGCATCTACATAGCCTTTGCGCAGTGCCGCAAACATATCCTCTGTCGTCTCAAAGCTGTTGACTTGCTTGACCTCGGGCAGCAAAGAGGAAATTTCGCCGAGAAACAGCGACTCCGCCTTTGTGGTTGCCTGTACGCCGATGCGCTTACCGGCCAGATCGGACAGCGACTGGATATCGCTGTCTGCACGAACAGCCACGACCTGACGGCTGTACATATACGGACCGGCCCATTGGTACTTGGTTTCCCGCCCGTTCATGCTGAAGCATGACCAGATACAGTCGATCGTTCCGTCGCTGAGAAGGTTGTCTTTGTCCGGCCATGAAATCGTCCGGAATTCCGGCGTATAGCCAAGTCGTGAAAACGCTTCCGTCGCCAGTTCCACGTCGATGCCGGCAAACTGCCCGTTCCTGTCCAGATAGCTGTAAGGGTCAAACACATCAATGCCGACCACAATCGTCTGCGGCGCAGCCTCTGCCGCAGAGTGCGGCTGTGCGGAACAGGCGCACAGACCTGCCATAAAAAGCATAGCCAAAGCCATAAGCAGACCATACACTTTTGCCCTGCTCATTGACGTTTTTCCTGTGTGGTGATGCCTGTTTGAAAAATGGAACATGCGCTTCTCTTCCTTATTATATAGGTTGTATACCGCTTGCCGCCGAACCCTGTCGGACGCAGTAAGCCATAAAGTAAACCATATTATAACTTTTCCAAATTGGAATTTTATCATACTACGGACATTATTGCAAGTGCTTTGCCTTGTCTTTGGCTTACAGTTTACCACATTTATACAATATCCGACGATAACTCCAAAAGGCGGTTTCAGCTATTGAAAAAATCTGGCAGAAGTGCTATAACAAGGATGGATTACAGTAAATTGAGAGAGATGACATGTATGTATTCCATCTTCCGTGATTTGGCAATTATTATTCTGAGCGCCAAGTTTTTTGGCCTGGCTGCCCGCAAGTGCAAGGCCCCGCAGGTGGTCGGTGAAATTCTCGCCGGTCTGCTGGTTGGGCCTTGTCTGCTCAATCTGGTGCAGATCAACGATACGATCTCCGTTTTTGCTGAAATCGGCGTTGTGCTGCTGATGTTTTCCACAGGACTTGGCACCAACCTGAAAGAACTGATGCGGGCCGGGCCTATTGCCACGTTGATTGCCTGCATCGGTGTGCTTGTACCGTTGATGGGCGGTACGCTGCTCTACAGCGCATTCTACGGCTTTTCGGCAATCGGCAGCCCGGAATTCTTCCGCGCATTGTTTATCGGCACGATTATGACTGCAACCAGCGTGTCCATCACGGTGGCAACGCTGCAGGAGTTGGGCCACTTAAAGAGCTTCCTTGGCACTACCATTGTCAGCGCTGCCGTCATTGATGATGTCATCGGCATTATCGTGCTGACCTGTGTGCTGGGTGCCAGCTCCGGTGAGGGCACCGGCATCGGCGGCGTGCTGGTCCAGACCGCACTGTTCTTTCTGGTTGCCGTTGGTATCGGTTATGTGTTCCACTGCGTCATGAAGTGGCTGGATTCCCGCAATCCCCATACGCAGCGCATAACGATTGCCAGCCTTGCATTCTGCTTTGCAATGGCCTATATTGCCGAGAAATACTTTGGCATTGCGGATATTACCGGCGCTTACATTGCCGGTATCGTTCTCTGTACGCTGCACGACGCCGCTTATGTGGAGCGCCGGGTCGACATCAGCAACTATGTGATTTTTGCGCCGATTTTCTTTGTCAGCATCGGTTTAAAGACCGACATCAGCGGACTGACGCCGGAGATTCTGCTGTTCAGTGTTTGCTTCGTTCTCGTTGCCCTGCTGGCAAAAATCATCGGCTGCGGACTGGCGGCCAGAGCCTGCCGTTTCAACTGGGGAGACTCTCTTAAAGTCGGTGTCGGCATGATGACCCGCGGCGAGGTCGCCTTGATCGTGGCCCAGAAGGGCCTTGAGGTCGGCGTTGTCGAGCCTGTTTATTTTACGGCGGTCATCCTTTTGATCGTGGTTTCCAGCGTCGCCACGCCGCTGGCGCTGAAAGCGCTGTTCACGAAAATGCCTCCTGTCCCCCATCCAAGCGAAGCAAAAAAGTGACCGCTGCATAACCCCTGCCTGTCAGCCAATGCCGGTGCCGGACGACCCATAATGAAAGAAAAGCCCTGGTAGCAGGCTTAAAAGTGAGAAGCTGCTCATTCCTTACGGAGTGAGCAGCTTCTTTTGTGTTAAGATATGCGAAAATGCGAGATAATACGGCGCAGCAACGGCCTGCCGGTGGGCGCTTTGCATTTATCGCAGCTTATTTTCCCAGCCGACATTTGAAATCTGTATATCCGAACGTCACGATTTTCCGAGTAGTGCCGTCGGGCTTGCGGGCGTAAATACCGGGCAGGGGCATACCGTTGAAGGTGTTGTTCTTGCAGGTGGTGTAAATGGCCATATCGCCGAACACCAGCAGATCTCCCACGGCAGGCACAGCGTCAAAGCTGTAATCACCGATGACATCCCCCGCAAGGCAGGTCGGCCCGGCCAACCGCACAGTGCAGGGCTTTTCGCCGGGTTCCCCTGCCCCCAGCAGCGGCGGGCGGTAGGGCATCTCGATCACGTCCGGTGTATGGCAGGCGGCGCTGGCATCCAAGATGGCAACCGTCGTATCGCCGTTTTGCACCACGTCCAGCACGCGGGTCAAGAGATACCCTGCGTTCAGGGCGCAGGCCTCGCCGGGTTCCAGATAAACCGTCACGCCCCAGTCATTCCGGGCGCGGCGGATACATTTTTCCAAAGTGGCCATGTCGTAGCCGGGGCGGGTGATGTGATGCCCGCCTCCAAAGTTCAGCCACTTCATTTTTGGCAGCAAATCGCCGAATTTCTCTGCCACTGCGTCCAGCGTCACGGCCAGCGCATCGGCGTCCTGCTCACATAAAGTGTGAAAGTGCAGGCCGTCCAACAGCCCGGGCAGGGCAGAATTTTCTGCCGCTGCCGCGTCCCACTGGGCGCGGGTCGTGCCCAAACGGCTGCCGGGGGCGCAGGGGTCGTAAATCGCGTGGCCGTCCTGGGTCGAGCACTCGGGATTGATGCGCAGTCCCACACTTTTGCCCGCCGCCTTGGCCGCGGGGCCAAATTTTGCCAGCTGCGCGGGTGAGTTGAAGACGATATGGTCGGCGTACCGCAGCAGCTCGTCCATTTCATCTGCGCGGTAGGCCGCGCAGAAAACGTGCACTTCTTTGCAGGGCATTTCCTCCGCGCCGAGCCGCGCCTCAAACAGGCCGCTGGCCTCGGTGCCCGCGAGGTGCGGCGCCAGCAGCGGGTACAAATCGTAGTTGCTGAACGCCTTTTGCGCCAGCAGCACCTTGCACCCGGTACGACGGGCCAGCCCGCCCAGAATCTCCGCGTTGCGGGTCAGGGCAACTTCATCCAGCAGGTAACAGGGCGTGGGAAGGGAGGAAAATTCCGGCGGCACTGCGCCGTCGATGGCCGCAAACGGCGGCCGTGCGTCGCGCTGCGCCATCAGTCCACGAGAACCGGGTCATGGTTCTCGCTGCGGGGCAGGCCGTACTTGTCCAGCGCGTCGAGGAACGGGTCGGGGTTGAACTCCTCCACCGTGTAGACGCCGGGCTTGGTCCACTCGCCGGTCAGCATCATCAGCGCACCGCACATCGCGGGCACACCGGTGGTGTAGCTGATGGCCTGACTGCCGACCTCGCGGTAGCACTCCTGATGGTCGCACACATTATAAATGTAGTAGGTCTTGTCCTTGCCGTCCTTTTTGCCGGTGAAGATGCAGCCGATGTTCGTCTTGCCCTTGGTGCGGGGACCGAGGCTGGCGGGGTCGGGCAGCAGCGCTTTCAGGAACTGGATGGGCACGATCTCCTGACCGTTGTAATTGATGGGCGTGGTGGAGAGCATGCCCACATCCTCCAGGCAGCGCATGTGGTCAAGATAGCTCTGCCCGAAGGTCATGAAGAAGCGGATGCGTTTGACATCGGGCAGGTTCTTGCCAAGAGACTCAATTTCCTCATGATGCAGCAGGTACATATCCTTCTGACCGACCTGGTCAAAGTTGTACTCGCGCTTGATGCTCATGGGCGGGATCTCGACCCACTTGCCGTTCTCCATATAGCTGCCGGGGGCGGAGACCTCGCGCAGGTTGATCTCGGGGTTGAAGTTGGTGGCGAACGCATAGCCGTGATCGCCGCCGTTGCAGTCGAGGATGTCGATGGTGTCGATGGTGTCGAACTCATGCTTAGCGGCGTAGGCGCAGTAGGCCTGGGTCACGCCCGGGTCAAAGCCGCAGCCCAGCAGCGCGGTCAGGCCGGCGTCCTCAAACTTTTTCTTGTACGCCCACTGCCAGCTGTAGTCAAAGTAAGCGGAGAAACCGGCCTCCTTGCAGCGCTTCTCGTAGATGGCACGCCACGCGGGGTCGTCGGTGTTTTCCGGCTCGTAGTTGGCAGTGTCCATATAGTTTACGCCGCAGGCCAGGCAGGCGTCCATGATGGTCAGATCCTGATACGGCAGGGCGATATTCATGACGAGGTCAGGCTTGTAGCTGTTGATGAGGTCGCACAGCTGCTGGACGTCGTCGGCATCGACCTGCGCGGTGGTGATTTTGGTCCGGGTGGTGGGGGCTAGCTTGGCGGCCAGCGCGTCGCACTTGGATTTGGTGCGGCTGGCGATGCACAGCTCGGTAAAGACGTCGCTGACCTGGCAGCACTTGGAGATGGCGACGCTTGCCACGCCGCCGCAGCCGATAACAAGAACTTTGCTCATGATGGAACTCCTTTGTATTTTTTATTGTATGATGTGTATGGATGTTTTGTAGGGGCGAACATTGTTCGCCCGTGCCTGTTTGTGGCAGCGGCAGCTTTCCCGGTCAGATATGGAATCCGCCCCTACATCCTCTCCCCCGATAAGGTTGAGAATGTAGGGAGGGGTCTTGACCCCTCCGCGGGGCGTCGAGGACGCCGCTCCCTACAGGGATGGCTGCTTACTTTTCCAGTGCCAGCAGCAATTCCCGCAGCACCTTGCAGGCCGTGGCCGTGGAAACGCCGCTCTGGTCGAGCATGGGTGCCAGCTCGTTCACGTCCGCGCCAATGATGTTCGCTTTCGTCACGGTGCGGATGGCCCCAAGCAGCTGCAAAAAGCTGACACCGCCCGCCTCGGGCGTGCCCGTGCCGGGGAAGGCCGACGGGTCGAGGCAGTCCAAATCAATGGTCAGATAGACAGGCACATCGGTCTGGCACAGCCAGTCGGTCAGCTCGGTCAGGCCGGTAAAGTCGAACTTGTGCATATCGGTGTGCCGCGCGGCGAACTGAAATTCCTCCCGGTCACCACTGCGGATACAGAACTGGTGGATACGCCCGTCGCCGACCAAATCATGGCAGCGGCGCAGCACGCAGGCGTGGCTCAGCTGCGCGCCGAGGTAATCGTCCCGCAGATCGGCGTGGGCGTCAAAATGCACGATATGCAAATCGGAATATTTGCGCACCGCCGCGCGCACCGCGCCCAACGTGACAAGGTGCTCGCCGCCCAGCAGCAGCGGCAGCTTTCCGTCGCGCAGAATTTCCGCCGCGCGGGACTCGATGTCCACAAGGGCACTCTCGCTGGAACCAAAGCACAGCTCCAGGTCGCCGCTGTCAAACACATTCCCATCGGTCAGGTCCTTGTCCTGATAGGGACTGTAAGTTTCCAGACCGTAGCTTTCGTGGCGCATGGCCGCGGGGCCAAAGCGCGCACCGGGGCGGTAGCTTGTGGTGGAATCGAACGGCGCACCGTACAAAACGATACTGGCCGTGCGGTAGCTGCTGTCGCAGCCGATGAAATTCTCTACATTGCGGTGCAGCATCAGTGTTCCTCCACTTCCCGCAGCATTTCCTCAAGGAAAGCGGGCAGATAAAACGCCCCGACGTGCAGCCGGGAGGTGTAATAGCGGGTGCGCATGTTCAGCGCGTTCCACGCATCGGCGTCCATATCGTTGATGGGATGATATTTTTTGCTGGCAAAGCCGAACAGCCAGTACCCCGCCGCAAAGGTCGGGATGTGCGCCTGATACACCTTGCTGATGGGAAAGGTGCTGGCAATGCGCTGGTGGCTGCGCTGCATGGCGGTGGCGTCCTCGGCGTAGAACGGGCTGCCCTGCTGGTTGACCATGATGCCGTCCGCGCGCAGGGCGTTGAAGCAGCTGCCGTAAAATTCGCGGGTGAACAGCCCCTCCGACGGGCCGAACGGGTCGGAGGAATCCACGATGATAAGGTCGTACTCGTCCTCACACTTGCGGATGAATTTCAGTGCATTTTCGTAATAAATATGTACGCGGCGGTCATCCATGCGGCAGGCGTTGCCGGGCAGGTAGGCGCGGCAGGCCTCGATGACCTGCGGGTCCATCTCCACAAGGTCAATGCTTTCCACGCGGTCATAGCGGGTCAGCTCCCGCACAACGCCGCCGTCGCCCGCACCGATGACGAGAATATCCTTGGCGTTTTTGTGTACCGACATCGGCACGTGGGTGATCATCTCGTCGTAGATGAACTCGTCGCGCTCGGTCAGCATGACGTTGCCGTCCAGCGTCAGCACGCGGCCAAACTCCGGTGTTTCAAAAATGTCGATGCGCTGATAGTCGCTCTGCTTGGAGTAAAGCTGGCGGTTGACCCGGATGCTGTGCTTGACATCGGGGGTGTGAAACTCCGAAAACCACATTTCCATTGTAAAACCTCCCTGTCAGGCCAGCACGTTCAGGCGCAGAATGTCGGGATCTTCCGGTCCGGTCATGCTGCAGCCCTTGGCCTTGGCGTACTCGATATAGTCTAAAATTTCAGCGGTGATGCGCTCGCCCGGGGCCAGAATCGGGATGCCCGGTGGGTAGCACATGACGAACTCGCTGCACACCATGCCCTCGGTCTCGCGCAGGGGCAGGCTCTTCTTGGGGGCGTAGAACGCTTCCTGCGGGCTGGCAGCGACCTCGGGGTCAATGTACTCCTGGCTCAACAGGCCCGCACCGTCGGTGTGGTAGCGGCGTTTGATTTCGGCCAGTGCGCTGACAAGGCGCTCGACCTCCTGCGGGCGGTCACCGATGGAGAGATAAGCCAGTATATTGCCGATGTCGCCAAACTCGATCTGAATGTCGTATTCGTCGCGCAGGATGTCATAGACCTCAATGCCCGCAAGACCGATGTCCAGCGTGTGGACGCTGAGTTTTGTCGTATCAAAGTCAAAAACGGAATTTCCGTTGCAAAGCTCCTTGCCGAAGGCATAGTACCCGCCCACGGCGTTGATCTCCTCGCGGGCGTACTCGGCCATATCGGCCACCTGATGGAACACCTGCCGCCCGCGCAATGCGAGATTGCGGCGGGAAATATCAAGGCTCGACATGAGCAGGTAACTGCCGGACGTCGTCTGGGTCAGGTTGATGATCTGCCGCACATAGCCCGCGTGGACATTGGGGCCGGTCAGCAGCAGACTGGACTGGGTCAGGCTGCCGCCGCTCTTGTGCATCGAGACGGAGGCCATATCTGTGCCCGCCGCCATGGCAGAGACAGGCAGCCCGCCGCCAAAATAGAAGTGTGTTCCGTGGGCTTCGTCGGCCAGGCAGAGCATCCCGGCGTCGTGGGCCATCCGCACAATGGCGCGCAGGTCGCTGCAAATGCCGTAGTAGGTGGGGTTGTTCACCAGCACGGCTACGGCGTTGGGGTGCTCGGCAATGGCCTTGGCCACCTGCTCCCGCTTCATGCCCAGACTGATTCCGAGGCGGTTGTCCACCTCCGGGTTGACGTAGACCGGTACCGCACCGCAGAGCACCAGCGCGTTCAGCACGCTGCGGTGCACGTTGCGCGGCAGAATGATCTCATCCCCGCGCTTGCAGGCGGTCAGCACCATGCTTTGTACCGAGCTGGTCGTGCCGCCCACCATTAAAAAGGCGTGTGCCGCGCCGAACGCATCGGCGGCCAGCTCCTCGGCCTCGCGGATGACCGAAACCGGGTGGCAGAGATTGTCCAGCGGCTTCATGCTGTTGACGTCCACGCCGACGCACTGCTGGCCCAGAAACGCGGTCAGCTCCGGGTTGCCGCGCCCGCGCTTGTGGCCCGGCACGTCAAAGGGCACGACGCGCATACGGCGGAAGTTTTCCAGCGCTTCATGGATGGGTGCGCGGCGCTGGTCCAGCCGGGTGCGCTTTGTTTCTCCGTTCATTTTTACCTCCGTTCGCGGTCCCCTTGCAAAATAAAAAACGCAAGCCGTGCACATACGTGCAGGCTTGCGTTTGAATCCAGCGTATTTTTGCACAGGCCGAAAACCCCCGGTACCACACCGGGAGAGCGTCCTGCATGATTCAAAAAGGCTGAGCGTGTCAGAGTCTATATAGCAATTACACTTTTACTACTCTTTATTGACCGTTTCACAAGTCTGCACACCAAAACGTGCAATTTCATGGTTGTAAAGGAACCAACTTATAAAATTTGAGCTTTTAACTCAATCAATAAGGCAACCAAAGTTGCCGATCGGCAGTGGACCCGGCTGTCCGTATGGCCTTAGCCCCCGATGGGCGGTCCGTAGGTAAATTGCTTTGAAAAACTCTTACAAACTCGATTCGTCTTTCAAAATCTAAGAAAGTATAACATGACAAAATTGCTGTGTCAATATTTTGGTGAAAAATAATTTATAGGGTGGTTTTCCTGCAATTCTCAAAGATTGTCGCGCGGCTACGGAATCGTTTCCGCTAAATTTGTCACTATTTTTGGAACATTTCCACAAAAACAGGGGGTGCAAATTTGTGCATCAGGCCGATTTTGCAGTAAATCGCAAAAAACGATTGATTATTGCGCCGGAAAGGTGTATTATAAGATCAATCCGAAACGGAAACGTTTCCGACGAAACAAATCAACACCCTTGCAAATCATTGTTTTTCTTGAGAAGGAGGAAAAAACATGAACGCAAAAAAGACACTCTCGATGACTCTGGCAGCCGCTATGGCTGCGGGTCTGCTGGCAGGCTGCGGCGGCAGCTCCTCTACGGCTGCTTCCTCTACCAGTACCAGCACCGAATCCAAGGCTGAATCCACTGCCGCTTCTACCGAGGCGACCACTGATGCAGCCGGCAAGGTCTACTACCTGAACTTCAAGCCCGAGCAGGACGAAGCCTGGCAGAATCTGGCCAAGAAGTACACCGAGGAGACCGGTGTTCCCGTCACCGTCGTGACCGCCGCCTCCGGCCAGTATGAGACCACCCTGATGAGCGAGATGGCCAAGAGCGATGCACCTACCCTGTTCCAGGTCAACGGCCCTGTCGGCCTGGCCAACTGGAAGGACTATTGCTACGACCTGAGCGGGACCAAGATCGCAGGCGATTTGACCAGCGACTCCTACGCCCTGAAAGACGGCGACCAGATGCTGGGCATCGGCTACGTTATCGAGAGCTACGGCCTGATCACCAATAAGGCCCTGCTGGAAAAGGCCGGCTACACCGTTGACGACATCAAGAGCTTCGACGACCTGAAGAAGGTGGCCGAGGACATCACCGCCCGCAAGGATGAGCTGGGCTTCTCTGCCTTCAGCTCCGCTGGTATGGACGGCTCCTCTGACTGGCGCTACAAGACCCATCTGGCCAACCTGCCCATCTACTTCGAGTATCAGGAGGACGGCATCGACAACACCGACGCCATCAAGGGCACCTATCTCGACAACTACAAGAATATCTTCGACCTGTACATCAACAACTCCACCTGCGATCCTACTGAACTGGCTGGCAAGACCGGCGACGACAGCCGCAACGAGTTCCTGAACGAAGAGGCTGTCTTCTTCCAGAATGGTTCTTGGGAGTACACCAACCTCGTCGGCGACGGCAAGCCCTTCACCGATGACGATCTGACCATGCTGCCCATCTACATTGGCGTCGGCGATGAAGCCAACCAGGGCCTGTGCACCGGCACTGAGAACTACTGGTGCGTCAACAAGGAAGCCAGCGAGGACGACATCAACGCAACGCTCGACTTCATCTACTGGTGTGTTTCCTCTGACGAGGGCACCAAGGCCATGGCTAACGACATGGGCTTCGTTATCCCCTTCAAGAATGCTGCTGAGTCCCCCAACGTCTTCGTCAAGGCCGATAAGGAAATGACCGCCGCCGGCAAGACCCCTGTGGCTTGGAACTTCTCCACCATGCCTTCCGAGAACTGGAAGAACGGCGTTGGTTCTGCTCTGACCGCTTACGCCGCCGGTACCGGCAGCTGGGATGATGTCGTCACCGCTTTCGTCGATGGCTGGGCATCTGAGGCCGCTCTGAACGCTGCTGCATAACATAAGATTGTTTTCTCTACACTGAAAGCTTTTTCTCCTTACCTAGTATTACCGGTTAGCGGGGCGGGCGGTTTCGCCCGCCCCGCTTCTTTTGCAGAAAACAAAAATTACAACAAAGGGAGCATACTTATGGAAAAAGCCATTCGACGTTATTGGCCTGTTTTCGTACTGCCGACCCTCATCGCCTTTATTATTGGCTTTGTCTGGCCGTTTATCTGGGGTGCAGGGCTGTCGTTCTGCAAGTTCACCACCGTCAAAAATGTGCAGTTTGTGGGCTTAAGCAACTACGCAATGATTTGGTCGGATAACACCTTCACCCATGCGTTCTGGTTCACAGCGGCGTTCACCGTCGTGTCCACCCTGCTGATCAACGTGCTGGCTTTTGCCATCGCGCTGCTTCTCACCCGCGGTATGCACGGCACCAACGCTTTCCGCACCATCTTCTTCCTGCCGAACCTGATCGGCGGCATCGTGCTGGGCTATATCTGGCAGATCCTGCTCAACGGTCTGCTGTCCTCCTGGGGTAAGTCGCTGCTTGCGCTGAATGCCACCTACGGCTTCTGGGGTTTGATCATCCTGATGTGCTGGCAGCAGATCGGCTACATGATGATCATCTATATTGCCGGCTTGCAGAATGTGCCTGTGGATCTGGTGGAGGCCGCACGCATTGACGGTGCAACAAGCAGCCAGATTTTGTTCAAAATCAAAATCCCGATGGTCATGCCCAGCGTGACGATCTGCACCTTCCTGACGCTGACGAACTCCTTCAAGCTGTTCGACCAGAACCTCTCGCTGACAGCCGGTGAGCCTGCAAAGCAGTCCATGATGCTGGCCTACAACATCTACGACACGTTCTACGCACGCTCCGGACCCCAGTGGAAGGGCATCGGTCAGGCCAAGGCCGTCGTTTTCTTCCTGTTTGTGGTCGTTATTTCGCTGCTCCAGCTGCATTTTACCCGCTCTAAGGAGGTGCAGGCATAATGGGTGCTACTAAAAAAGACCGCCGCATCAACACGGTATTGTCCGTTCTGTTCACGATCCTGTGCATCGCCTGGCTGTACCCGGTGTTCATGATTTTGATGAACTCCCTCAAGACCGAGCGCGCCATCACGACGAGCCACGCCTTTGAGCTGCCGAACGCCGAGACCTTCGTCGGCCTGAAAAACTACATTTATGGCATTCAGGAAATGGACTTTTTGTCCTCTTTCTGGTATAGTTTTGTTATCACGGTTTCGTCTGTGGCACTGATTTTGCTGTGCTGCTCCATGTGCGCATGGTATATCACCCGTGTGCAGAACACCTTGTCCAAAGGTATGTACTATCTGTGCGTATTCAGCATGATTGTCCCCTTCCAGATGGTCATGTTCACACTGGCAAAAACTGCTGATACCTTAAAGCTGAATAACCCCTACAACATCTGCATCATCTATCTGGGCTTCGGCGCGGGACTTGCGGTGTTCATGTTCACCGGCTTTGTAAAATCCATGCCGATTGCTATTGAAGAAGCCGCTATGATCGACGGCTGCAATCCCATCCAGATTTTCTTCAAGGTCGTTTGCCCGATTTTGAAGCCGACGATGATCTCTACCGCCATTTTGGAAACCATGTGGGTCTGGAACGACTATCTGCTGCCCACGCTGGTGCTGGACATCAAGACCTACCGCACGATTCCTATGGCTATCCAGTATTTCCGCGGCAGCTACGGCAAGGTGGAGATGGCACCCATGATGGCCTGCATCATGATTACGGTGTTGCCTGTTATTGTGCTGTACCTGATCTGCCAGAAATATATTATCGATGGCGTGGTCGCCGGTGCTGTCAAGGGGTAAATTTGACACTTCTTCAAGAAAGAGGATTGGCAAATGACCATCAAAGACATTGCGCGGGAGTCCGGCTATGCGGTCGGGACCGTCTCACGAGCCTTAAATAACGCCCCCGGCGTCAGTGCAGAAACCCGTCAAAAAATATTGGAAATCGTAAACCGCCACAATTATGAACCGAACGCCAACGCCAAGCATCTGAAGCAGCAAGCCAACGATGGGATCGCATTGATTGTGAAAGGCACCCAGAATATGCTGTTTGCCGGCATTTTGGAACCGCTGCAGCAGATCATTGAGGAAAGCGGCTACGTTGCGACGGTCTACTATATTGACGAGGAAGCCAACGAGGTTGCGCAGGCCCGGCGCATCTGCACAGAGCGCAAACCCCATGGTATATTGTTTCTCGGCTCAAATCCGGAATACTTCACGCCGGAGTTGGAGGCACTGGGTATCCCCTGCCTGCTGCTGACAAACAGCGCGGCATCCCTGCGCATCCGCAATTTGTCCAGTGTGTCCGTAGACGATATGGCTGCATCGGACACGATGATCGAATATCTGTACAAAAAGGGGCACCGCCGCATCGGAATCATCGGCGGCAAGCCCAATCTTTCCCGTCCAAGTCTCGCCCGTCTGGCCGGCTGTCAGGGTGCTATGCTGCGCCTTGGTCTGCCGTTTGACATGGAAAAGCAGTATGCGTATGCGCGGTTCTCGCTTTCCAGCGGGTATGAGGCAATGGAGTATCTCTTAAAGCACAGTCCCGACATTACGGCAGTGTTTGCCATGTCCGACCTGATGGCGCTCGGCGCAATTCGTGCGCTGCGGGATCACGGGCTGTGTGTGCCGCAGGATATTTCCGTCACAGGTTTTGACGGCATTGCGCTGGGACAGTACAGTGTGCCCCGGCTGACGACCATCCAGCAGAATATGGGGCAATTGGCGCAGCGTTCGGCGCGGATCCTGCTCCACAACATCCAAAAACCCGGCAATGCCGTGCACGAGATCGTCTCCTTCGATCTGACCGAAGGAGAAAGCGTGCGCGAACTGTGAACGAAAGACATCTCGGCTGCTTACTATCAAAAGAAAGAGGGGTTCTCTGATGAGAGCAAGCGGCATTCTAATGCCCATTTCAAGTCTGCCCTCGCCTTACGGTATTGGTACCATGGGTGCAGCCGCGCGCAGCTTTGTGGACTTTTTGGTCAAGGCCGGGCAGGCATACTGGCAGATTCTGCCCGTCTGCCCCACAAGCTACGGCGACAGTCCCTATCAGTCGTTCTCGACCTTTGCGGGCAACCCGTATTTTATCGATCTGGACGATCTGGCAAAGCAGGGACTGCTGCTGCCGGAGGAATATGCGTCCATCGACTGGGAATGCACCCCCGACTGCATCAACTACGGCGTCATGTACGAAAAGCGCTACGCAGTGCTGCGCTGTGCTGCCAAACGTCTGCTGGCAAAGCCCGGTGCCGACTACCGCCGCTTTGTGAAGGAAAACGACTTCTGGCTGCCCGACTACGCGCTGTTCATGGCGCTGAAGGATGCCCACAACGGAGCCTGCTGGCTGGAATGGGAAGAACCGCTGCGGCGCCGTGAGCCCGCTGCCCTGGCAGCAGCCCGGCAGCAGTACGCCGACGATGTGGCGTTCTGGCAGGCTGTACAGTTTATGTTCTACAGTCAGTGGCAGGCGCTGAAGCACTACGCCAACCAGCAGGAAATCCGCATCATCGGCGACCTTCCCATCTATGTGGCGCTGGACAGCGTCGATGTGTGGAGCTGCCCGCAGGAGTTCCAGCTCGACGAGAACCTGCTGCCCACCGAGGTGGCAGGCTGCCCGCCGGACGGCTTCTCCGCCACAGGCCAGCTGTGGGGCAACCCGCTGTTCGACTGGGACTCCATGGCCAAGACCGGCTACGCATGGTGGGTGCGGCGCATCAAACACATGTGCAGCATCTATGATGTGGTTCGCATTGACCACTTCCGCGGATTTGCGGGCTATTATGCTATCCCCTACGGGGAAGCAACCGCCCGGAACGGCCGCTGGCGCGAAGGTCCCGGCTATGCGCTGTTTGCTGCCATAAAGAAAAAGCTGGGCAGCCCGCGCATCATCGCCGAGGATTTGGGATTCCTGACGGAAGATGTCACTGCCCTGCTGAAGCAATGCGGCTATCCCGGCATGAAAGTGCTGGAGTTTGCCTTTGACAGCCGTGACGGCGGCGATTACCGCCCCCACAGCTACCCCAAGAACTGCATTGCCTATGTAGGCACCCACGACAACGAGCCTGTGAACGGCTGGATGGAAACCGCCGCCCCTGAGGACGTGGCGTGCGCCGTGCGTTACCTGAATCTGACGAAGAAAGAGGGCTATCACTGGGGCATGATGCGCGGCATCTGGTCCAGTGCTGCCGATCTGGCTGTCGTGCAGGCACAGGATCTGCTGGGCCTTGGGCATGAATCCCGCATGAACACGCCGTCCACTCTGGGCGGCAACTGGTGCTGGCGTGCCGAACCCGGTGTCTTTAACACGCGGCTGGCCAAAAAGCTGTACAGTGAAATGGAACTGTACGGACGTTTGCCGGAATGAAAACAGCCTTTGTGCTATGGTGTCGGCTCGTCCTCCGTGCGGGATCCGCTGCCTAAACACATAAAGGCTGCATTCAAATTATTCAACCGTTGTATCACACGATACAACGGTATTTTTATTGACAAAAAGTTCCTGCCGCTTAGCGCTGCTTTACCTTCTTCCGATAGGTTCATTCCCCATCTTGCTTTCTGCCGACGATCAAAATGCTGAAACTGTTGTCCCTGCGGCAAGGAGGGCGGCGGAGATTTTTTGCACGAAGGCGAGGGCTTTGGGGCCGTCGCCGTGGACGCAGACGGAATCGGCCTGCAGGGTTACGGTGCTGCCGTCGTCGGCCTGTACGGTACCCTGCGCTGCCATCTGCAAGACCCGCGCAATGGCGGTATTCTCATCCTCGATCATTGCGCCGGGAGCGCCGCGTGGCACAAGGCTGCCGTCGGCCTGGTAGCCGCGGTCTGCGAATACCTCGCTGGCAACGGGCAGTCCGATGGCGTTTGCGGCCTTGACCATCTCGCTGCCGGAGAGAGCCAGCAGCACAGCACCGGGAGCTGCAGCCTGCACAGCGCGGCAGATGGCCGCCGCCAGCACCGGATCCCTAGCGGCCATGTTGTACAGCGCACCGTGAGGTTTGACGTGGTGCAGCGGTACGCCCGCCGCGTCGCAGAATGCCTTCAGCGCACCGATCTGGTACATCACGTCGGCCTCGGCTTCGGCGGGGGAAATTGCCATTCTGCGGCGGCCAAAGCCCTGCAAATCCGGCAGTCCCGGGTGTGCACCCACCTGCACGCCGTACTTTTTGCACAGCAGAACGCTCTTTTGCATTACGGACGGATCGCCCGCGTGGAACCCGCAGGCAATGTTCGCGCTGGTCACATAGGGCAAAATTTCGGCATCCATGCCGATGGTGTACGCGCCGAAGCTCTCGCCCAGGTCGCAGTTTAAATCAATGGACGGCATTGCAACATCCCCCTTAGTATTTCAGCAGTGTGTTTTTTACGTCGGTCACAAACATATACCCCGGCGCATGCGTGATGCAGAACTCCGGCTTCGAGTGCATGACCACGGCCTGGGGCGTGACCCCGCAGGGCCAGAAAACCGGTGTTTCGCCCGGACGAATCGTCACGGCATCGCCGTAATCAGGGTGGGCCAGATCAGTGATGCCGATGGCCTCCGGAGTGCCGATCTGCACCGGCGCACCGTGCACGCGGGGCATGCCCGCCGTGATGGCCACCGCCGCAGGCACCTGCGCGTGGGGAATCGGACGCATACTGACGACCATATTTCCGCTGAACACCCCCGCGGGCGTGCAGGGGATGTTGGTGTTGTACATCGGCACATTGACGCCTTCCTCGATCTGGCGCACCGGGATGTTCGCGTCCAGCAGCGCCGACTCAAAGGAGAAGCTACACCCGATGAGGAAGCTGACCAAATCGGACCGTTCATCGAAATAGCGCAGCACATCGGTGGTTTCCTCGGTCAATTCGCCGTTTCGGTAGATGCGGTAGCGCGGGATGTCCTGCGCAATATCGCTGCCCGGGGCAAATTGGGAGAAGCTGCGCTCCCCGGCATCGGCCACTTCCAGCAGCGGGCAGGCCTTGGGGTTGCGCTGGCAGAACAGCAGGAAATCCCACGCCAGTGCCTTGGGAAGCACCACCAGATTGCCCTGGGCGTAGCCGTCGCAGCAGCCTGTGGTCGGGGCATCCAGCTTGCCCGCGCGGATCAACGCCCGAATCTCAGCCGGGGGAAATGCGGAATAGTTCATAACGTGCACCTTCTTTTACAAGCGATCTCTTACCCGCTGCCACAGGGCCGCCTGCTGCCGGGCAGCCTGCACGGCCCGGGACGGCGTCACAAAGGTAAAGCATACCCGCTGCCCGGGGCGGAGCTGCGCCAGCGCGGGTAAGTCGGCAGAAATCACCGTGGCAATTTTGGCATAGCCGCCCGTGGTCTGGTGGTCGGCCAGCATGACAATGGGCTGCCCGTCGGCGGAGACCTGCACCGACCCGGGCACAATACCGTCGGAGAGAATATCCGCGCCGCGGCGCATTTGCAGCGGCGTGCCCGCCAGCTTGCAGGCCATACGGTCACAGTCCGGCGTCAGGGTATAGATACCGTGGATAAAATCCTGCCGGCCCTGCACGGTAAAGGCGGCGTCCTGCGGGCCGGGCACGGCGCGCAGCAGCGGCAGCATCTGCGTCCCCTGCACGCGCATGGGGTGCAGCCCGCCGCACACAGTCTTGTCCCGCAAGGGACGGTCCAGCCGTTTGGCAGTGATGGCCTGCCACAGCGCGGCGGTATCACATGAGCCTATGGCCAGGGTATCGCCCGCGGTCAGCTTGCGGCCCTCCAAGCCGCCGATGCCGCATTTTACATCGGTGGCGCGGCTGCCCAGCACTGGCGGGGTGGCAATGCCGCCGCCCACAGCCAGATAGCTGCGCAGTCCTGTTTTTGCCGCCCCCATCTGCAGCACACTGCCTGCTTTGGCAAGCAGCGGCGCGTAATAGGGTACGGGCGTACTGTCCAGCGCAGCAGGGCTTTCGGCCCCCGTCAGAGCAAAGACGGTGTCCGTTTCAAACCGCAGGGCTGCGCCGCGCAGGGTGCATTCCAGCACGGCTGCACCCGGGTCGTTGCCGACCAGCACATTGCCCAGACGGTAGGCGTATCCGTCCGCTGCGCCGCAGCTGCGGTAGCCCTGGGCAGCATAGCCCACGCGGCCCGCATCCTGCACAGTTGTAAGCGGGCCGGGGTCCAGTACGGTGATGCTCATGCCGTGCCCTCCTTTGCCGCCAGGGCTGCAAATTCCGCCGCGGTGATGGGTTCAAATTTTATGCGGTCCCCCGCCGTGTAGGGCAGTGCGCCCGATTCCGGGTCAAACAGTTTGCGCGGCGTGCGGCCGATGAGCTGCCAGCCGCCCGGGCTGGCAATGGGGTAAATGCCGGTCTGTTCGCCGCCGATGCCCACCGCCCCGGCCGGGATGGCCGTGCGCGGTGTATTCAGCCGCGGGGTAAACAATCGTTCGTCCAGCCCGCCCAGGTACGGGAACCCCGGCAGGAACCCCAGCATATAAATGCGGTATTCCCGCCCGGTGTGCAGCGCGATGACTTCTGCTTCGGTCAGTCCCGCGTGCTTTGCCACAAAGGGCAGGTCGGGGCCGAAATCGCCGCCGTAGCATACGGGGATCGTGACCAGCCTCCCCTCCCCCGCCGCGGTGTCCGCGCCGTCAGCGTCACGCAACCCTTGCAGGGCTGCCGCCAGCGTGTCATAGTCGGTCACAAGCGGATCATACACCACCAGCAGCGACGCAAAAGCGGGCACTGTCTCTGTCACGCCGGGCAGCTTGGCCGCCAAAGCGCGGCTGTTCAGTGCCGCCACCGCCGCGCCGATCTCCGGTGCAATGCGCTGGGTGAATCCCGCCAGCAGGGCGCAGTCCCCAACCGGGTGTACCGTAAACGGCAGCATGACCGCTGCCCCCTTCCTTCTATAATAGTCAGTCAAAGAAGTGCTTTGCCAACACAGGGCCGAACCAGTGATCCGACTTGTGGGAGTACCGTACCGCGTAGGCCGTGCACTGGCGCATCAGACTGACGATGCCGACGTTCATGCGCGTGCTGAATCCGTCAATGCCCGGCAGCAGTGAGCCCGTCATATCAATAAACCCGTTGCGTGCCGCCACCCGCATGACCTCGGACTCCATGTCCTCGTGGTGCAGGATCTCCATATCTTTTTTGAGATACGCCAGCGCGGCCATCAAGCCGTAGCAGCCCCAGTCGGAGCAGGTGGCCGTGATAATGTTGTCGGTTCTGGTGGCGCTTAATATGCCCCCGCCGCAGCCGCATTGGCACTCGCCCCTGTTGGTGAACGGCACATATTTTTTGATGTGGTCGGCAATCGTGCCCATGCCGATCTCATTGCCCAAGTCACCGATGGCGATATTCGGCACACCGTCGGCGCGCAGCTTTTCCCACAGCACATCGCTGCGGGCCTGCAAGGCGGTCACGTCCAGCCCGACGGCATTGTGACAGACCCCCAGGGCGTTCGCGCCGCAGGCTTCGACAGAGACGACTGCCGCGGGCTTGCGGGCAGCCAGCTCGGCAGCCTGGGCCGGGGCGTCGGCCAGGGTTTTGGTAAAGGCAACGACCCCCATGCTTAAAGGCAGCGTCTGCACGATGTCGAGGTCTTCATAGATATGCAGACCAACGACGGCGGCGCACTTTTCAATGGCCTGGACGCTGTCGGCGGGGCATACGATGACCGGCTTTGCACCGAACGCCATCACCAACGCGCGGGCCAGCAGCATGGAACTGACCGTGCCGTCCATCTCGGGCACTTTATGCGGCAGCAGGACGAATCCGGTAATAATGTACACCAGATCGTTCTCTTTTACCGCATCGCACAGCACCTGCGCCGCGTGCATCGTCAGAGGTTCACCGGTATAGGCGCGGCTGCCCGCGTACAAAATGCGGCAGACACCGTAGCCGCGGGGATCAAGATTCATCAAAGCATCGAGATTTTCGCCTACGTTGCGCTTTTCCAGTTCGTCACGGGTCATCTTTCTCACCCCCGTTTCAGTCAATAACGGTTGTTTTGCCGGTGTAGGCGTAGTATTCGCGCAGGACCTCGTTCTGAATCGCTTTCAGCGTGGCGGGGTCTTTGCCGCCCGCGGGCTTGCCGTCCACCTCGCAGGCGTGCAGGCAGAAGTTGGAGGACGACGTCACGATGATCTCATCGGCGTTGCGCAGGTCATCCAGCGTAAAGCATTTTTCCATGACTGTAATGCCCAGGCGATAGCACGCTTGGATCATGTGGGTCTTGGCGATACCGCGCAGGATAAATTCATCGTTGGGATGCGAATAAAATACGCCATCCTTCAGAATCGACACGTTGGAGTGGGCGCACTCGGTCACGATGTCACCACGGTGGAACACCGTCTCCTGCACGCCGATGCGCTTTGCGTGCTGCGCCGCTGCAACGCTGGGCAGCAAGTTCAGCGTCTTGATGTTGCAGTGATAAAAGCGCGTGTCTTCCTCGGTGTTGAGCTTGATGGGCACATCCGGGTCGTTCAAATGGTTCTGGCGGATGGACACCCACAGCTTGCCGGGCAGGTCCTCGGCGTAGACGTGGTTGCGGGTCTCGACGCCGCGGGTGACCTGCCAGTAAACAAAATGCGTTGTACCGTCTACTTTGGCCAGTAGGTCGGTCAGCAGTCTGCCAAGCTCGTCTTTCGGCATCGGGATGTGGATATCCAATGCCCTAGCGCTGGTGTAAAAGCGGTCAAGGTGGTCCTGCAGCAGGTAGACCTTGCCGTTTGCGCCGACAGTGGCGTCGTATACACCGTCACCGAAGAAATGCACACGATCATTGAAGGGAACTGTCAGTTCCTCCGGTGTGCCGATTTTTCCGTCATAATAGGCCAGTGCTTCCATAAGTCTTTCCTCCCCTGTTGCTTTTTACCGCGGGCACTTTGCCCCAAATTTCAGTTCAATAACTTTCTTGATGACCTCCACGCAGTTATCCAGCCCAACCGCGGCGCTGTCCAGGCAGAGGTCGTAATTTTCCACACGCTTCCACTGGCGGCCCGTATGATACTTATAGTAACTTTCCCGATAGTGGTCGAGCTTATCAATGTAGTGGATGGCTTGGCTGCGTCCGATGCCCTGACGCTTCATCTCCCGCTCAATGCGGTCCTCATAGGGCGCGTCGATGTAGACGGTCAGCACGTTGGGTTTGTCTTTCAGCACAAAATCCGCCGCGCGGCCCACGCAGATGTAGCTTTCCTCGTTCAGCAGCTCACGCAGGACCTTGGCCTGATAGTTGAAAAGGTTCTGGTCGCTGATGAAATTGCCGCTCTCCGGCGGGATGACGCTGCCGTCGTAGATATGCCGCGAAACACGGTATAGCAGCGTTTTTTTGGTGTTTTCATCGGCAGCGGCAAAGATTTTTTCATTGATGCCGCTGTCCTCGGCTGCCAGGCGCAGCAGTTTGCGGTCATACAGATCAATATCAAAATCCTGCGCCAGCTTTTTGCCGATGTAACTGCCGCCGCCCGACCCGCAGGTGCGGGTAATGGCCACGGCAAAGTAGGGATAGTTCGGATACATAGCACTTCCTCCTTACTGCCCCAAATAGGCTTTTTTGACGCGAGCGTCGTTCAGCAGCTCCTGCGCATCGCCGGAAAGCGTGATGGTGCCGGTTTCCAGCACGTAGGCACGGTCAGAGATGGCCAGCGCCATCTTGGCGTTCTGCTCCACCAGCAGAATCGTAATGCCCTGCTTGTTCACCTCCCGGATGATGGAAAAAATTTCCTTTACCAACAGCGGGGACAGACCCATGGACGGCTCATCCATCAAAATCATCTTCGGCTTTCCCATCAGGGCGCGGCCCACGGCCAGCATCTGCTGCTCACCGCCGGAGAGCGTGCCAGCCAGCTGGCGCTTGCGCTCTTTTAAGCGGGGAAACCGCTCGTAGACATCGGCCATCGTTCTGGCCATGTCGGCTTGGTCGGTAAAAGCCCCCATCTCGAGGTTTTCTTCCACCGTCATCTGGGGGAAGATGTGCCGCCCTTCCGGCACATGGGCCAGTTTCAGCGTGATGATTTTGCTGGGTTCGATCTTGCGCAGGTCGTGCCCGTCGAAGGTGATGGAGCCGCTTGCCGCCTTTTCCAGACCGGTTATCGTGCGCAGAGTCGTTGTTTTTCCCGCGCCGTTCGCCCCAATCAGCGAGACAATCTCGCCATCCTTCACGGTCATGGATACGCCGTTCAGCGCGTGGACGGCACCGTAGTTGACGTACAGGTCTTTGATCTCAAGCATTGGCGGCCTCCCCCGGTTCGTCCTTGCCCAGATATGCCTCGATGACATGCGGGTCGTTGGCAATCTGCTCCGGCGTGCCGGAAGCAATCGTGGTGCCGAAATCCAGCACCTGAATGCGCTCGCAGATCTTCATGACAAGGCTCATATCATGCTCGATGAGCAGGACGGACACTTTAAATTCCTTGCGGATATAGTTGATGATTTCCAGCAGCTCCTCGGTCTCGGTGGGATTCATGCCCGCAGCCGGCTCGTCAAGCAGCAGCAGCTTCATATCGGTGGCCAGGGCGCGGGCGATCTCCAGGCGGCGCTGCTCGCCGTAAGGCAGATTGTCGGCCTCCAGATCCTCCTTGCCGGAGAGGTGCACGACGGACAGCAGCTCCTTGGCGCGGGCGGTGATTTCCGCCTCCTGCTGCCAGTACTTTTTGGTACGGAAGATGGCGTCCGCCATGCCGTAGGTCGTGTGGCCCTGCATGGCCGTCTTGACGTTCTCGATGACAGTCATCTTTTTGAACAGGCGGATGTTCTGAAACGTGCGGGCAATGCCCGCATGGACGATCTGATGCGTTTTTTTGCCGTTCATCCGCTCACCGCAGAGGTAGAACGAACCCTCGGTGGGTTTGTAGACGCCGGTAATGAGGTTGAAAACCGTCGTCTTGCCCGCGCCGTTGGGGCCGATGAGCCCGACCAGCTCGGACTCGCCAATTTCCATGTTGAAGTCATCCACGGCTTTCAGGCCGCCGAACTGGATGCCGAGATGCTGTGCTTTCAATACGGGTGCTGCCATAACGGGTTCACGCTCCTTTCGCGGCTTTTGCCTTGGGGTGCCGAATGCCGTCCAACAGGCGGATCAGGCTGAACTCCCAGCGTCCGAAGATACCGCCCGGGCGGAACAGCATGACCAGCACCAGCACGACCGAGTAGGCCAGCATACGGTAGGTGGAGAAATCACGCATCAGCTCCGGCAGGCTGGACAAGAATGCCGCACCGATGATGGAACCGGTCAGCGAGCCCGTGCCGCCGATGATGACTTCAGAGAGCAGCTCTGCCGAATAGTTGAAGTTGAAGTTTGTGGGGATCATCGCGGTCATGTAGTGGGCGTAGACGCTGCCGCCGACGCCCGCAAAGAACGCCGAGACCGCAAAGGTCAGTACCTTGTAGTAGGTCACGTTGATGCCCGAGGCCGACGCCGCAATGTAATCCTCGCGGATGGCCTGCACCGTGCGGCCAAAGCGGCTGCGCACAAACAGAAACATAACCGTCACGCAGACGACCATGATCCAGAATGCGCGGTCAAACGTGGAAAGCTTGAGAATACCGCTCATCGTCTTGCCGCCGCCCGTAATGGAAAAGTTGCAGAAACAGACGCGGATAATCTCGGCAAAAGCCATCGTAACGATAGCCAGATAGTCGCCGCGCAGCCGCAGTGCCGGGATGCCGACTGCAATGCCCATAAGGCCCGCGGCCAGGCCGCCCGCCAGAATCGCAACGAGCAGCAGCGCCAGATCCGAAAGCCCGTGCCCGGCCAGCGCGCCGGACACGATGGCGGACACATACGCCCCCACCGAGACAAAGCCCGCATGACCCATCGAGAACTCACCCATAAAGCCCACGACGAGGTTGAGCGACGTGACCATGATGATCGTGTAGCAGGCAGTCGTGCAGATGCCCTGGATGTAAGTCGTGCTTTTGCCGAAGGCGTTGAAGGTAAAAGCCAGCGTGATGGCCGCGTACAGCAGCGCGACACCAACCAGATTCAGGCCGTAGGAGGCCAGCCGTCGTTTCGTCATTTTGTTCACGCTCCCTTACACTTTTTCACCGACATTCTTGCCCAGAATACCGGAAGGCTTCACCAGCAGAATCACGATCAGCGTACCGTAGGTCACGGCCTCGTACCAGCCGGGGGCAAACAGCTTGACAAAAATTTCAATCAGGCCGATCAGGATACCTCCCAGCATCGCGCCGGGGATGATTCCGATGCCGCCCAGCACGGCGGCGATAAACGCCTTCATGCCCATCATGCTGCCCATATCGTTCGTGACGCGGGGATAGGTGGCGCAGTACATCAGTGCCGCCACCGCCGCCAGGCCCGAGCCGATGGCAAATGTCGTTGTGATGATTCTGTTGACGTTGATGCCGACGAGGGTGGACGCATCCTTATCCTGCGGCACGGCACGCATCGCCTTGCCGAGCTTCGTCTTTTTGACGAAAAGCTGCAAAGCAATCATAATGCCCAGGCCAATGGCAATCGTCAGCAGTACGTTCAGCGGCAGGGCCACGCTGCCCACGGTGATGGTGGGCAGGCTGAAGATAGCCTGCACGTTGTGGGGCTTGGCACCAAACAGTACCATGGCCAGGTTCTCCAAAAAGATGCTCATAGCCAGCGCTGTGATCAGCGCGGACATCGGCCCTGCCTTGCGCACGGGGCGGTAGGCAAAAGTTTCGACCAGTACGCCCACCAACGCGCATACCGCAATAGCAACGATAACCGAAAGCCATGCGGGCATCCCGGCGTTGACCATCAGCGGGATGGTGTAGAACAGCGTGTATGCGCCGATCATGATAAAGTCACCGTGGGCGAAGTTGATCATGCGGATAATGCCGTAGACCATTGTGTAGCCCAAGGCAATCAGCGCATAAATTGCGCCCTGGTTTAAGCCGTTTATCAGGCTTTGAAAAAACAGTGAGAAAGTCATCTGGTCCATTCCCCTTTCCTAAACGCAAAGGGCGGGGCCGTTTCCCTCGCCCCAATGCGATTGTATCTTACTCTGCCTTGGAAACGACCGTGCCGTCGGACCCCAGTGTCTCGGTCCACTTGACTTCGCCGTCAATGTAGGTATTGATTGCAATGCTCTTGATTGCGTCGCCGTTCTCGTCCAGCGTAATGTCGCCGCCGACACCGGTGAAGCTCATGCCGGTCATACCCTTGACAAGGCTTGCCGTGTCGGTACCGCCTGCGTTCTCGGCGGCCTGCACCAGCATATACATAGCGTCGTAATACAGGGCTGCGCAGGCGTTCAGGCTTTCGGTGCCGTACTTTTCTGTGTACTTGGCAACAAAGTTCTGGACAGCCGGGGCGGTATCCTCGCTGGAGTAGTGGTTCGTGAAGTAGCAGTCATCGAACTGTTCGGCAAGGCCGGTGGTATCGGAGCCGTCCCAGCCGTCACCGCCCATGATTGCACCGGTAAATCCGGCATTGCGGGCTGCACCAACGAGAAGCGGAACGGTGTCAAGGAAGCAGGGATAATACAGCAGATCTGCGCCGCTTGCAACGGCCTGTGCCGCCTGCGAAGAGTAGTCTGTATCGGTGGTCATGCACTCGCCGACGTAGGCGACCTCAATGCCGTTAGCCTCGCAGTTTTCAACAAAGGCGTCCTTCAGACCGTTGGAGTAGTCATCATCTTTTGCATAGATGACGGCCACCTTGGCAAAGCCCTTGTCTTTTGCAAACAGTGCCGCCATCTTGCCCTGGTACGGGTCAATGAAGCAGTTGCGGAAAATCGAATCGCCTTTTAAAGTCACATCGGCGTTTGTCGCACCTGTTGCCAGCAGCAGCATGCCGTCCTTGGAGGCCTGTTCTGCCATGGGCAGTGTGACCGACGAGAAGAAGCTGCCCACGATGGCCTCCGGCGAGTCGGCCATGACCTTGTTGTAGGCGTTCATGGCCTGCTTGGCGTCTTTAGCATCGTCTGCGACCTTGCCGCCGTTGACGATTTCTATTTTGTAGCCGGAATCACCCGCGTTGATCTCCTCGACTGCCATGTCGACGGCGTTCTGTGCGCCCTCGCCATAGATAGCGGATCCGCCGGTCATGGAACAGACAACGCCGACGCGAATGATGTTATCCTCACCGCCGTCCGACACAGATGCGGCCCCGCCCTGCTGTGCGCTGGAGCCGCAGCCTGCCAGCAGACTGGCGGACATTGCAGCTGCTACGGTAAGTGCCAGAACTCGATTACGCTTTTTCATTGTGTGACCCCTCTTTCTGATATTCATACAAAACAAAAGGCGCACAGCACGGTGATGTGCTGCACGCCTTTGTGCGTAACGGAAAGGGGCCGCTGTACTTTTACAAGTACGCGACCCCTTTGTCCCGTTCGTGTTCTGTGATGCTGTTATTATAGCAGACTGTACAAAAAGTGCAAGGTCTTTTTGGCAATTCCTGCAAAATCGTTGTTCATCACGCTTTTTTACCGAAGATTGTAAAGCTGCTTTGCCGTTCGGCAGATGATTATTAAGGCAATACCGCATAATTCTAAGTGCCGATACGGCGAGCGAGGTGCGG
>ERZ833963.168-NODE-168-length-103267-cov-7.513216_pt1 | contig 103267 bp, 80 predicted proteins | sample MGYA00519693_ERZ833963 | MGnify/ENA primary metagenome ERZ833963 (study PRJEB31850, sample SAMEA3708748) | human gut metagenome | biome: human gut; feature: human-associated habitat; material: faeces | place: China | collected 2014 ...
TACTATCTTTCAGGGTATAAAGTAACGTTACTTTATACCCTGAAAGATAGTAGTTAACACGCTATTAAATACGTACTTTGGCAGTCTAAATTATGTATTTCTTAAGGTATTGAATATAAGTGTTTAAATGTCGTTTATTCAGTACTTTTCCGGATAAAAGCAGTTTATCCGGAAAAGTACTGAATAAGAAATAGTTGTTAAAAAAGTAATTTGGGGTGTGTAATTGGGTGTCTCACCCCTTTCTTCTGAGCTTGTTCTACTACAGTTCTCTTTTTCTAAAAGACTTCCAATTTTTGTTTACCCTGCTTCCAGTAGTGTCTCTATTTTACATTTTTAGCTTGTTCTAATTATTTTTGGAAGCATAAAAGCTATTTTTGAACATTGATTTGTGAGTAGCATCGTATGTTTGCGATGACAAAAGTCGTTTATGAAATGGATTGAATGAAATTTCAGAAAGGGCGATTGGAGTCAAATTATTAACTTTTAATTTTCTATTATTATGAGAAGAAATGTACTCCTTTCAGCAGTCGCACTGATGATGGCTGCTAATGTTTTCGCACAAGAAGATGTAACTCCTGCATCATTTAAGTTTAAAGATCTTCCGGTAGGACCCGTCCAGATGTATTGGGGAACCGGGGCTAATCCCAGTGTTGCAGAATTGAATGTAGCAGGTTCTATTGTGGCAGGTGTTGCTCCTGCGAACATTACAACTGAAGAAGCCATATCCTCTGGCCTCTCTATTGTTGATAGTGAGTTTGGACATCTTTTATTATTAAAAGGTAAGGATGCTCCTACATCTGTAGCAGGTCCGGCTTCTACGGGAAATTTATCTATGGGTTGGTTTAACTTGGCATTTGTTGGACCGGCAAGTGCTGAGGGAGGAAACAATTATCGTGTCACTTTCCAGATGAAATTAGCTTCCAGTCTGGCTGTAGGTGCTAAAAAAATAAATTTAGAGTTAGTTTCCGGTGGTGGTAATAATAAACTGCTTGGATCAAAAAATGAAGTATTGTATACTGGAGATACCGGTTGGTGGCAATGTCAAGTTGGTGCAGTTACTGGCACTACAGATCCTTTCCGTGCTCGTGTTGGTTTTGAAGGGCAAATGATGGGACAGTCCGCTTTGTATCTTTATGAAATTACTTTTGTGAAAAATCCGGAAGGAGATTTTGTAAATACAGAAGGTACTTCGAATGCAGATGGTTCTATGCATGGTATGGACAAACCGAATGGGGCAGAAGGTGGTGGTTCTGTAGGTATTGGCTCAATGGAAGATGCAAATGCTCCGTTTGTTGCTTGGGATCGTCATTCAATCTATGTAAATAATGCAAATAACGGCGAAGAGGTTTATATCTATAATTTGGTTGGACAGTTAGTTTACAGTGCTGAAGCAACACCCGGATTTATGGAAATTCCAATGACTTCAGGAGCTTATATTGTAAAAGTAGGTACTAAATCAACTAAAGTAGTATTGTAATCAATTGAATATTATTTCAGGTGACAAAGAAAAAGAGTGCCGGTATAGTTCCGGCCTCTTTTAATTTCTATTTCTTTAAATTTAATATAACTATGGGACAGGTAGGGAAGATATTTTCATTGGTTGTGGGCTGTTGTTTCTGTTTCTCTTGGGTACAGGCACAAGTTGTTAATTATGCTTTAAGACTTTCAGGAAGTGATTATGTTACTTGTGGACAAGTATCTGAAGTGGATGGAAAAAATGAATATGCCGTTCAGTTTCTGATGTCTCCACAGGAGTGGAGTACGGGTGCTTATATTTTTAAGCGGGGGTCTGGGACCAGTGAATTTTCAGTTAGATTATCCTCTGTTCAGGGAAATATCATTTTCAAAGTAGCAGATCAGGAAATTTCGGTAACAGGAATTTCTGTCAATGGATGGACACAGGTTTCGTTAGGAGTATTTGCAAATGGAGCAGATACATGGGTGAATGGAGTGAAGACGTGGAATGCTAATAATAAACTACAAATGCCTTCATCAAATGAAAATCTGGTGTTAGGTCAAGGTTTTAAAGGGCGTTTAGATGAATTTCGTTTGTGGAATACTGCAATGCCGAGTGATAGTAAGGAGCTTTTGATGTTTCAGAATACGGTTAATAAATTTCATCCGCAGTGGGAACATCTTGTTTTATATTACAAGTTTGACCAGGAACAGTGCCCGGACATTGTGGACTACAAATTTACACATCATGGTACTTTAAGTAATGGTATTGCTCAACGTGAAAAAGTGACAGATAACGATTATTTCCGTTATCGTGTTGTGAGTGGATATTCTGATTTTAATCGTCATTCTGATCGTTTGCAGATAGATAAAGATATGCATTTACTGACAAATGATCTGATTTTTTTGAATGCTTCGGTAAATGGGAAAACCGGTGAAGTGACGATGACAGCTTTAGATGATGCTACTGTGACAGGAGGAGCTGCCTATCTGGCCATGGATGGAGAACGTTCGGGTATTTTAGTTTTAGATGGCACCGGTGAAGTGAATTTAGGTAAAGCGCTTCGTGAAGGGGCACCAGCAAGTGCAGCGGCAACTATTGAAGGCTGGTTTAATGTGAAAGAATGGGCAGAGAATGCTGTTTTATTTGAGCAAAAAGAGAGTGATACTAATTTATTTGGTATATATCTGGGAAAAGATGAAAATAAACAGTTGGTTATTAAAGCGGATGGATGGCAGATGGAGTGTAATGACGTTTTCAATGTAGGCCAATGGCAACATATTGCTGTGACAATGGATCCCAATTCATCCCGTAATCCGATTCGCCTTTATGTGAATAATAAAGTTACAAGTGGAACGATAACAAGACCTTCTAACGGAGTAATGTATACCCTCAAAGATATTAATGCCGATGCTATGGCAGGCTTCGGTTTTATAGGAAAGATGGATGATTTGATGGTTTGGAGAAATGCGCGTACTTCTTTTGCTTCAGATATGGATGGAACATTATCTGCTGCAAAATTTCCGGGTGGTGGAAGCGATGCCATATTCTTTGATGGTTATTGGAGATTCGACCGGGAAAATAATATTGGATATAATTCCAGAGGTTGGAAAGCAATGATCGAGCAGACCCGGAATTTATATGAGGGTTACAGAGGATTTAAAATAAGAATAGGCCTGATCAGTTCGGATAGTGACGCGAATGGAAATAAAAACTGGCCTAACTATATAGGTAATGAATCTTGGCGCACTAATATAGCTAAAGGAATTGAGGCGTTACTTCCTTATTGTGATGGTGTGGATATTGATTTGGAGTGGTTGGATAATAATCCGAATAATTCTAAATGGGCATCTTATGGAGCAATGGTAAAAGCTATACGTGCAGTAATGCCGGATAATAAAATTTTTAGTGTAAGTTTGCATCCGGTTTCATACACAATGCCTTTGGATGCTATTGGAGCAGTTGACTTTGTTACTTTCCAGAATTATGGACCACGAAAGAGTAGTTTGGTATGGGATGCTTATGCTTCATTTTATACTACTGCTGTGAATTATGGTTATCCTGCAGAAAAGATTCGCCTTTCTATGGCAACAACGGCTGTTATGAGTGATAACTCTGCAAAAAATGTAAAAGGATATAAGGACTTGGACTTTTCTACAGTGACACCAGAATCGAATACAGGTACTATTGGTGGTGTGAGTTATACATTCAATGGTGTGAAGGAGGTACAAAAGAAAATGCAGTTATTGGTTGATAACAATACTGGTGGATGTATGTATTTTGATATGGGAAATGATTTGAGTGTACAGAATGAGTTGAGTCTGGTTCGTGCTTTGAGTCTGACTATTCATTCCAATGTAGATACATTAGTAACAAAGGTGGATAAAGACCCTGTAGGCATAATAAAAGAAAAGTATCCGCATTCAACTCAGATCAATGTATATCCCAATCCTTCTGATGGTAATTTTCAGGTAGACGTACCTTTTGAAGGCAAGGTTGTGTGTGATCTGTTTTCTATATCCGGTAATAAAGTATATAGTACAATAGGTGAAAAACAAATTCGATTTTCATTAGACTCCCTTTTGGAGGGATTATACGTACTGAAGGTAAGTTCTTCTACGGGTGGAGCTACAGCGAAAGTACAGATAAAATAACAGTGAAACTTAATATAATAACGTATGAAAAACAAATGGCAATTTAGTTTATTGGCTTTTGCTCTGTTTATGATTATTCCTTTTCTATCGTTACATGCTGCTGTTGACGATGTGCAGCAGTCTAAGGTAGTGAAAGGACAGATCACAGACGAGTCAAATGAAGGAGTTATTGGTGCAAATGTTTTGGTAAAAGGGACTACAAATGGAGTTATTACAGATATTGATGGTAACTATTCAATTTCTGTATCTGGTAATAATGCTGTTTTGGTAATTTCATTTATCGGATATAAAACTCAGGAAATAAAAGTTGGTAATCAAACAACTATTAATGTCAAATTGGTTGAGGATTCAGAAGTGTTAGATGAAGTAGTAGTTGTAGGATATGGAACAGTTCGTAAGGGCGATGTTACCGGTGCTATTTCTTCTTTGAAACCTGATCAGAACGAAGTGGCAAAGGTTGTTTCCATTGATAATCTGTTGCAAGGTAAAATAGCCGGTGTAAATGTTGGAGCCACTGTAGCTACTCCAGGTGCAGCTTCTTCGGTGACAATTCGTGGTGCCAACTCTCTGCGTGGCGATAATCAGCCTTTGTATGTAATTGACAACATACCGCAGGCTTCAACCGGTGAGTTTGCCGCCAGTGCATTTGGTGATGGTGATTTTCAGACAGCTCAAAATCCATTGACCAGTTTGAATCCACAGGATATTGAAGATATCCAGATTCTGAAAGATGCATCGGCTACGGCTATTTATGGTTCGCGCGGTGCTAATGGAGTTATCCTTATCACGACGAAGAAAGGAAAGAGCGGGAAACCCAAAGTAAGTTTAAGTGCCAACTTTACAATAGCGAATGCTACGAAACTGAAAGATATGTTGAATCTGGAAGAGTATGGACGTTTTCGTAACGAGCAACTGGGAGAAAAGGCTGCACAATTCTTTTTTGAAAACAATGAAGTGCGTTATATTTATTCCGGTGGAGAGTATGATCCTGAAAATCCGGAATCTTACAATGTATTAACTTATCATAATTGGCAAAAAGAGATCTATCAGAGTGCTTTTTCTCAGAATTATTCAGCCACTATTAATGGTGGTAACGATAAAACTACTTATTATGTTTCTGCTTCTTTTAAAGATATCAATGGTATTGTTTATAATACAGGTTTAAAACAGGGCGACCTGCGTACAAATCTTTCGATGGATTTGTCTAAGAGCGTGAAACTTAATTTGGCACTGAATGGCTCTATCAAACAGAATGATATGATGTCGGGAGGAGATACCAGAGGGGGAGCAACCGGATCTGTTACTCGTACAGCCCTTGACTCGGCACCTTATGTGGCTCCATCTGGTGAGCAAAATCTGTCGGCAGAACAAAAAACAACTGTATGGAGCTGGATTAATGATTATGATGATATTACGACAGAAAAAACATTCAGAGCTTCGGCAGATCTGACATGGAATATCGGTGCAGGTTTTTCATATAATGCACGTGTAGGGGGTGATATCTTTACACAAAATCGTGGACGCTGGTTTGGACTCCAATTATTTAAAGGAGAAAATGATAATGGTTCTCTTGGTCTGACAAATTTGGAAAAGAACCATTATACGGTTGAGAATATTGTAAATTACAATACGAAGATTAAAAACATTGTTGATATTGCAGCCACTGTAGGTGTCACTTATGATGACTATGGATATTTGAACAAAGTTACTTCGGCTCGTAATTTTGAAAATCATTCGTTCCGTACCAAAGGGTTACATATGGCAGGTACCATTAATGAAGAGCAACCCATTCAGAAAGACTATCAGTTACTCTCTTATCTGGGACGTTTAAACTTATCTTTTATTGAAGGACGTTATTTGTTAACGGCAACATTCCGTGCTGATGGTACAAGTAAGTTTGTGAAATCCAACCGCTGGGCATACTTTCCTTCTGCAGCTTTGGCATGGCGTATGGAACAAGAGGACTTTATCAGAGAAAATACTCCTTGGATTGATCAGTTGAAATTTCGTTTAGGATATGGACAGACAGGAAATCAGTCTATAGATCCATATAATAGTTTTTATAATTATAAAAAGACAATTGATTATGCAGATGCTAACGGTAATAAAGAGTTGGCTTTGGCTGTAAGTAATTTGCAAAATCCTGAATTGAAATGGGAGTCGACCACTTCCTATAATATTGGTCTTGATTTTGCTATATTCAATAATCGCCTGTCTGGTACATTAGACTGGTATTACAAACGTACAGATGACTTACTTATCGATCGTTCTGTTTCTTTCACTACAGGTTTTGCGAATATTCTGATGAATCAAGGTTCTTTGTCAAATAGAGGTTTTGAAATATCTTTGGATGCAGATGTTATCCGTTCTAAAGATTTCACCTGGAATGTATCGGGTAATATTGGCTTTAATAGTTCTAAGATCAGAAAATTAGGATTACCTCTTGCTTTTTATGGCAATAATCAATATTCTGCTTATTTAGGAAACTCAATAGGTGACCATTTTGGTGTTGCAAATATTTTTATTGAAGGAAAAGCTCCGGGGTTGTTTTGGGGATATAAAACAGATGGTATAATTCAGAAGGGAGATGATGTTCCTCAGAAAAGTGAAAACAAGAATACGATTGCAGGTAGTACGGACCCGGGTAATATTAAATTTGTCGATAGTAACGGTGATGGTATGATTACTGAAGATGATAAAGTGATTCTGGGAGATCCGAATCCGGATTTTACATATGGTTTCCAAACCAGATTGACTTATAAAGACATTTCTTTATCAGCTTCCTTTAATGGAGTTTACGGAAATGATTTATTAAATAGTAATCTGCGCTATGAAGCTATGCCTGCCAAGAATTCATCTAATAATATTCGTAAAGAGGTTTATGCTAATATATGGAGGGCTGATAATCCTACAAACCTTTATCCGGGAGTAAATAGTACAAATCCGTCTTCAGCTGTACTTGACAGATATATTGAAGATGGTAGCTTCCTGAGATGTTCGGATATAACATTGGGATATACTATGCCGAAAAGTATTGTCAGTAAAATAGGTTTCGAGAATATAAACATTTTTGCTTCTGTAAAAAATGCATTCATTATTACCAATTATTCTGGATATGATCCGGAGGTGAATACTTTTGCATTCGATGGTTTAAAAAGAGGCGTTGATATGAACTCATTTCCTCAGTCACGTTCTTATATTTTTGGTTTAAGTGTAACATTCTAATCAGGTATTATGAAAAAATTAAAATTAATATATTTCTTATTAGCTATTTGTACTTTTTCTTCCTGCCTGGATGAAGATCCGCAATATGCTTTGAATAGTGAATCTGTGTTTTTGGATGAGAATACAGCTCAGTTGGCACTGCTTTCCTGTTATGGACAGTTGACTACTTATGATGGTTTTGGGCAGGCTGCTCAGGAATTACTGGTGGGAGCATCCGGTTTGGGATGGGCACAGACAAATGCCAGTGATCAGGACCGTTACGTATCTCTGAATGTATCTTCTGGTTGTGTGATAACCAAGATGTTTTGGAGAAGTTTATATAAAACGGTCTCAGAGACAACATTTTTTATAGAGAATATGAAAGAGAGCCCATTGGACGAGGACTTTAAAACCGGATTAGTAGCACAAGCTAAATTTCTGAGGGGATTCTCATATTACCATCTGTTGACTACTTTTGGTGGAGTACCTTTGCGTAATACAATTCCATCTCTCAAGTCGCTTTCTATTCCGAGAGCTACTGAAGAAGAGATTGCAGCACAGATTGAAAGTGATTGGAAAGATGCTATTGGTGGATTGACTGAAACCGCAGATGCCGGAAAAGCTTCGGGACTTGCAGCGCACGCTTATTTAGCTAAATTATATTGGTATTTGGCATGTCAGGGAAAACAAGCTTCGGGTAATAAGACTTATTGGGAGTTAGCTTTGGAACAATGTGAATTTGTATATGGAAAATTTCAATTGGAACCAAACTATTCAAACTTGTTTGTACAACATTCAAACTCGAAAGAATCTATATTCCAACTCAATTTTTCAACAGAATCTTCTACTACCGGTAATCGTGGAAGTTGGATATTTGCTCCTCAAAACTCTACAGCCGGTATATCATGGGGACGTATTCGTATTTCAAAAGCTTTTCATGACTATCTGAAAGGTACCTATCCGGACGATCCGAGATATAGTGCAACTGTTCTTTCGACATGGGTAAATAAGAGTAATGGTGAAAATCAGTTTGCTTATCCGAAATTGAGTTACAAAGAGGGTCGGGTTACTCATAATGTAGAAATAAATTATAGTATATGTAACGATCCTACCAATCCTACAGTTGAAGAGTTAGAGGCGGTTGATGATAAGTTGGTGAAACGTTTTGTACAGCCTACCGGAGAACATTACGGATGGTCTTATTATAAGAAAGCGATGGACTTGAATTCTACAGCTCAAAATTCGCATATGAATCTTATTGTATATCGTTATGCTGATTTCTTATTGATGATGGCGGATGTGCTGAATGAATCTGGTGAAACAGGAAAGGCTATTAGTCTGGTGAAAGAAGTATTACAGAGAGCGCGGCAGTCAGGTACGCCGAATGCTGTTTACCCTAAAGACTGGGAAACTAATCTTACTAAAGATCAGGTGAGAGATAAAATATTCTGGGAACGTTTGGTAGAATTGGCTGGTGAACAAACGATGTATTGTGACGCACGAAGACGAGGAACTGAATATTTGAAGAAGGTTTTGGAGATTCAGAATAATCATCATATTACAAGAGCCATTGTTGAGAACAAGGAATTAGGTGAACATCGATTTAAAGAACGTCTGTTTAACAATGGAGATTTAACGGAAAATTTCTTGAAGAAAAACTTACGGTTGCCTATACCACAGGAAGAATTGAATACTAACGAGTCAATATCTGCCGGCGATCAAAATTACGGATACTAATTTTATTATTCTGTTGATTTGTAATGAAGCAGCAGAAACATCCGAAAGAGTTTTGTTTTCTGCAACAGGGGTAGTAGCATGATTTGCTACTACTCTATTTAAAAGCTATCGTTTATTGTTTTTGTTCTTTTTTTCAAATAAAATTCAAAAAGGACGCATTTTGGACATTTTTGGAATATATAAAATTATTTCCGAACATGGATTAGTACCTATTGTCGTACATTTGTATTTTAAAGAAACAGAAGAAACATAGAACTACTAAATAATAAAGGGTAGAGAAATTATTGTATTTATATTAATCTTGTTTTACCATGAACCGACCAGACTTAAAAATAGTTTATCCCTTTGCCGGATTGGCAACATTGGCTGCCGTAACTTCTTGTCAACAACAAAAAAAGGAAGAAGCAAAACCATATAATATTGTATATATTATGACGGATGATCATACGGCTCAAATGATGAGTTGTTATGATACCCGTTATATGGAGACTCCTAATCTGGATCGTATAGCCAATGATGGTATACGCTTTACCAATAGTTTTGTTGCTAATTCGCTGAGTGGTCCAAGCCGTGCCTGTATGATTACCGGTAAGCATAGTTGTGCCAATAAATTCTATGATAACACAACTTGTGTTTTTGATAGTGCACAACAAACTTTTCCAAAGTTGTTGCAGAAGGCTGGTTATCAGACTGCTTTGGTAGGGAAGTGGCATTTAGAGAGTCTGCCTACAGGGTTCAATTACTGGGAGATAGTACCGGGACAGGGAGATTATTATAATCCGGATTTTATCACTCAGAATAATGATACGATTCAGAAACAAGGTTACGTCACAAATATTATCACGGATGAGGCTATTGACTGGATGGAGAACAAACGGGATAAGGATAAACCTTTCTGCCTGTTGATTCACCATAAGGCTATTCATCGCAACTGGATGGCGGATACCTGTAATCTGGCACTGTATGAAGATAAGACATTTTCTCTTCCCGGAAACTTCTTTGATGATTATGAAGGCCGTCCGGCTGCTGCTGCACAGGAAATGAGTATTGTGAAGGATATGGACATGATCTATGACCTGAAAATGCTTCGTCCGGAGAAGAACTCGCGACTGAAATCTTTGTATGAGAAATTCCTCGGACGTATGAATACGGAGCAACGGGCTGCCTGGGATAAGTTTTATGGTCCGGTGATTGATGATTTCTATAAGCAGAATCTAAAAGGAAAAGAATTGGCCAACTGGAAGTTTCAACGGTATATGCGTGACTATATGAAGACAGTGAAATCTCTGGATGATAATGTAGGGCGTGTACTTGACTATCTGAAAGAAAAGGGAATGTTGGACAATACGTTGGTGGTTTATACTTCCGATCAGGGATTTTATATGGGCGAACATGGCTGGTTTGATAAACGCTTTATGTATGAGGAATCTATGCGTACTCCGCTTATAATGCGTTTGCCTAAGGGATTCGACCGGAAAGGTGATATAACGGAAATGGTACAGAATATTGATTATGCACCTACTTTTCTTGAGTTGGCAGGTGCTCCTGTTCCTGATGATATCCAGGGGGTATCTTTGTTGCCTTTGCTGAGAGGAGAGCATCCCAAAGATTGGAGAAAAGCATTGTACTATCATTTTTATGAATATCCTGCCGAACACATGGTAAAACGCCATTATGGTGTTCGTACAGAACGATATAAGTTGATTCATTTTTATAATGATATAAACTGGTGGGAGTTGTATGATCTTCAGAAAGATCCTGCTGAGATGCATAACTTATATGGAAAAGCAGAGTATGAACCTGTAGTGGGAGAACTTAAAGAAGAAATGCTGAAGTTGCAGGAGCAATACAACGATCCGGTTCGTTTTTCACCGGAAAGAGATAAAGAGTAAAAAAGGAATATATTGATTTATGATGAAATACACCTTATCAATTATAATAGCGTTACTGTTTTCCCCTATCATAGCAGTACAGGCTGAAGATTTAACACAAACGATCTCTATAGTACCCACCCCTGTGCAAGTTGTGCCAGGGGAGGGGAGCTATCGTTTTTCGGAGAATACGGTATTTGCTATAGAGAATGCAGGGCAAGCGGAAATCGCTCGTAATTTTATCGGTCTTTTTACTTGTGCTGGCGGATTCACTCCGTTGTTGAAAGAAGGAAGTAACACCGGGGATGTTTGTTTTATAACAGATCGTAGCTTGAAGAGTGAGGCTTACCGGTTGGATGTCACTTCGGATAAGATTGTGATTAATGCTTCGGATGTAAAAGGCTTCTTCTATGCCTTGCAGACGATCCGTATGTTGCTGCCGGCTTCTATAGAGAATGCAAGAAATGTAGGCGGAGATGTTGACTGGGCCATTCCTTCGGTAAAAATCAGTGATGAACCCCGCTTTGGCTATCGCGGGTTATTATTGGATGCTGCCCGTTTTTTTATACCCAAAAAGAATGTATTGCGCATCATAGATTGTATGGCAATGCTGAAAATAAATAAACTCCATTTTCATTTGTGTGATGATAACGGTTGGCGCCTGGAAATAAAGAAACATCCTCGTCTGACAGATATAGGTGCATGGCGGGTAGATCGTACCGACGTCCCTTTTCATTCCCGAAGGAATCCGATGTTGGGAGAATCTACTCCAATAGGTGGGTTTTATACTCAGGAAGACATGAAGGAGATAATAGCGTATGCTACCGATCGCCAGATAGAAGTGATTCCTGAAATAGAAATGCCGGCACATAGTAATGCCGCTCTGGCCTCTTATCCCGGATTGGCTTGTCCGGTAGTAAAGAATTTCATAGGTGTATTACCCGGGTTGGGAGGTGCGCATGCTGAGGTTATCTATTGTGCCGGGAATGACAGTGTATTTACATTTTTACAAGATGTGATTGATGAAGTGGTGGAGTTGTTTCCTTCCCGTTATATTCATTTGGGAGGTGATGAGGCCAGAAAGACGAACTGGGAAAAATGTCCGCTTTGCCAGGCACGAATGAAAAAAGAACATCTGGCCAATGAAGAAGATTTGCAGGGGTACTTTATGAAACGGATGTGCGAATATGTACAAAGTAAAGGCCGTGAAGTGATAGGCTGGGATGAATTGACGAATACGACTATACCGGACGGGACCATCATTTTAGGCTGGCAGGGATTGGGTACTGCTGCTTTGAAGGCTGCAGAACAGGGACACCGGTTTATAATGACTCCGGCGCGTATTATGTATCTGATACGCTATCAGGGACCTCAGTGGTTTGAACCTGTGACCTATTTTGGTAATATTACTTTGAGGGATGTATTTGATTATGAACCGATACAGGATGATTGGAAACCTGAATATAAGTCTCTTTTGATGGGGATACAGGGTTGTATGTGGACTGAGTTTTGCAATAAACCCGAAGATGTGGACTATCTGCTCTTTCCGCGTCTGGCAGCAGTGGCCGAAGGGGGCTGGGCTAAACCGGAATTGAAAGATTGGAACCGTTTTTTAAAAGGATTGGATGTATATAACTGCCATATTGCAGCTAAAGGAGTGAGGTATTCCCGTTCAATGTATAATATTCAGCATACAATAACACCTGAAAACGGAGCTTTAAAGGTTAGTTTGGAATGTATACGTCCGGATGTAGAAATTCGTTATACGTTGGATGATAGTGAGCCTTCAGTAAAATCACTCCGTTATACCAAGGATTTGACTATTCGGGGCGTACAAACTTTAAAATGTGCTACCTTTGTGGGGGATAAGAAAATGGGAAAAACATTGATTTTACCTGTTATCTGGAATAAGGCTACCGGTAAACCTGTTTTTGGAGATAATAAAAATGTGGAAGTAGTAACCAACGGAATACGTGGAAGCTTGAAACAAACAGATTATGAATGGGCTTCCTGGGAAAAAAGTGATACGGTATCTTTCACAATTGATTTATTGAAAAAGGAAACACTCCATACGGTTACAGTAGGTTGTATTACAAATTATGGCATGGCAATACATAAACCGGCATCGATAGAAGTAGAAATATCAGATGATAACCGTAAATTCAGGAAGGTGGGTACATTAAGCTTTACTCCTCAGGATATCTTCCGGGAGTGGAATTTTGTGGAAGATCTGTCTTTGAATATCAACGGGAAACAGGCACGCTATATCCGTGTGACCGCCAAAGGACCAGGGGCTTGCCCGGAAGATCATGTACGTCCGGGACAGGAATCCAGAGTGATGTTTGATGAAGTGATAGTGAAGTAATTTAGTAGTAAGTAGCCCAGTAGTAAGTAGCCCAGTAGTAAGTATTTTAGTAGTTAAGTAGTAAGTATCAATACTATCGACTACTTACTACTTAACTACTTGACTACTTAACTACTACAAAAACATAAAACCATGAATAACTTATTAAAACGAATTTATCTGATGATGCTGGCAGTGCTGGTTATCATTCCCGCTGCGGCACAACAACAGCCCGAATGGCAGAGCCAGTATGCGGTAGGATTGAATAAGCTGAATCCCCATGCCTATGTCTGGCCGTATGCAACTGCTGCTGATGTACAGAAAGGAGCTTATGAAGAATCTCCTTATTATATGAGTCTGAATGGCAAATGGAAGTTCCATTGGGTGAAGAATCCCGATACCCGTCCGAAAGATTTTTATAAACCTTCGTTTTATACCGGAGGATGGGCCGATATCAATGTGCCGGGTAACTGGGAGCGTCAGGGGTATGGTACGGCTATTTATGTAAACGAGACTTATGAATTTGATGATAAGATGTTCAACTTCAAGAAGAATCCGCCGTTGGTTCCATCTGAAGAGAATGAGGTGGGTTCTTATCGTCGTACTTTTACGATTCCTGCCGGTTGGGAAGGCCGTCGGGTGATACTTTGCTGTGAAGGGGTCATTTCATTTTATTATGCATGGGTGAATGGAGAGTTTTTAGGATACAATCAGGATTCTAAGACCCCTGCCGAATGGGATATTACCGACAAACTGAAAAAAGGTGAAAATACAATAGCCCTTGAAGTCTACCGCTGGAGTGCGGGTGCTTATCTTGAGTGTCAGGATATGTGGCGGTTAAGCGGTATTGAGCGGGATGTGTATCTCTACAGTACTCCCAAGCAATATATTGCCGATTATAAAGTGACCTCTATCCTTGAAAAGAATACTTATAAAGACGGCGTTTTCGAACTTGATGTGACTGTAGAAGGAGCGGCAGCCGGAATAGCTACCGTTGCCTATGAATTGCAGAATGAGGCCGGAAAGACGGTATTGAATGGTAGTCAACCGGTTAAATCCCGTGGTTTGAGCAATCTGATTACTTTTGATGAGAAACGTATTCCGGATGTTGAAAAGTGGAGTGCAGAACATCCGAACCTGTATACATTGATATTGGAATTGAAAGACGCTAATGGAAAAGTGACTGAGGTGACCGGGACGAAAGTCGGTTTCCGTACTTCTGAAATAAAGGACGGTCGTTTCTGTATCAATGGTGTGCCTGTATTGGTGAAAGGGGTAAACCGTCATGAGCATTCACAGTTGGGGCGTACAGTAAGTAAGGAACTGATGGAAGAGGATATCAAGCTGATGAAACAGCATAATATCAATACCGTCCGTAATTCCCATTATCCTGCTCATCCTTACTGGTATCAGCTTTGTGACCGGTATGGCCTTTATATGATTGATGAAGCAAATATCGAATCTCACGGTATGGGCTACGGACCTGCCTCTTTGGCAAAAGACAGTACGTGGCTTACGGCTCATATGGATCGTACGCATCGTATGTATGAGCGTTCAAAGAATCATCCTGCCATTGTGATCTGGTCATTAGGCAATGAATCCGGTAATGGAATTAATTTTGAGCGTACGTATGACTGGCTGAAGTCTGTAGAAAAGAACCGTCCCGTACAATATGAACGTGCGGAAGAAAATTACAATACGGATATCTATTGCCGTATGTACCGCAGTGTGGATGTCATTAAAGAGTACGTAGCCCGTAAGGATATTTACCGTCCTTTTATTCTTTGCGAATATCTGCATGCCATGGGGAATAGTTGCGGTGGCATGAAGGAATATTGGGATGTTTTTGAAAATGAACCGATGGCTCAGGGTGGTTGCATCTGGGATTGGGTGGACCAGTCTTTCCGTGAGGTAGACAAGGATGGCAACTGGTATTGGACGTACGGTGGCGATTACGGCCCTAAAGATGTGCCGAGTTTTGGTAACTTCTGTTGTAACGGTTTGGTGAATGCCGTTCGTGAGCCCCATCCGCATCTGTTGGAGGTAAAGAAGATCTATCAGAATATCAAGAGTACATTGGTTGATAAGAAGAACCTGACTATCCGTGTGAAGAATTGGTTCGATTTTTCGGATTTGAATGAGTATCTTCTTCATTGGAGTGTGACGGGAGATGACGGAACGATTGTTGCTGAGGGAAGTAAAGAGGTGACTTGTGCCCCGCATGCCGTGGTGGATATCACTTTGGGAGCTGTGAAAATTCCTAAAACGCTTCGCGAAGCTTATCTGAATCTGAGTTGGACGCGGGTGAAGGCTACTCCGTTAGTAACATCCGATTGGGAGGTTGCCTATGATCAGTTTGTACTTCCTGTATCTAAAAACAGTTGGTCCGGCAAACCTGCCAAAGCGGGGAACACAACGTTTGTTGTTGATGAGGCTACCGGTGCTTTGAAATCTCTTTGTCTGGATGGAGAAGAATTATTGGCAAGTCCGATAACTTTGAGCCTGTTCCGTCCGGCTACGGATAATGATAACCGCGATCAGAATGGAGCTAAACTCTGGAGACAGGCTGGTTTGGACCATTTGACACAAAAGGTGGTTTCTTTGAAAGAAGGTAAGAATAAGACGACTGTGAAAGCTGATATTCTGAATGCCGAAGGAAAGAAAATAGGAAATGCCGAGTTTATATATGCTTTGAACCGTGATGGTTCTATGAAAGTGCAGACTACTTTTGAGCCGGATACTTCATTGGTAAAATCGATGGCTCGATTGGGAATTACTTTTGAAATGAAGGATACCTACGAAAATGTAACTTATCTGGGCCGTGGGGAACATGAAACCTATACTGACCGGAATCAATCGGGAAAAATAGGTGTTTATAAAACAACTCCTGAACGGATGTTCCATTATTATGTTGTTCCTCAGTCTACAGGTAACCGGACGGATGTCCGGTGGCTGCAATTGACTGACGAACATGGGAAAGGTTGCTGGATAGAGGCAAATTCTTTCTTCCAGTTTAGCACTTTTCCTTTCTCAGATGTAATATTAGAGAAGGCACGTCATATTAATGAATTGAAACGGGACGGCAAAATAACAATACATCTGGATGCTGAACAAGCTGGAGTAGGTACTGCTACTTGTGGTCCGGGAGTTTTGCCTTCCTATCTGGTTCCATTGACAAAGCAAACCTTTGATTTCACTATTTATCCTGTGAAGTAAAAAAGAGAGAGTAATATATACTAATGAGGATATCTCCGGAAGGAGGTACCTCATTGGTTTTTCTGTTTTTCTTCCGGAATTAAATCTATAAAATACCATGAACAAAGTACCGGAAAATGATTTTACCCGATTAGCCTCATTGGATATACTTAGAGGTTTTGATTTATTTCTTCTTGTCTTTTTTCAGCCGGTGTTCGTTGCACTGGCACGACAGTTGAATCTGCCATTTCTCGATGAGGTTCTATATCAGTTCGACCATGAAGTCTGGGAAGGGTTTCGTTTCTGGGATCTTGTAATGCCGCTTTTTCTCTTTATGACAGGGGCTTCAATGCCTTTTTCCTTATCTAAATACAAAACTGCTTCTGTAGATTATTGGCCTGTTTACCGACGGATTCTTAAACGGGTTATTTTACTTTTTATCTTCGGAATGATTGTCCAGGGAAATTTACTTGGATTTGATAGTAAGCACATTTATTTCTATTCTAATACATTACAATCGATTGCTGTTGGTTATTTTATTGCAGCAGTTATCCAATTACATTTTTCATTCGGATGGCAGATAATAATAACGCTGTTATTGCTTCTTGCCTACTGGATTCCTATGACATTTCTGGGTGACTTTACCCCGGCAGGAAATTTTGCAGAGCAGGTAGATCGATGGGTTCTGGGACGTTTCCGGGATGGAGTTTTTTGGAATGAAGACGGAACCTGGAGCTTTTCATCTCAATACAATTATACATGGATATGGAGTAGCCTGACATTTGAGGTTACTGTGATGCTTGGAGCTTTTGCCGGAAAGATAATGAAAGAAGGCAAGGCGAACCGGAAAAAGGTGGTACAAATATTACTGCTTATTGGTCTGTTATTGATCGGTCTGGCAGAGTTGTGGAGTTTGCAAATGCCTGTCATTAAGCGTTTATGGACAGCCAGTATGACGTTACTGTCCGGTGGATATTGCTTTTTGCTCATGGCATTGTTTTATTACTGGATTGATTATAAAGGGCATACACGGGGATTGAATTGGTTGAAAGTGTATGGTATGAATTCTATTACTGCCTACGTGCTCGGTGAGGTAGTGAATTTCCGTTGTATTGCAGCTTCGGTCAGTTACGGATTAGAGCAATATTTAGGAAATTATTATTTAGTATGGTTGACCTTTGCCAATTATCTTATTCTTTTTCTACTTTTGAGAGTAATGTATAAATGTAGGTTATTTTTGAAGGTTTGATTAAATAAATGTTATGAAAAGCTGTAAAGTATATTTGTTCTTTATTGTTTTATCTGGTATAGCCGGATTGTTGAATGCACAAGGTGCGAGGTATGTATATAGTGTACCGAATATTCCCTGGGAGGAGTCATTGGGGAATCATCGTGCCATATTACAAATAGATGAATCATCGGAAGTGTTTACACTTGATTTTGACTGGCGTCGTCCGGACCGGAATATAGATGAGACGTGTTTTTTGATTTTACATGCGGAAACGGGTGATACGGTACAGAATATAAAAAGAGTGGATGTATCTGCTGAAAAATGTAAATTGATGTTTGGACCAGCCGTTAAAGGATTGTATTACTTTTATTATCTGCCTTATAAAGTGGTGCATGGATATGGTGCTTATAATGGTGATTATATAGCTAAAGAGAAAGCACCTGATTCGGTCTGGTTGACGGAGATAGACAGAGTAAAAGATATTCCGCAGGCATTGGTGACAAAGGTAGAATCACGAACGAAATTTGACAGCTTTTATCCGATGGAAGTTACAGCTACCGGGATAGAGAAAGAGCAGTATATGAAAAAGTACAGAACGCCACTCTATCTGTTTTCGGAGGATCGGACTAATCCGATCCGGATGCGTGATCATCTTCCGTTGAAATGGATGGACCAACCACAGGGACAGGTTTTCAGAGGTATGGCAGCTCCCAATGAATATTATACTTTTCAGATTGGGTTATGGGCCGGTAGAGGAGAAGTTAATAAAATATCTTATAAAGCCTCTGCATTGCAATGCGGTGCGGAGCGTATTCCACAACAGGCCATTACCTGTTTTAATGTAGAAGGTATCGATCCTTATGGAAAAGAATTCCGCAAAGAGGTTAATGTAGGCAAAGGGTATGTACAACCTTTATGGTTTGGAATAGATGTCCCTGCCGGGCAAAAAGCGGGACTGTATCAGGGTACGATAGTGATAAGTGACGAATCCGGAAGAAAAGGAGTAGTACCGTTGAGCATTCGTATCGAAGGAGAGCCTCTTGCTGACAGAGGGGATAGTGAACTGTGGAGACATAGCAGGCTGAGATGGCTGAATTCTACTTTGGGCATATCGGATATGCCGACTCAACCGTATGCTTCGATGACGGTGAGCAAGAATGAGGTGGGCTGTTTGGGACGTACAGTATCAATTGATGAGCCAACAGGGCTACCGGGACAAATAGAAGCATGGAATACGGAAATTCTTGAAAGTCCGGTGAAATTTATTATCCGGACCACTGAAGGAGATAAAGAATTGAAAGGTTCTGCTTTACTGACAGAACAGACAAATGGACACGTGAGCAGGAGCTGGAAAGCGGAAGATAACGATTTGATCGTGACTTGTAGAAGTGTGATGGAGTTTGATGGCTGGATGAATTATGTATATACACTTACCCCTAAAAAAACAGTTGAAGTAGAAGATATTCGATTGGAGATTCCGGTGAAAGCTGAAGTCGGTTCTTTTTTTCTGGGAGCAGGATTACCGGGACAAGAGACACCGCAACAATATAACGGGAAGTGGGATGCTGCGGAGAGAAAAGTAGAGGAGCCGGGAATATCTTTAGCTACTTCTAAAGAGCAACACGGTTTATGGCCATTTGATAGTTTTTGGATCGGGAATGCACATGCCGGTATTCATTGTGAATTCAGGGGGAGTACTTATAGCGGACCGTTATTGAATTTGTATCGTCCGGCATATCCTGAAAGCTGGTATAATGGTGGGAAAGGAGGATTCTCCATCCGAAAGGAGTCGGGAAAAGTGCAGGTTACCGCATATAGTGGTAGCAGGACATTGGAAGCGGAGAAACCCATTCATTTTGATTTTGCTATGATTATTACTCCGGTGAAACCCATTCATTTTGACAGGCAATTTACAGACCGCTATTATCACAACGGGCCTAAACCAACTCCACAGGCTGAAGATCTGAAAGCTGGCATACGCATTATTAATATGCATCAGGGAAACGAGTATAATCCGTTTATTAATTATCCGTTCCTGACCGGAGATAAAATAAAGAATTTCACAAAAGAATGGCATCAAAAGGGATGCAAGGTGAAAATTTATTATACACTTCGTGAACTGAGTAATGCGACTGCTGAGATATGGGCTATAAGGAGTTTGGGACATGAAATTCTGAAAGACGGTAAGGGAGGAGGGTTTCCGTGGTGCCGTGAACATTTTGTGACGGATTATACACCACAATGGTATGAGCATTTTGAATATACAAATGAGTTGGGGATTACTGCCGATGCTTCTATTTTGACAGCAGAAAGTGATTCTCGTTGGTATAATTACTACATCGAAGGACTTGCCTGGATGGTACGTAATTATGATATTGACGGGATTTATCTGGATGATGTTTCTTTTGATCGTTGTATATTGAAACGTATGCGCCGGGCTATGGAAAGTGTAAAGCCGGATTGTCTGATAGACCTTCACTCTAATACTGGTTTCTCTAAAGGGCCTGTCAATCAGTATATGGAATTTTTCCCGTATATAGATAAACTGTGGTTTGGAGAAAGTTTCTTATATGATAAAATGTCGGCAGCCAACTGGCTGGTTGAATCATCGGGTATTCCTTTCGGACTGACAGGAGATATGCTCTTCAGAGGTGGAAATGCGTGGTTAGGAATGCAGTATGGTATGACAGTACGTTATCCATGGTTTACGGAGGGAGTCAATTGTGATCCGCGTGCGGTATGGCGTATTTGGGATGAATTTGGAATAGCCGATGCTACCGTATTGGGATTTTGGGAAAATACACCGGCAGTGACTGTTTCTGATGAGGCTGTGAAAGTTACGGCTTATCGTAAATCCGATAGGGTGTTACTCTCTTTGGGTAATTATTCGGATGAAGTGAAGGTGGTAGAGTTAAATCCGGATTGGAAACAGTTGGGGATGGAACCGGGCAAAGTGAGGATAATTGCACCGGAAGTACCGGATTTCCAACCAGCGGGTGAATGGAAAGTAGGAGATAAGATTACACTTCAACCCCGGCAAGGGTGGTTACTCTATTTAGAGTATTGATTTATTCTTTTAACTGAGGAGATGTATTGAATTATAATTGATGAAAAACAATAATAAATGACGAAATGATTATGAGGAAAGATTTTTATTTATTGCTCTTACTCCTGATGTCGATCGTTCCGGTAAAGGCAGCTTTTCAGCCTCAATATTCTGTGGCTGGTTTTTATCCTCTGGAGCACACAGGGCGTGAAGTATATTCGATGAACCCGGCCTGGCGTTTTTATAAAGGAAGTGCTCCGGAGGCTTATCGGGTAGATTTTGATGATGATAACTGGGCGGTTGTTTCATTACCGGACGGGATAGAATATTTACCGACTGAAGCAAGCGGATGTATAAATTATCAGGGGGAAGTATGGTATCGTAAGCATTTCACTCCTGACAATAGTCTTAAAGGTAAAAAGCTGTTTCTCCATTTCGAAGCTATTATGGGGAAGTCAAAGGTATGGATAAATGGTCAGTTGATTAATGAACATTTCGGAGGATTTCTGCCCGTAATTGCCGATATAACTCCTTATGTGACTTTTGAAAAAGAGAATGTAATAGCGGTATGGGCCGATAATAGCGATGATCCTTCTTATCCTCCCGGGAAGGCACAGGATGTATTGGACTTTATTTATTGCGGGGGCATTTACCGGGATTGCTGGTTGATAGCTCACAATGATGTTTATATAACTGATCCGAATTATGAGAATCAGGTAGCAGGAGGTGGTTTGTTTGTGGCTTTTGATAAAGTGTCAGAGCAGACAGCGGATATTTTACTGAATATACAGGTTAGAAATGACCGTAAACAGTCTTTTAACGGGAGGGTCGTCTATGAACTGTTGGATGCTAATGCTGAAAAGGTTGGTGAAGCTACTCACAAACTTTCTGTTGGAAAACAAAAGGCTGCGGTTGTTGCCAATAAGATCAGAATTTCTGACCCTCACCTTTGGTCGCCGGATTCTCCTTATTTGTATCAACTGCATGTATATGTACAGGATAACCACGGAAATACGATTGATGGATATAAACGTCGTATTGGTGTACGCAGTATCGAATTTAAAGGAAAAGACGGTTTCTGGCTCAATGGGAAACCTTATGATGCTCCATTGATTGGAGCCAATCGCCATCAGGATTTTGCTGTTGTAGGCAATGCACTTTCTAACAGTATGCACTGGCGGGATGCGAAGAAGTTGAGAGATGCAGGACTGAAAGTGATCAGGAACGCCCATTATCCACAAGACCCGGCTTTTATGGATGCTTGTGATGAACTTGGACTTTTCGTGATAGTCAATACTCCGGGATGGCAGTTCTGGAATGAGGCTCCCGAGTTTGCTCAGCGGGTATATTCGGATATCCGGAACATGGTGCGGCGAGATCGTAACCATCCTTCTGTATGGATGTGGGAACCTATTCTGAATGAGACTTGGTATCCAGCCGACTTTGCACAGAAAGTGAGAGATATTGTGATGGAAGAATATCCATACCCTTATTGCTATACAGGTTGTGATTCAGAGGCCAAAGGGCATGAATACTTCCCTGTGCTTTTCAAACATCCTCATTTGAGAGGAGTAGATAAAGAAGAAGCAGAACATCCGGAAATAACGTATTTCACTCGTGAATGGGGAGACAATGTGGATGATTGGAGTTCGCATAATTCTCCCAGTCGTGCCAGTCGTGCCTGGGGAGAAACACCTATGTTGATTCAGGCACAGGGATATGCTAATCCTTCTTATCCGTATACTTGTTATGAAACGTTGTTCCAAACAACCCGTCAACATATCGGAGGCTGTTTATGGCATTCATTCGATCATCAGCGGGGATATCATCCCGATCCGTTTTATGGAGGGATTATGGATGCTTTCCGCCAGCCCAAATATTCATATTATATGTTTAAGTCACAGCGTAGTCTGCAAAAGACAGATTTGATTGCCGAAACCGGGCCAATGGTATATATTGCGCATGCTATGACTCCTTTCTCACCAAAGGATGTGACGGTTTACTCCAATTGTGAAGAAGTTCGCCTGACGGTATTTAAGGATGGTAAACAGTATAATTATAAAAAAGAAAAAAGAGAGAAAGGGATGCCTTCGCCTGTGATAACATTTAAGGATGTATATGATTTTATGCAGGATAAGGCTTTGTCCCGTCAGAGAAAACAAGCAGATGTATATATGCTTGCAGAAGGACTTATGGATGGAAAAGTAGTGGCTACTCATAAGGTGTCACCGTCACGTCGCCCTTCAAGGCTTTTGTTATGGGTTGATAATGAGGGTATGAATATGGAGGCTAACGGTTCGGATATTGTGACGGTGATTGCAGCTGTTGCTGATGATAATGGAAATATTAAGCGTTTGAATAATTATTTTATTCGTTTTGAAATAGAGGGTGAAGGTGTAATTTTGGGTGGAGAGGATGTGATGGCCAATCCTCGTTCCGTACAGTGGGGTACGGCACCTGTGCTTGTGAAGTCCACTACCACTCCGGGGAAGATTAAAATTCGTGCTTCTGTATTGATAGAAGGTAAGCAGATGCCTGCCAGTGAAGCGATTGAGATAGAGACACATCCGGTCATTTATCCTTTAATTTTTGATGTAGCGGAAGAAAACGCAGCTGTTAAAATGGTTCGGGAAAAAAGTGTAGATAAAGTGAGAGATGAAGATTGTGCCCGTGAAGTAAAGAAATTGCAGATGGAATTGAATCAATATAAATTGAAAGAAGTGGAACAGCAACAAACTGATTTCGGAGAAAAAAGATAATATTCACCACAGAGTTTCACAGAGTCACACAGAGTTTTATTTATTTTAGTTTCAACAATAGTACTCTGTAGTGTGCTCTATGGTGAATATAGTGAAGTAAACGTAAATATACAACCAATGAAAAAACTTTTATTATTAGTCATTCTGTTCGCTTCGATTTGTAGTGGACAGGCACAAAATGAGAAAGGGTATTATGTGAAGCATTTGGAGTTTCCACAGAATGCCACACTTCAGGAGAAAGTAGATATGGCGGCGAGGTTAGTGCCGACTCCACAGCAATTGGCCTGGCAACAGATGGAACTGACAGCATTCCTGCATTTCGGTATTAATACTTTTACCGGGCGTGAATGGGGAGACGGGACAGAAGATCCGGCTTTGTTTAATCCTTCACAGTTGGATGCAGAGCAGTGGGTACGTACACTGAAAGATGCTGGTTTTAAAATGGTCCTTTTAACGGCTAAACATCATGATGGTTTCTGTTTGTGGCCTACCAAAACTACAACCCATTCCGTAGCTTCTTCTTCCTGGAAGAATGGTAAAGGGGATGTTGTGAAAGAACTTCGTGATGCTTGTGATAAATATGGAATGAAGTTCGGTGTTTATCTCTCTCCATGGGACAGAAACGCTTCATGTTATGGCGATTCTCCGAAATATAATCAGTTTTTTATTCAACAATTGACGGAGTTGCTTACTAACTACGGAGAAGTACACGAGGTGTGGTTTGATGGTGCAAATGGTGAAGGTCCTAACGGGAAAAAACAGGTCTATGACTGGGATGCGTTTTATAAAACGATTCAGAAGTTGCAGCCTAAGGCTGTGATGGCTATAATGGGAGATGATGTGCGTTGGGTTGGTAATGAAAAAGGAATTGGCCGTGAAACGGAATGGAATGCTACGGTACTTACTCCGGGAATCTATGCCCGTTCGGAGGAAAATAATAAACGGTTGGGAGTGTTCAGTAAGGCAGAAGATTTAGGGAGTCGTGATATACTGAAGAATGCAACCGAACTCTTCTGGTACCCGTCTGAGGTGGATGTTTCTATTCGTCCGGGATGGTTCTATCATAAAGAAGAGGATAACAAGGTGAAAAGTCTGAAACATTTGGCGGATATCTATTTCCAATCCGTTGGTTACAATTCTGTCTTGTTATTGAATATTCCGCCGGATCGTCGCGGATTGATTAATGAGGCGGATGTGACTCGTTTGAAAGAGTTTGCCGAATATCGTAAACAGGCTTTTGCCGATGACAGGGTGAAGGAGGGACAGAAATTATGGGAAGCTATTTCGAATGGAGAGCGTACCTATAAACTGAAATCCGGCTCGGAAATTAATGTAGTGATGTTGCAGGAAGATATCGCAAGAGGACAACGTGTAGAAGCTTTTTCTGTGGAGGCACAGACTGCTGATGGTTGGAAAGAGATAGCTCAGGGGACTACGGTTGGTTATAAGCGTTTGTTACGTTTTCCTGATGTAAAAGCCAATCAGTTAAGAATTAAAATTAAAAGTTGTCGTCTGACTGCTAATATCAGCCGGGTAGCAGCTTTCTATGTGGCTCCTTTGCAAGAAGAAAGTGAAGAGGTGGATTGGAATAATTTGCCGCGTACTACCTGGAAACAGGTGTCTGATTCTCCACTTACCATTGATTTAGGTAAATCGGTAATATTAAGTGCTTTTACATATGCTCCTGCTAAGGCTGAGGCAAAACCGACCATGGCATTCAAGTATAAATTCTTTGTAAGTACTGATGGAAATAATTGGCAGGAAGTGCCTGTAAATGGTGAATTTAGTAACATCATGCACAACCCGCTTCCGCAAACAGTACCATTTAAGGAAAAAGTGAAGGCACGTTTTATCAGGTTGGTAGCTACTACGCCGACTGATACTCCTGCAAAGGTGGAAATGAATGAGATTGGCGTAACTACTGAAAAGTAAATTAAAGCAGTTGTCAAGTTGTAACAGAAAAAAACTATTAAACAAGAAAATACCATGAATGTAGATAAGCGTAAATTATGGACTGCTGCTTCTGTCTTGATTTTATCCGGACCGTTAACAGCCCAACAACAGCCTAATATCATCCTCTTTTTGGTGGATGATATGGGGTGGCAGGATACTTCGGTTCCTTTCTGGACGGAGACAACGGAACTAAACCAGATTTATCATACGCCCAATATGGAGCGACTTTCTCAAATGGGGGTTAAGTTTACTCATGCTTATGCCAACTCGATCAGTTCACCATCACGGGTGAGCCTTTTCACCGGAGCTAATGCAGCAAGGCACCGGGTGACTAACTGGACCTTGAAGAAAGATGTTTCGACAGACAGGAAGAACGATTTGCTGGCATTCGGTGATTGGAATTATAATGGCTTGTGCCCGCAGGAAGGTATACCTTACACTTTTTATGCTAAATGTCTGCCGGAATTGCTTCGTGAAAACGGATATACAACCATGATGGTAGGTAAGGCGCATTTTGGTTCCTTGGATACTCCGGCTGCTGATCCGTTGACTATTGGTTTCGATTATAACATCGCCGGACATGCTGCCGGGGCTATGGGAAGTTATCTGGGAGAAGAAGGATATGGTGCGAACGGAAATCCGGAATGGGCAAAGATATGGGCAGTACCGGATCTGGAAAAATATCATGGTACGGATACTTTCCTGACTGAGGCTTTGACTTTAGAAGCCAAAGGGCTTATGGATAAAGCACTTGCCAAAGAAAAACCTTTCTTTTTGTATATGAGCCATTATGCTGTTCATGCTCCTTTTGCTACTGACAAAAGATTTTATGATAGATACATAGCCAAAGGGCTTTCGCATAAGGAAGCGCAGTATGCCGGATTGGTGGAAGGCATGGATAAGAGTTTGGGAGATCTTATGGACTATCTGGAAGTAAAAGGTATTGCTCAAAACACAGTTATTATTTTTATGTCCGATAACGGGGGATATACCATTGGACGTACAAATAAAAATTATCCGTTGAGTGAGGGAAAGGGTTCGTTAAAAGAAGGTGGGATTCGTGAGCCAATGATTGTTTGTTGGCCGGGAGTCACACAACCTGCTACAGTGAATGTAACTCCTGTGATAATAGAAGATTTCTTTCCCAGTATACTGGAGTTAGCCGGAATGAAAGGGAGAATACATACTCCACAGATTATTGATGGTAGAAGTTTTGTTGCACAGTTAAAAGGGAAACAGGGAGATCAGAAGAGACCTTTGTATTTTCATTATCCTAATAACTGGGGAGAACGGTACGAAACGACCGGTGCTCCGCAAAGTGCTGTTATTGAAGGAGACTGGAAGTTGATTTACTACTATGAATCGCAGACGTCGGCTCTGTTCAATCTGAAAGAAGATATCTCGGAACAACAAAATCTCATCGGCGAAAAAGCATATCAGAAGATAGCTTTGAAACTGGCAAAGGATTTGACTCGCCATTTAAAGAAGACAAATGCTACCATGCCTGTAGTAAAAGTTACCGGAGATTTTGTGAAATACCCGGATGGGTCAGGAGTGGAATAATGGAACATTAGAAACTGTTTTGATTTTCTTTCAGCTCAAAATCGGTATATATAGGTAGATGGTCACTGTATCCGCCTAAATATTTCATACCATAATAAGTGCGGAAAGGTTGTTTTCCATCATATTTATCATCATCGGATAACAGAAAGGGCAGGCGGCTTACGTTTGCCCTTTCTTCATTGGTAAAAAAAGGTGCAGAAATATTCAGGAGAGTGCCGGAAACAATCATGTGATCCAATAGCCCCCATTCTCCCTGATATTTATAAGAGCCGAATGTATGTTTTCCGGCTTTGGCTTTTCCGGCTAATAAATGATATAGTTTTAATGCTTCGGGATAGGGAGGAGGCGCAATGGCTGCAAGGACTTCCGTAATAGATTTATTATCCGGATAGTCATTGAAGTCTCCCATGATGATCAGTTGTGGACGACGGCGGGAGGTTAGTATACTGTCTGCTTCTAATCTGATTTTCTTTGCAACGGACAGGCGATAAGGTTCCGATTCTTTGGCTCCTCCTGAACGGGAAGGAAGATGAACTACCAATACGTCCAGGCTGTCACCGGTGGATAAAAGTCCGCAAACATGTAGAATATCTCTTGTAGGGCGCTTGTGTAAATGGACGTTGTCTATTGGAACAGATCGATGGAATAATAATTTAAAACGGTCACGCTGATAAAGCAAGGCCACGTCGATGCCCCGTTCGTCGGGAGAGTGAGTCATAACATAACGATATCCATGTTCTTTTAAAGGGGAGTAATGTACAAGATCTCGCATGACACTGTCATTCTCTACTTCGCAAAGTCCTACTAATGCGGGAGGAGTCCATTCTCCAACCGCTGTAATAACACGTGCTATACTTACCAGTTTCTTTTTGTAACGGGTGTAATTCCAGTGACGAAGCGCATTGGGGAGAAATTCATAATCATTCTTTAGAGAGTCATGACGGATATCGAACAGGTTTTCCACATTCCAGCACATCACACGGAAATTCTTTTCTTTTTGCGCTGTGAGTAAGGAGGGGGATAAGAAAAGTAATAATAAGATAATTATCCCTTTATTCATTTTCTTCTGTTTTCTCTTTCCATTCGTAACATCCGGCATCCGGTGCTTCATCTTCAAGACGGGGCATTCCTTTTAAGTCCTGCGGATAGTTGCGGGCATCATCAGCCAGTCCTATATTGATGGCGGCCGATTTAGGAGTTAATTGGAAATCGTACAATTGTTCTCCCCGTTTGTCTATCAATTGGAAGTTATCATCTTTTTTCCATATAACATTCACTATCTTATCATTTTTTTCCTCTATTGAGTTTATAAGGCAATAGGAGAAATAATAATTAAAAGGTATAGAAGAGTCTTTTGAACGTCCGCCACTAATCTCATCACTGGACGAACCGGCTATGATACAATTACGGAACGCAGCTAATGTCAGTGGATAAGCAATTTCTTTCTTCTCGTTACTGAGGGCAAGGGCGACCCCTTGCTTGATATCCCAACTGTAATAATTGGCCAGTGTGCAGTGTACGAATTCATAATCACCTCCAAGCAGGCTGACACAGTGGCCACCGGCATTACTAATCTCACTGTTTCCTATGGTTGCCTGGCAGGAAGTCATTTCCAACCCATTGCCCGATACCTGGCGGATAACAGAATTAGTAAGTGTGAGTTTCTTTCGGTCTACAGCAGCCGAATCGCAGCGGATACCATATATTCCTCCGTGAATATCGACAAAGTTCAGTGAGTTCTCATAGCTGGAGGTATGGAAGCGAATACCATCCCATTGACCCGGCAAACGGTCGTAGGGGAGGTTAGAAAACATTTTATCAGTACGGTCGCCCCGGAATACAACGGGAGCATTAAGTGTACCTTCTGCCACAAGTTGTCCATGTACCTGTATACTTGATTTACCATGGAAATAAAGGCGTGTTCCGGCAGCAAGAGTAAGCCGGGCACCTTCTTTTATGCTCAAACTATCATAAATAACGATAGGGCGGGATGAACTGATTAGTGTATCCTGGGTGATTTCTTTTTTACGTAAAGAGAGAAAGTCTTGTCCGTATGCTTGTAATTTAACATCCTGCCAGTTGCCATTCGTGATAAACACGATGGAGTCTTTTTTGAAAAAAGGAACATCACGGTCTTCGGGAGCTAACGTAGCTTCTACAAAAATAAGCAAGCTATCTTTACCCCGTAATTCAACGTCTGAAAAGTGGTTGCCTTTAGCTCCATCTACATTGATGCGGAAACCGGAGTTGGCTGCATCTGCCAGGGTGATGGATGAAATGACCAGCGATTCCTTATTGCGATTGTACACTTTTAACTGGTAAGTGGAAGTACCGATACCTGCCAGCACAGTATCCATACGCAGGGTGTCATAAGAGAAGGCCAGTTTGAGAGAAGAATCGGTAGAAAAGTTCTCATCGTCACAAGCTGAAAACAATGCCAGACCTGTAAACAGAAAGAGGAGAATATGTATCAGATTTCTTTTCATACCTTAATTTTATATATAAAAATCAGGCACGGATAGAGGAATCCGTGCCTAATATTAACGGCAAACGCGTTGGTTTATTATTTCTTTTCCGGGATATTTGCCAGTACGTCCAGCAGATGACGCCAGAATTTATCTACCGAAGGAATGTGCATACGCTCATCCGGTGAGTGGACCCCGGTCAATGTAGGACCAAAGGAAATCATGTCTAATGAGGGATATTTGTCGAGAAAAAGTCCGCATTCCAGACCGGCATGGATGGCTTTCACTTTAGCGTCTACACCAAACAAGCGTTTGTAAGAAGCAGCCGCCACTTCAAGGATGGCTGAGTGCGGGTTAGGCTTCCAGCCTGGGTAGCCTTCTCCGAAACTGACCTTTGCACCTGCCAGTTGGAAAGCTGCACGGACTGTATTTGCCATGTCGTTACGGGCAGAAAGGATAGAACTGCGTTGGCTGGTTTCAATGCGGATAACGTTATCCGGTTTCATCTTGACAGATGCCAGGTTAGTAGATGTTTCTACCAATCCGGGAATATCCTGACTCATGGCATATACTCCGTGGGGTACTGCATAGAGTGCTTTGAATAAACGGGCGGTGGTATCCTGATCAATTGCTTTAGCACGGGGAGTTTCTGATTCTAATACAAGTTTTAAATCAGGTTCTGTTACGGCAAGTTCGTTTTCTACCTCAGCTGTGAATACGTTAAGGTCTGCCCGTACGTCATGTTTTGCATCTTCAGGAACAGCACAGATAGCATATGCTTCGCGAGGAATGGCATTGCGCAGGTTTCCTCCATTGATTTCGCACAGATATAAGTCGTACTTCGTACTCATCTGACTGAGGAAACGATTTAGTATTTTATTGGCATTGCCACGTCCCAAATGGATATCACCACCGGAGTGTCCACCTTTCAGGCCTTTCACTTCTACTTTAAAGAAGAAATATCCGGCTGGTACTTCTACCTCTTTATATGTGAATTCGGCAACAGAATCAATTCCTCCTGCACACCCGATAAACAGTTCTCCTTCGTCTTCTGAGTCGAGGTTTAACAGGATATCTCCGTTCATAAATCCTTCTTTCAGGGCAAATGCTCCGGTGAGTCCGGTTTCTTCGTCTACAGTGAATAAGCACTCCAATGGTCCGTGCTCAATAGTATCGTCGGCAAGGATAGCAAGTTCGGTAGCTACACCGATGCCGTTGTCTGCTCCCAATGTTGTACCTTTTGCTTTCAGCCATTCACCATCTATTTCTGTTTCGATAGGGTCGGTGAGGAAGTCATGCTCCACATTGTTATTCTTTTCGCATACCATGTCTACATGCGATTGTAATACTACGGTTTGCAGGTTTTCTTTGCCTGGAGTAGCGGGCTTCTTGATTAATACATTTCCGGCTTCATCTACTTTGGTTTCCAGATTATGTTTTTCTCCGAATGCTTTTAAATATGCGATAATTTTTTCTTCCTTCTTTGAAGGACGTGGCACCTGGCATATTTCTGCAAAATACTTGAATACGCCTGTTGGCTTTAGTTCTTGTTTTTCCATTCTTTTTCTTTTTATTTAAGTGAATGATTCAAATTTAACGTCATACTGCTAAATATGGTTAAAACTCTTGAGGTTTATGAGCACGTTTCTCTTTTTTTATAATAAAAAAGGCGGTTGAGTCCATACAAAAGTCTATATTTGCACCCACAAAATTAATAGAAATGCTTAATACAATACTGTTTACTCTGTTAATAGTTGCTATTTGTCTCGTATTATTAGGTCTCAAAGTCTTTTTTGTAAAGGGTGGAAAATTCCCTAATGGACATGTGAGTGGTAATAAATCACTGAGAGAAAAGGGAATTGGCTGTGCTCAGTCTCAGGACCGTGAAGCACAACAAAGGCGTCGTTCTATTGCTGATCTTGAAAAAGCCTTAAACGATAGTATGAACTAATTAATTAAAAACTATATTTTACAAGTTATGAAGAGAATAAATTGCCTCATTAACGGTTTTGCTGCTCTTGCGATTATCGTTTTATTTTCACAATGCGCAGGTAAGGCTGACACACAAACTACGACAACTGGCGGAGAAGCAGCGGCTGCTACTGTATCCGGTGATTTAAAAATCGCTTACGTTGAAGTAGATACATTGCTTTCCAAATATAATTTTTGCATTGACCTGAATGAGGCCATGATGAAAAAGGAAGAGAACATCCGTATGACGTTGAATCAGAAGGCTGCTGCTCTTGATAAGGAACAGAAAGAGTTCCAAAAGAAATATGAAAACAATGCATTCATATCTCCGGAAAGAGCTCAACAGGAGTATAACCGTTTGATGAAGATGCAGCAAGATCTGCAGGTGTTACAAAATAACCTGTCCAATCAGCTGGCTACAGAGAATCAGAAGAATAGTTTGCAGTTGCGTGACTCTATCAACGTTTTCTTGAAAGAGTATAACAAGACTAAAGGTTACAATCTGATTTTGAGTAATACAGGTTTTGATAATCTGCTTTATGCCGATAGTTCATTTAATATCACACAAGAGATTATCGACGGTTTGAATGCAAGATATACTTCTGCACCTAAGAAGTAATAGATAAAAAACTTAGAGTTAAAGGCAGTTTCGTGATAAACGGGATTGCCTTTTTTTATTAGTAATGAGTTCAAAGCTGACCGGAAATAAATCTGTTCACCACAGAGGACACGGAGGGCACAGAGATATTATTTTCTCTGATGAAACGCGGATGATCGTAGATGAACACAGATTAAAAAACGGTAGTTCTTTATTTTATTGTTATTTCCCTTTGCGAGAATTTGCGTTCATTTGCGTTTAGTAAAGATTTAAAACTCCGTGTTCTCTGCGTTCTCTGTGGTGACATATTGATCAAAATCGCACTAATCTGCGTCAATAATAACCATTGCTGATGTACCTTCCGATGCCGGAAATATTATTGTTGTAGTTTGGCTTCTTCCTGTGGAATACGGAAAGCTGTGTAGAGTTCGAGAATGGCAGCAATAGTGAGACATGCGATCCAGTCATTGCCATGCGTGAAAAACATGAAGGCTCCGGTCAGTACAAGTGCAATTGCTCCGAATATCTGCTGAATGCGCAAGCGTTTCAGTGTTTTACTTTTACCGCGAACGGGAGTGTTGATTTGTGCCAGTGCTACAAAGCCTGCACCAATGGTATATATATAAGGTGCATAAACCCATCCGGTGATGAATACTGCTGCTCCAACAAGAGCCATGAGAGCGCCTACGGCGAAAAGTGCGGGTATGAGTTGCTTCATTATTTATCTTCAAATACGTAAATGTCTTCGTTCGGTTTCTTCATCAGGTACTTTTCACGTGCTATCTGCTCAATGGCATCCGGATTACTGCTTAGTTCGTTGAGCTTCTTTGTGTTTTCTTCGTAATCGGCACGATATTTATCAATTTCGCTTTGCAGGCGACTGATTTCACGTGTGTATCCAATGCGACGAATGGCACTGTTCTCATCCAGAAAACCAATGATGGCTGCAAAAATCAGAATAGTGATAAGGTATTTATGCTTACCGATGAACTCCCAGATTGTTAGTAAATTGCCCATGATTTCTCCTTTAATTCTGAATGCAAAGATAAAACTTATAACTTAAAAGTTGCCACTTCTTGCCTAAAACTTCTCACTCGTCACTTATTACTTCTTACTTTTTTTGCGTACATTTGCAGTGAAAGCAAAAATAGGTTGTACTTGACATAGCTTAGGCAACCCTGACTTTGTTCTCATTGCACTATTTTTGTAGAAACTCAAAAAAACAGAGAGATTCTGACGTATGGAAAACTATATTGTATCTGCCCGTAAGTATCGTCCGTCCACCTTTGAGTCGGTGGTAGGTCAGCGGGCATTGACTACGACACTGAAAAATGCCATTGCCACACAGAAATTGGCTCATGCCTATCTGTTTTGTGGTCCCCGTGGAGTAGGAAAAACAACTTGCGCCCGTATTTTTGCCAAGACTATCAACTGTATGTCGCTTACTGCCGATGGAGAAGCGTGTAATGCTTGTGAGTCTTGTGTGGCTTTCAATGAGCAACGTTCGTATAATATACATGAACTTGATGCAGCTTCCAATAACTCGGTGGATGATATCCGTCAGTTGGTAGAGCAGGTGCGCATCCCGCCTCAGATAGGTAAGTATAAAGTGTATATCATTGATGAGGTGCATATGTTGTCTGCTTCTGCTTTCAATGCTTTCCTGAAAACGCTGGAAGAGCCTCCCCGTCATGCTATTTTTATTTTGGCTACAACGGAGAAGCATAAAATACTTCCTACTATTTTGTCGCGTTGCCAGATTTATGATTTCAATCGTATCAGTGTGGACGATACGGTACAGCACTTAACTTATGTTGCTTCCAAAGAGAATATAACAGCTGAACCCGAAGCGCTGAATGTCATAGCACTGAAAGCAGATGGTGGCATGCGCGATGCTCTTTCTATCTTTGATCAGGTAGTTAGTTTCACCGGTGGGCATATTACCTATAAGAGTGTTATTGAGAATCTCAATGTGTTGGATTATGAATATTATTTCAGATTGACCGATTGTTTTCTCGAAAATAAAGTAAGTGATGCGCTGCTGTTATTCAATGATGTATTGAATAAAGGCTTTGATGGTAGCCATTTCATAACAGGGCTTTCGTCGCATTTTCGTGATTTGCTTGTGAGTAAAGATCCCGCTACTTTAGCATTGCTTGAAGTAGGAGCCAGTATTCGTCAGCGCTATCAGGAGCAGGCGCAAAAGTGTCCGCTACCTTTTCTATATCGGGCTATGAAGCTCTGTAATGATTGTGATATGAATTACCGGGCCAGCAAAAACAAGCGTTTGCTGGTAGAACTGACTTTGATACAGGTTGCCCAGCTTACCATCGAGGGGGATGATGTGGGTGGTGGGCGTGGCCCTAAACAAGCTATAAAACCCATATTTACGCAATCTGTAGCTGCTCAGCAACCACAGAATGCTCCTGTTGCACCCCAAACTCAGCAACAAACTGCAAATGTTCATCCGGCTCAGGCTGTTCCGGCTCAATCTGCTCCGGCTCAATCTGTTTCTGCTACCGGAACTTCTACTTCGTCTGCTGCGGGTGTATCTGATGTTGTGGTGAAAGCCGCTGTGCAGGAAGAGAAGAAAATTCCTGTAATGAGTAAGTCCAGTCTTGGAGTGTCTATCAGGCATCCTCAAAAGGAAGCTGCTGCACAGAGTACAACAGCTGTCCAGACACCTGCTCACGCACAGGTTCAACCTGAAGAGGATTATATATTCAATGAAAAGGATTTGAATTATTACTGGCAGGAGTATGCCGGTCGTCTTCCTGTGGAGCATAAAGCACTTGCTATGCGTATGCAGAATATACGTTTGACATTGCTTAGTGATGCTATAACTTTCGAGGTTGTGGTAGATAATGAGATTGTAGCAAAGGATTTCACTTCTATGATTCCGGATATACAGAACTATCTTCGAAGCCGTTTAAAGAACCGGAAAGTGAGAATGACGGTCCGTGTCAGTGAGGCAGCAGAAAATGTACGGGCGTTTAGTCGTGTGGAGAAGTTCCAGATGATGGCAAAGAAAAACGAAGCGTTATTGCATTTGAAGGAGGAATTCGGGTTGGAATTATATTAGTGTACGTTGTAAAGATTAAGCCAATATATGTAATGCCCCGTTACAATATATGTTATCATGGATAATAATATATGTAACGGGGCATTATATTTAATGCTGCTTTGTAGAGTTGCATGCTTTTAGAAACGTCCCTTTCAATTCATCAGATGCTTATATCTCATTTGTCGTAAACAGGTCATAAAGTTCCTTTTCGTTTTGTTTTTTTTCTAATTCTTCCAGCGTATCTGCTTCGAACGATCTGAAGATAAGATACTGGAGATAGCAAAACTCCTGACCGGGCAGTATATCTTTCATCCGGTTGTGTATCTTATACAGAATTTCTCCTTCTGTGAAGGTTACACCGTTATCTGCTTCCATATCATATACCTCCATGTGCCTTGTTTGCGGGTTGTAATAGCAAAGGGTGAAGGATGGTTGTTTAATCACGACAACATCCGGATTCCAGAAATGGTTTTCGTGTTCCGATTGAAATACGATTACTTCTCTTATAAAGGTGCGGTAATCCGTATATTCCGTTTCTGTAAACTTCCAGATGACATCTGCCAATATCACATCACTATCTTCCAAAGACGAGAAGAGTGATAAATCGCATTTCATTTCCTTTCCTGCTGTCCATCCTTTGAGAATCCATACATTCGCACTGTCAGGTTCTCCCAGGCTTTCCATATAAGGAGCGAGTTCATTCTGAAGTTTATATATCCATTCGTCCATAGAAATGTATTTTCCGTTATCGGGAAGGATTTCTATTTCAAAGTGAGGTGAGTTCTTTTCAGTCATTCTATTGTATCGGATTAGGATACAGGGTGTCTCATATGTTTTATCAGAATAATCCTCCATGTCCCATTCTGCACGGCAATGTTCCAGTTCATTCTTGAACTGGTCGAATGTTTCGTACTTCTTATTTTTGAAGTGCCATGGGAAATAGATATAATCTTGATAGGGAGTATCATGTTTTGAATGTCGGGTGCGAAATACTTTCTTTAATAGGAAGTTGAACTTACCATAGCACAACAGGAAGTTCAGCAGCAGGAGAATACCGGTTAGGAGTATCTGGTTCCAGTTTCGAAGCGTGTATTTCTGCATATCGACAACCAGCTTCCTTGCTGTATCATCGTAACGAATGGGAATGCATGTCTCTGAGTCTACTCCGCCATCGAATGTGCATACTCCTTTTACTACAACAGCGATACTGTCTGCTGTGACAAAGTGGAAACCAGTGTAATCATACTTGGCGGCATATTCCTTTCCTGTATTCCTTACGATCAGTTCGTCAAAATCAGTATATAGGGAAGAAAACATAAAATAAAGTATGATACTTTGTATGACGACAAAGTATAGCATGAGAAAAAACATGCCTTCTTCTTTGCGGATAGAAGGGAATACTTTTTTGGACATCACCCAGACAAAGATGACTGCAACGAGTATTGAAAGTAGCACGAGCGTTGGCGTAGCACCTTCTCCAATATGATTGTGCAGGTAATCTACCCGGGGAGAAGCATGGATCCAACTTCCCGTCCTACTCGTCCCGTCTTCTTCTATGATAATGCGGATAGATGTATTTAGTTCCCACTTTTTATGATCATAGTTTCCGGTTTCCATCAGATTGCGCAAGCTATCCTGTTCGCGCAATTCTGCCAGTTTTCGTTCTTTTCTTTGTTGCTCTTTTTGTTGTTCTTGTTTGGCCTCTTCTATGAATTGCAGTCGAAGCAATCTGAACTTAAGGCTAAGTTCCATAGCTTGTTCGGAAGAAATAGCATACATGCTCAGAAGTTTACTGTTTTTAATGTCCTGTGGGCTGACTGTTATTTTTTCACCCTGTTGCAACCAGAGTTTTAATGCCGGCGTGTAAACATCTGCTCTCATGTGTTTTTTTTCATTATGCTGGTAGGTCAGGTAACACAATAACTCTTTTATCTCCTTTTCATCCACTTTGGCTCCTTTTTCCAACAGATAACGCGTCATAGTAAGGTTGTGGAAAAAACTGATTTCTGCAGTGATGGATAATCCTAATGGTCCTTTTTTGTTCAGGTCGGCACCAGCCTTCAGTAGCATATCAATGGCTTCTTTCTGGTTTTCACTGGCTGCATAATATAATGGAGTATACCCCTTATTGCTTTTTTGCTCCACATCGGCACCGGCTTCGAGTAAGAATTTTATTTGTGCTAAATCGCCTTTGGCAGCAGCTTTCATCAACAGTGTTTTTCCGTCTTCCTCTGCAGCATCCACCGGGACTCCCTCATTCAACATCTGACGTAATGTCAAAGTATCACCCGTTTTTATGGAGGCATATTGAGCCGGGAGAAGAGTTCTTTTTGTGTTTTGTGCCTGAATTGATAGGGAAAGAAGGCAACATAGAAGCTTCAATAGTAGTTTGGTCTTTATCATATCTAATAATTGTTGTTGAATCTAATCTACGAAAGTATGAAAAAGTAGAAATACATCCGCAAATGTCTTCCACCCCCAAAGAAAGACCAAACTCGAACCGGCGACATTCAGAACCACAATCTGACGCTCTAACCAACTGAACCCCTTTATTGTCAACGCGTTAATAATCTCTCTGGAAGTTCATTAGTCAACAATTAGTCAACATTGAACTTACTATACAAATTTACTAAAAATCTTATTCACAATGAAACATTTGATCTTGTGATTTGCTTCAAACAAGAATAATTACTATTTTTGTATTATTCTAAAACAGAGAGTTATGTCAAGTGAGGTGGTGAAACAAGAATTATTGGCGAAGTTGAAGCAGGAACATTGTTTCTGGTCGTACAATGAAAACTCAATCAAGGATATTCCAGATGATATGCTGATTGAGAAGACCTTGTTGCATCTTGATTTGGACGAAATCAGCCAACTATTTCTTATTTACCCTTTCAAGAAAATCAAGCAAGTATGGTTGGACTATCTTGTTCCTCAAGGGGAGTATCTCTACACGCTGAATCGTTTCTTTGCTTGGTACTATTTCAAGGTGAAGAAACCGGATGCTTATATAAAGTCGATGGCTACTCGCCACCTTAATAAAATGTTCGCATGAAAGGTTTAGCTCCACATACCTTGCAAGTCTTTGAAACTGTTTCTAAATTAGACTGCATCAAGCCCTATCTCTTGGTAGGTGGTACTGCCTTATCTTTGCAAATTGGCACTCGTCAAAGTGAAGATTTGGATTTTATGAAATGGAGAACTTCCAAAACAGAGAAAATGGAAGTGGCTTGGTTTCAGATAGAGAAAGAGCTTGCTACGATTGGAGAAATTCAACATAAGGACATATTGGATATAGACCATGTGGAGTATCTGGTATCCGGAGTAAAGTTCTCCTTTTATGCTTGTTCCAAATATTCTCCTGTCAGTGAGCCTGTCGAATATCTGAATAATTTGCGATTGGCAGATGTAAAATCTATTGGTGCTATGAAGATGGAAGTCATGTTGCGCAGGAGTAATTTTCGCGATTACTACGACATTTATTCTATCTTAAAGTCTGGCGTACTTGTCAATGATTTAATTTCTTTGGCTCTAACCTATTCTGGACATAAGTTGAAATCTAAAAACCTATTAGCTATGCTTACCAATGGGTCTCGTTTTATGAGAGATGCTCATTTTGAACAACTTGAACCTACTTATGATGTAACTGCCCAAGAAATAGAGGGCTATATAAAGTCTTGTTTATTATAAATTGCTGCAATATTTTTGTGGATGGGGTTATGTGGGGTCAACAGCAAAGCAATTTTAGTCAATTTCTGTCTCTTTTCGGACTGACCCGAAATGAAGCTAATGTGATACTTGAAAACAAACCGTTTAAAACGAAGAAATCCTCAATAATCTACTGATTATCAAGGATTCTCTTTGGGTGGAAGACCGGACTCGAACCGGCGACATTCAGAACCACAATCTGACGCTCTAACCAACTGAACTACATCCACCATGTTTGCGTTTCTCTAACGCGGTGCAAAGATAGATATAAACTTTTAATCTGCAAATATTCCATGAGATTTTTTTAATAAAAAGTGTACTCTTTTATTCCTTTGTTATGCTTCCTAAATAGTGATTGAGCATCATTTATGAAGATTTTCAGGTGGTTACGCTCTGTAACAGAAAGTGAGTCTGCCGGATAATTAATGGGATATAATATATGATTTTTTTTTCGGGAGAGAACGGGACGTGATGTCCACACTAAGCTATAACCGCAATTGGCTACACGAGTGACACTATCTTTTTCGAGTTCTAACTTAAATAGTAAACCACCATCAGTACGCCGGGCAGACATATTAGAGATGAAATTTCCGAGAGAATAGACTACCACATGCTGATTTCCGGTTATACTGTCCGTACGGAGCTCCATGGGTTGCACTACGTGTGGATGCGAGCCGATAATGTGGGTAACTCCCTGCTGTAATAACCAGTCTGTGAGATTCTTTTGTTCTTTATTGGGAAGTGATTGATATTCATCACCCCAATGCATGCAGGCAATGAGGGCGTCGGGATGTTGTGCCCTGGCAGCTTCAATATCTTGTGCCATTACTGCCTTATCGATATAGTTTACCACATTGGGAGAGATTACTTTGATACCGTTTGTACCATAAGTATAATTTAAAAGGGCAATGCGAAAGCCGTTTTTTTCCAGCAATAAAGGGTATTGCTGTTCTCGTGATTCAGTATTGACATAAGTTCCTGCATGTGGAATTTGTAATGAATCGAGCATTAGCAAGGTCCTCTCTAATCCTTTTTTACCTTTATCAAGACAATGGTTATTGGCCGTTATCAAAACATCGAAACCTGCATCGCGAATGGCGAAAAGATATTCATCCGGTGCACTAAAGGCTGGGTAGCCGCGATAGGGTTTTCCACCCAATGTTACTTCAAGGTTTGCAATTGCGATATCTGCCCGGTTTATTTCTTCCTTAACGAATTTAAAACAATCTGAATAATCGTATCCTGTAGAGGTACGGGCGGCATTAATCTGCGCTTGGTGCTGCATAAGGTCTCCCGCAAAGAGGAGGGTGAGCCGTGAGGTGATAATGCTATCTTTTTGACAGGAAATAGAATCCGAAGTATTAATAACAGAATCTCTCCTTTCCTGCGACATGGATGTGCAGGAGTAGGAGAGAAAGAAGAGGATTACCAAAGAGATATTTCTCATTTATAGATGGCTTTTTTACCCGCCAACAATGTATTCTTCATTAAAGAAACAATAGTCATCGGACCTACACCTCCCGGCACAGGAGTGATGTATGAGCACTTTGGTGCTACTTCGTCGAATTTAACGTCGCCTGTCAGCTTAAAACCGGATTTTTTGGTAGCATCGGGTACACGTGTGGTACCTACGTCGATGATTACTGCACCTTCTTTTACCATATTTTCTTTTACGAAATTCGGTTGTCCTAAAGCGGCAATGATGATATCGGCTTCCTGACATTCTTTTACCAAATCGTGGGATCGACTGTGGCAGACAGTCACTGTTGCATCGCCCGGATAGGCTTTTTGCATCATGAGGGCAGCCATGGGCTTACCGACAATGTTACTGCGTCCCAGTACTACGCACTTCTTCCCTGAAGTTTCTATCTTATAGCGTTTCAGCAGTTCAAGAATTCCGTTCGGGGTGGCAGACACGTAGCAAGGCAATCCGATGGACATACGTCCCACGTTGATGGGATGAAAGCCATCTACATCCTTCCGATAATCGATGGTTTCGATTACTTTTTGTTCGGAGATGTGTTTGGGTAAGGGTAATTGTACGATAAAGCCGTCTACGTCCGCATCGTCATTGAGTTCGCGTACTTTGGCCAACAGTTCCTCCTCTGTCACATCACTTTCGTAACGGATGAGGGAAGATTTGAAGCCACAAACTTCACAGGCTTTTACTTTGGCAGCTACATACGTTTCGCTCCCTCCATCGTGGCCAACAAGGATAGCAGCCAGATGAGGACGTTTGCCACCGTGGGCTACAATTTCTGCCACTTCAGCTGCAATCTCTTGCTTTACTTGCTCGGAAATGGCTTTTCCATCTATAAGGGTCATGTTCAATAGTATTTTGGTGATGGGCAAAAGTAAAATAAATAACTGAATCAGCCAAAAGGAATTCATTTTTTGTCAATAGCCGATTTATAGATTATTAATGGAGCGAAAAGCTTGGGGAAGAGGAACGGGTATTTCATCAAAATAACGGTTATATATGAAACTCACTCACTTTTTATTTGAAATCGGTTTGATTGGAACTTTTTTGTGAATTAATGGTACGAAAAAAGGAGAAAGCCATAGCTCTCTCCTTATATACTGGTTTTATTTCAATCTACTTTATGGTTAACGATGCCAAGGGCACAAAATAAAAACACCAAAGTCAAACGTTTACTCCTTAGGAGATTAGCGTTTCATTTTTGGCATCATTTTACCCATCTTGCTGCCAGTTACCATTTTCATCATTTTACGGGTCTGATCAAATTGTTTCAGCAGGCGGTTTACTTCCTGAATAGTTGTACCACTACCTTTGGCGATGCGGGTACGGCGTGAACCATTCAGTATTTCCGGATTGGAACGTTCTGCAGGAGTCATAGAATGAATGATGGCTTCAATGCTCTTGAAAGCGTTGTCGTCAATATCAATATCTTTGATGGCCTTTCCTACACCAGGGATCATAGATGCAAGCTCTTTGAGGTTACCCATCTTCTTGATCTGAGCTATTTGGCTAAGGAAATCATTGAAGTCGAACTGATTCTTGGCAATTTTCTTTTGCAGACGTTTTGCTTCTTCTTCATCGTACTGTTCTTGTGCACGTTCTACCAATGAAACGATATCACCCATACCTAAGATACGGTCTGCCATACGTGCGGGATGGAACTGATCAATAGCATCCAGCTTTTCACCTGTACCTACAAACTTAATGGGCTTGTTGACAACCGAACGGATAGAGAGTGCTGCACCACCACGGGTGTCACCGTCAAGCTTAGTCAATACTACACCGTTGAAGTCGAGGCGATCATTAAATTCTTTTGCAGTATTAACAGCATCTTGTCCGGTCATGGAGTCTACCACGAAAAGGATCTCATTCGGGTTGATGGCTTTCTTAATAGCAGCAATTTCGTTCATCATCTCTTCGTCTACAGCCAGACGCCCGGCTGTATCGACGATTACAAGATCGTATCCTTTGGCTTTAGCTTCTTTAATTGCATTTTGTGCAATTTCTACCGGATTCTTACTATCCGGTTCAGAGTACATCGGCACTTCAATCTGTTCAGCCAGTACACGAAGCTGTTCGATAGCAGCAGGACGATACACGTCACAGGCTACGAGCAACGGTTTGCGATTCTTTTTAGTTTTGAGCATCCGGGCCAGCTTTCCGGAGAAGGTAGTCTTACCCGAACCTTGCAGACCGGACATCAGGATAACAGCCGGATGACCATCTGTATCAATCTCAACGGTTTCTCCACCCATCAACTGAGTAAGTTCGTCGTGAACGATTTTCACCATCAACTGGCTTGGTTTCACAGCAGTAAGTACGTTTTGTCCCAACGCTTTTTCTTTTACTGTATCGGTAAAAGTTTTCGCTACCTTGTAGTTAACGTCGGCATCCAACAGGGCTTTACGCACATCTTTCAGTGTTTCTGCTACATTGATCTCAGTGATTTTACCTTCACCTTTTAAAATCTTAAACGACCTCTCCAGTCTCTCGCTTAAATTATCGAACATATTTTATACTAATTACTGATTACTAAACTTATAGACCAGTTTGCCACAGAGGATACAAAATTTTAGGGGAGTAGTGAATAGCGATAAGTAATTTAGTATCATGCAGCATGATAGTGCAGCCTGTTAATCACTAATCACTTATCGCTACTCACTAAAAAACTGTCCCCTCTGTATCCTCTGTGGTAAACCGGGATGCAAATGTACAAAAATCTCTTGTATTTATATCTTTTTATTCTGCCATTTTGCTTTTTTGAAGTAAATATAGCTTGTGGTGAGTAACAATGTATAGTACACAATCTCAATGGTAAAGCACCATGCAATGGGAGCTTTCAGCCACATTCCGATGAAGATTATATACGAACCGTAGATGACGATAGTTATAACTTCAAGTAACAAGGCGGCTTGTGTGTTACCGGTACCGGATATTCCGTTAAATACGATATTGGCTACGGAGGCTATCAACATGGCAACGCAGATAACATAGACAGATGGGACTGATTCGGCTATCAGGGCAGCCTCATTTGTATAGATGGAGAGCATGGCTTGCGGGAATGTTGCGGTGATAGCGACTAATGCCAGCATAACAAAGAATGAAAAACGGGCTATCTTATTGATAAGTGTCATCACATATTGTATGCCTCCTGCACCAATGGCGTTACTGACCAAGCTGTTAGTGGTGGTGGCCAGTGCGTTTACCGGAATGAGCATTACGATGTATATGCTTCGCACAATGTTGGCAATGGCAAGTTCACGTTGTCCCAACCTTTCTACAGCTACGAAGAATATGAACCAGGTAGCCATTGACAAGAAGTACTGCAACATAGTGAAGCAGGAGATACTAAGTATACGCATCAGTAACTGAGGATCGAAAGAACGTAATTTATTCAGGCCATACTTTTTCAGGTCGACGGTGATATACGTATAAATGAGGAAGAACAGAATGGAACTGGCTTCTGCTACTACAGAGGCAATGGCAGCGCCTTTGATACCCATTTCCGGGAAGCCGAAATGTCCGAATATCATTGCATAGTCCAGCACTACGTTTGTCAGTGCCATGACGACGGCATTGATGGTAAGTACCTTTGTACGCGTAATGCCGATATAAAGTGCCCGGAACATTACGTTGATAAACGAAAAGAAGAATCCGTAGATACGCCAGTCCAGAAATTCCATTGTGGCATCGTATATGGATTCGGAAGAAACCAGCATCCGCATAATATTGCCCCCAAAAGCTTTTGTAAAGCTGAATAATAGCAATGCCATCAGTAACATGAACATAACACCTTGTATCATTACCGGTCCTACGTCAGAATAGCGACCTTCGCCATTGCGGCGGGCAATCACAATTTGCGAACCGGTGCTAAAACCGAAAGCAATAGTAAAAACGCAGATATAAAAAAGTCCACCCATAGCCGAAGCTCCGAGTGCTACTTCGCCAACACGTCCGAGAAAGGCGGTGTCAGTGACATTAATAACATTTTGTGCCAGTAAACTAAGAAGTATCGGGTAACTGACACTCCAAATTTGCTTATTAGTGTACATAAATGAGCGTTTAGGTTTACAATTTGCAAAGATAACGCTTTTATCCGGATATACTGTCGGGGGGGAGAGTAAAATCAATGACCTGTCCGCCCTGTTTGTCGGTGGTGACGGCATAGCTACCTCCGAAGTGCTTTAATAACAAGTCATTTATTTCATGGCGGATACTTACTTGTTGTGAGTGGTATTTCGGATCAGCCAGTGGGCTGTTGATAATTTGGAAATGAATGATCTTTGACGTATCATCCCGGTTGACCGTAAAGATTATTTTTCTTTTCTCTTTACTTTTGTCCGGATAGACCAATGTGCTGAGCAGGGTTTGCGTTATTCGTCCGGTATCTGTTGTGATGTTCTGTGCGTCAATATTAGTGCTGAACAGAATTGATATAGCTCCCTCATTGTGCATCTGTGCCATATAAATGGCATCGTTACAAAGAGCTATTACATCATAAGTCTGTATCTGAAATTTCATCATATTGGCTTCCAGGCGAGACAGATCGAGTACATCATTTACCAATTGTATCAACTCTTCGGAGTTTTTTTGGATGATGGCTGAATATTCTTGTCGTGTACTTTCGTCCATATTGGGTTCCGAGGCTATGAGTTGTGAAAAACCTACAACTCCGTTGAGAGGGATACGGATATTGTAACTCATATTAGAGAGAAAATGATTCTTGGTCTCATTGGCCTTCTCAATCATCAGGGTGGCTTTACGAGTTTCACTTTCTGCCGTCTTTAAGGCTTTTCGCACCTGATAGGCACGTATTGTGAAGAAGATTAATACGAGCAGGGCAATAGCGATAATACAGAATACGAGTAGTTGAATTTTGCTTTTCAACTGTTCTTCTTCAAGTTTCATTTTATCTACATGGTAGTTGTCTTGTATCAGATTCATTTGTTTGTCAGATAGTTCGGTAACCAACGAATCTTTCATCTGTATAACCTTTTCATAGATTGGTATTGCTTCCAGGCTACGTCCGGCCTCGGTCAGAATATCAGCTTTGATAGACAGTTGGTTGACGTAATCGCTGCTAAAAGCGTCTTTTAACAGTATAACAGTAGAATCCAGTTGACTGATAGCACGATTATATTCTTTGCAAAGGCGGTAATATGAGGCGTGTGCATCATGATAAAGCACCCGATACATAAAATAAGTATTGGGGGTGAGATACTCGTTTCCTTTTTTAAGATGTTGGAGAGCCAGCTGAGGCTGCTCCATTTCTACATAATAATAGGTATAGTAGATGTCATTGAAAATCATCGGATCCTGAAAAGCTTCTTTCATCGTTGGATTTTCTGCGATATAATCAGAAAGAATCTTCTTTTGTTCATCCAGATACTTTTTCTGATCCTGAAGGTCTTTGTTGGCTTTACTGAGTGAGATAAGTTGGCAAAGTACGGAATTTCTTACAATTACATTGTTCATTTGAGGAAGAAGCTTATGAGCTTCTTCCAAAGCCTGTTTACCTTCTTTCCAACGGCCAGTACCCATATAAGCATTGGCCAGACACTGCTTGGCACCTATCAGACCACGTATGTTGTTGGCTTCTTGCGCTTTCTTATACATTTCAAGTGATTTGTTGATTGCAAGCTCTATTTGTTCTCTATAGGAGTAGAGATCTATCTGGCATCTTTGTGAATCGAAGTAATAATCCCACAAACCGGCTTTTCGGGCGTAGGGTTCCAGGTCTGATATTTTTTGGATTACACTATCCAGTTCATTTTGATTATAGTAATAAATAACCTGGAAGTAGAGTGCTATTCCGGCGTACTTGGGGTTGTCTTGCGCAACAGCCTCCTTTAACAGCATATTTGAATAATAGATGCATTTGGGGGTTGTCTGCTCCATCCGCGTGATACTTTGTATGGTTTGTAGGCGTAGGGAATCATGCGGCATAGCAGACAACAATCTTTCCAAACTATCAGTTCGGACTCCTGATGGAGCTGCCAGACTTATCAGGAAATGGCAGCATAAGGCGAGTATGAAGATCAGTTGTTTCATTGTAACTTTTCATTTTTGGCTGCTGCCGCATCCGGTTTGATAGGATGAGTGAATACGAAGCGGGCGCCTGCTGTATATTCCGGATCAATCCATATTCTTCCTCCGATCTGTTCAACAATAAGCTGGCAGATAGAAAGTCCCAACCCTGTACCCTGTGCACCTTCATTTAGTTTCTCAAAACGGTTGAATATTCGGCCTTGATTTTCCGGAGGAATACCACAACCGGTGTCAGTGACAGAGAAGACGGCGGTGTCGTCCGACTCTTTTCGTATCTCAAGTGTGATGGAGCCTTCCGTAGTGAACTTCGTGGCATTAATAAGCAGATTGATAAGCAACTGTTGCAAGCGTGAATCATCTGTTAATAGCGGTAGCGATTCAAGAGTTGTGACAAAATGAACATCGGCTTGTGTTTGCTTTACTTTTCTTACAGTATCAATAACATTACGGCATATAACTACTGCATCGCACTTTTTAAAATTAAATACCAATTTACTCATATCCAGGCTGGAAAGGTCTATTACATCATTGATCAGGTTTAATAATAATTCAGAGTTTTGTTGTATGATGTCATTGCACTGTCGCCGTGTTTCATTGTCAATTGAATCATCCGTGAGGATTGCAGAGAAACCTGAAAGCGCATTCAATGGGGTACGGATCTCATGACTCATATTTGAAAGAAACAGACTTTTGGTTTTAATGGAGTTTCTTGCACGCTTTTGTGCTTTTTCCTGTTCTTCTTTTGAATGGCGCAAACGTTTATTCTCTGATCGTATATGGAAAATGAGTATGGTGATAAGGATTGATAAAGAAAATACTGTTAGAATACCCCATAAGATAGTCTGGTTACGTTCCTGCTGGTTCTGGATTTCCATTTGATCGATTTGATAGATGGTTCGCAGTTCGTTGATCTGACGTACATAGCTAAGGTTGTCCAGAGAATCTTGCAACACATTTGCCGTTTGATAAATGAGACATGCTTGGTCTGTTTGTCCTAATTTAGACAGAAGTTGGGCTTGCTGAAGATTGAGCTGTATATGCTGATTAGGAGAGTAGGCCGGATTTATCTCTTTAATAAGGTTACCATATTTTTCCAAAGCCCGATCATATTGTTTATTTTGTTTATAGTAACTGGCATACAAATAATCCAAAACAAAACGCATATAAGGATAATCATGTTCTGAATTGGCTTTTGTGGCCTCTGTGATATATATAAGTGCCTTGTCCGGCTGATTGGTTACTACATAATAGTAGGCACGGCATATCGAAACATAAAAGAGAGTGGAAGTCGTTGGATATTTATCGAAAAGAACTTCAAGTTGTTTTAAGTATACAAGTGCTTTGTCGGTTTCTCTTATCTTTAACAATGTGAGGATCAGATTCGGAGAGATATGTATTTTCAGATGATCTGCACCTTCTAAAGTATTTAGAACATTAAATGCTTCTATATAAAAATCGATGGCTTGTTGCCTCATGTTTGCACCCAGGTAGGCATCACCGATAGCACGAAGAGAAAGGGCTATTCCTTTATCATAGTCCATTTCTTTGGCTTTCTCATACATGATGTGGGCTTTATCTACAGCTATTGTAATATCACCACGAATTGCATATGCACCGGATACGAGTTGTTTCAAATGGAAAAGAGTGCTGTATTGCTTGTCTTTTTCCAATTGTGGTTCAAGCTCTTTTTCCCATAAAATGATACTGTCTGCTGTTATATTTTGGGTATAAGGTAAATTGTTGTCTATGAGAATTTGTAAATTGGTAAGATGTTCTGAAGTCGTAGTCGCAGAATAGACTGGGACAGAATATAGAAAACCGGCCAGCATTCCTAATATGTAATAGATATAAATTCTCACTGTTTAACGTTCTGTTCGCATTGTTTGCTGCAAAAATAAGTAAAAAGAGTGAAGATAACATGTAATCTCCACTCTTTTTACTTATTTATTTTCTGTTTATAATATCCCGTGCTCCAGGACCTCCATGATTGGGATGACCGGGAGTATGGTTACGCCAACATTTACTACTCCTGTATAATGATACGAACTTTTGTGTAAAGCCTATCACATTTCAATCGTAAATTGTAAATCGTCTAATTGTAAATTGAATAAATATTTTTAGCTATTCATGCTCATCAGGAATTCGTCATTGTCTTTTGTTTTTTCAAGACGGTCTTTTACAAAGTCCATTGCTTCTATTGGATTCATGTCTGCAAGGTATTTGCGCAGGATCCACATACGGTCAAGTGTTGTCTTGTCAAGCAACAAATCATCACGACGCGTACTTGAAGCCACAATGTTGACAGCCGGGAAGATACGTTTGTTGGATAAGTTACGGTCAAGCTGCAATTCCATATTACCTGTACCTTTGAATTCTTCGAAGATAACTTCATCCATTTTTGAACCGGTATCGATCAATGCTGTCGCGATAATGGTTAGTGAACCGCCATTTTCGATATTACGTGCAGCACCAAAGAACCGTTTGGGTTTATGCAATGCATTTGCATCCACGCCACCGGACAATACTTTACCCGATGCCGGAGAAACTGTATTGTAAGCACGTGCCAAACGTGTGATAGAGTCCAGGAAGATAACTACGTCGTGTCCGCATTCTACCAGTCTTTTTGCTTTTTCGAGTACGATACCTGCGATCTTCACGTGGCGTTCTGCCGGTTCGTCAAAAGTAGAGGCGATAACTTCTGCATTTACACTACGTGCCATATCGGTTACCTCTTCCGGACGTTCGTCAATCAACAGCATTATCATGTATACTTCCGGGTGATTGGCTGCGATGGCATTAGCGATATCTTTCATTAACAGGGTTTTACCTGTTTTAGGTTGAGCCACGATCAAGGCACGTTGTCCCTTACCAATCGGTGAAAAGAGGTCTACTACACGTGCAGACATCGAATCAGAGTATCCGCCTTTGCAAAGTCTGAATTTCTCATCTGGAAAGAGAGGGGTCAGGTGGTCAAAAGGTACGCGGTCACGTACGAATGCGGCATCACGACCATCAATTTTAGATACTTTTACCAATGGGAAGTATTTCTCTCCTTCTTTGGGAGGGCGAATGATACCTTCTACCACATCACCGGTTTTCAGACCGAATAATTTGATTTGCGATTGAGATACATAGATATCGTCCGGAGATGAAAGGTAGTTATAGTCTGAAGAGCGAAGGAAACCGTAACCATCCTGCATAATTTCCAGAACTCCTGTACCGGTGAGAATATCATCGAATTCGTAGGGTTTTTCACGCTCAATCACTTTGCGTTCCGGAGCCGGAGCATTTTCTCCCGTATTTTGCTGTTGTACAGGTCTCTGCATCGGCAGTCGGGGATTATTGTTCCTTGGTGCGTTATTATTGCTGTTAGGATTATTGTTGTTATCGCGGGGACGGATAACGCGGGGACGCTGTTGGTTCTGTGTCTGTTCAGGAACAGGCGTAACTACAGGCTCTGTTTTTGTTGATTCGAATTTACCGAAAAGTTCTGTTGGTAATTCTACTTTCTCAGAAGGGAGATCTTCAATTGGGATAAAATCGTCATCGGCACTCTCGGATAAGATATTGCTTTCTTCATCGATAACTGCTGGTGCTTTAGGTTTAATAATGGGTTTTGAAATAGGTTTTGTCTCTATTTTCTTTACCTCTGCCTTTTTCACTTCAACCGTTTTTTCAGTTTCGGCTGCTGCAACTGGAGCTACTTGCTCTTCTTTGGGTTTGTTTTCTACGGCATTTTTGCGAGGACGACCTACTTTCTTTTTTGGGGGTGCTACTGCTTTTTCTGTGGCAGGAACAACTTCTGCTTTTACTGGCTCAGCTTCTTTAGGTTGTGCTTTAGCTGCCGGAACGGGAACGGCTGTTTCAGTTTTGGTTATCTCACCATTTTTAGTAGCGGAGAATACTTTATTTTCTTTCTTCATTGCTACCCGTGAACGTTTCTTCTTGTCTTCATTACGCTCCTCTTTCAATTTATCTGCAGCAACCTTCTTAGTAGCGCCTGCGATAGCTTGTTCGTCAAGGATTTTGTAAACAAGTTCTTCTTTCTTTAGTGAGTCTGTCTTTTTTATACCCAGTTCGCGGGCAATAGTTTGTAGTTCCGACAAATCTTTGTCGTTTAATTGGATAATGTTATACATACAGTATAGTAAGTTATTAATATTTTTTTGTTCAGCTGGGATACGGACGTCACAACACAACTTCACCAGTCATTGGTTATGCGAACATATGCTTTAATTTATTATGAATCAGGGATGTTTCTGTTGAACTGGATATTTACCTGTTTCTCTCCTATGAGAGGTGGCAAAGTATTTCAACGGCGCAAAGATAATAAATAATTTTGGTTTCATAAATAAATCATCATTTTTTTCATTTATAAAGTGTATCTTTGTTACTCAAATTATAACATTATGATAATTACTGAAGCTCATCTTATTTATTTTTCGCCTACCCATACTTCTAAACAAGTGGGAGAGGCAATTGTTCATGGAACGGGGGCAACAAATGTGTTAACGACGGATTTGACCTTAAAGCCGGTTGAAGAAATGGAACTTCCTACCTCGGCATTGGCTATTGTTGTTGTTCCTGTATATGGTGGACATGTGGCTCCTTTAGCTATGGAGCGTCTGGAGAATATTCGTGGTACGGATACTCCGGTAGCTTTGGTAGTGGTTTACGGGAATCGTGCTTACGAAAATGCGCTTACGGAGTTGGATGCTTTTGTTTTACTGAATGGTTTTAAAGTAATAGCCGGAGCTACTTTTATTGGAGAGCATTCTTATAGCAGTACTAAATATCCCATTGCAGCAGGCCGTCCTGATACTCATGATTTAGAGCTTGCCAGAGAATTTGGTAAGAAGTTGAGGATAAAAGTTGAGGCAGCCTCTTGCCTGGAGACTCTGTATCCGGTTAATCTTCGTTCTATTCCTCGTCCGCAACAACCTTTTTTCCCCTTATTCCGTTTTTTACGTAGAGTAATAAAACTACGTAAGAGCGGGGTACCCTTGCCACGTACTCCGTGGTTGGATGATGAAAGTCTTTGTACGCATTGTGGTGCATGCGTACGTCATTGTCCTGTTGGCGCTATTGTAAAAGGAGATGAAGTGCATACAGATGCTGAAAAATGTATTAAGTGTTGTGCCTGTGTCAAATCATGTACACAACAAGCGAGGGTTTATGATACTCCGTTTGCTGTATTGCTTTCTCAATGTTTTACCCGTCAGAAAGAGCCAAAAACAATCTTGTAATAAGGGTTACAAAAAGGCTTGAATAATAGATATTGTAAGAGTGTACATTTATGTCATATAAGAGTGTACACCTTTGTGGTGCAAGGTTGTACATTCTTGTTATACAAAAATGTACAACCTTTTAAGCGTTGATTATTAGTGGATTATCTATTGCTTTCTCACTCATCTTGAATACTGTTACTTTCTTTGTTTTTTCGTCTATCCGGAAGCGATTGTCAGTCCGTTCTCCTACAATCCAGATTATTTTGTCTCCACAACATAGTACCCATTGGTTTTCTTTCTGGATAATTGAAAACTTCCTGTCTGTCAGATAATCACTGACTTTCTTTTTGCCTTTCATACCGAAGGGAATAAATATATCCCCCGTTTGCCATTTTCTTAAGTTAATTTCTCCGATTAGTTTGTCGGTGTCGAAACAGGCAATATGTTTCTCACGGGGAATAATAAAATCTTTTGTGTATTCTTTCTCTTCTTTAATCAGGCAAAAAGGAGGGTTTTCTTGCTTTTCTTTCTTGTCGATTAATAATAACTCTCTGTTTTTGACTACTCTCCAGCCGTCTTTACTGATAAACTGTTTTCCGGTTTGTCCTTCCAGCATAGTCAGAATATTTTTTGTTTGTGCTGCATTGAATCCAAGTGGATAGAGTATCTCGAATAATAAAGCTTCTGGTGAAGGTTCTTTTAAAAGAGGGACGATACGGATGTTTCCTTTCTCTATAACCCGTTGCTTTCCTTCTTCTATACCTTTATTATATATCCGATTTACATCATTCAGATAATTGCTTGTATCAATAATATGCTCTTTGACTAAAGGGTTGATTTCCTGCATCAGTGGCAGTAGGTTTAGGCGTATCTTATTGCGTGTATACTCGTCCTGTAGATTTGTACTGTCCGTCATGTATTCTTGTCCGGCATTTTGCAGGTAGTCTGTAATTTCTTTGCGACTGATACATAGGAGCGGACGTACAATATCTCCGTTTTTAGGGCGTATTCCTAATAATCCGTTGATACCCGTTCCTCGTATGAGGTTGAGTAATACAGTTTCTACACTATCGTCCTGATGGTGGGCTACAGCGATCACATCCGCCTTGGTTTTCTCTTTTATTTCCGCAAACCATTGATAACGTAGTTCGCGTGCTGCCATTTCTATCGATATTTTCTTTTCAATAGCATATTGTTCTGTTGCAAAATCAATGGTGTGCAATGGAGTTTTCATTGTTTTACATAACTTTCGGACAAACATTTCGTCCCTGTCTGATTCTGTTCCCCGCAAATGAAAATTACAGTGAGCGGCTTCACAGTCATATCCTAATGTGTGAAGTATACGTAATAGTGCTACCGAATCAGCGCCACCACTCAATGCTACTATTATCCGGGCATTTATGGGAAATAACCTCTCATTATCAATATATTGTGCGATCTTTTTTTCTATCATATTGCAAAGATAAACAATGTAGTTAAATTAAAAATTAATAATTAAATATTCTTTTCTATCGCCCGGTGTACTTCCCTGTACGGGAGACACTATTTAAAAACATTCTAAATAATTTGTCTCCTCGGAACTAATCTGTTATCTTTGCCGAAAATTAAGAGAACAAAGTATGCGTTTGTCCGAATTAAGAACAGGAGAGAAGGGGGTTATCGTCAAAGTGCTCGGCCATGGAGGTTTTCGTAAACGTATTGTCGAGATGGGCTTTATTAAAGGTAAGACCGTAGAAGTTTTACTCAATGCCCCTTTGAAAGATCCTATTAAATATAAAGTATTAGGTTATGAAATTTCGCTTCGTCGGCAAGAAGCTGAGATGATCGAAATTATAAGTGAACAAGAAGCGGCAGAACAGGCACAGGGACAGGAAAGTTATCACCAGAGTATCAGTGAAAATATTTATCCGGGGGAAGAGGAATTGAAACGTCTGGCCCTTGGTAAGCGAAGAACAATCAATGTGGCACTTGTTGGCAATCCGAACTGTGGAAAAACCTCTTTGTTTAATCTTGCATCCGGTGCCCATGAGCATGTTGGCAACTATAGTGGGGTGACTGTCGATGCAAAAGAAGGTTATTTCAACTTTGAAGGTTATCATTTTAAAATAGTCGACCTTCCCGGTACTTATTCACTTTCGGCATATACACCGGAGGAAATATATGTACGTCGTCATATTATTGACGAAACTCCCGATGTAATTATTAACGTTGTAGATTCTTCCAACCTGGAACGTAATCTTTATCTTACGACTCAGCTTATCGATATGAATGTCCGTATGGTAATTGCTCTTAATATGTATGACGAGCTTGAAGCCAGTGGTAATACCCTCGATTATCGTCTGTTGAGTAAACTATTCGGCGTACCTATGGTTCCCACTGTTTGTAAGAGGAATTTAGGTATTGATCATCTGTTTCATGTGATTATTAATCTTTATGAAGGGGGGGATTTCTTTGATAAAAATGGTAATATTAATCCTGAGGTAGTTAAAGAATTGCAGGATTGGCATCGTACGCATGTCGATGAAACTCATCATGAGGAACATCTTGAAGATTATATTCATCCTCATAAATCGGGTGAACGTGTTTTCCGCCATATACATATCAATCATGGGCCCGATCTGGAAAAGGCCATTGATGCGGTAAAAGAGGAGATTTCAAAAAATGAAGCCATCCGGTCTAAATATTCTACCCGTTTTCTTGCAATCAAACTTTTAGAGAATGATCCGGATGTTGAACGGATTATCCGAACCTTGCCCAATGCAGAAGAGATTATCCGTATACGCGAAAAAGCGGCTAAACGTGTGATGACTGCATTGAATGAGGATAGTGAATCTGCTATAACCGATGCTAAGTATGGTTTTATCAGTGGTGCACTGAAAGAAACCTTCACAGACAACCATCAGGAAAAAGCACAGATGACGAAAGTGCTTGATTCTATTGTGACTCATCGTATATGGGGGTATCCAATCTTTTTCCTTTTCATGTATATCATGTTTGAGGGTACGTTTGTACTTGGAGAGTATCCGATGATGGGGATTGAGTGGTTGGTAGAGGCATTAGGAAATCTTATAAATAATAACATGTCCGAAGGTCCGTTGAAAGACATGTTGGTCGATGGTATTGTAGGTGGAGTAGGAGGAGTTATTGTTTTCCTGCCTAATATTCTTATTCTCTATTTCTTTATCTCTCTGATGGAAGATTCCGGATATATGGCTCGTGCAGCTTTTATTATGGATAAGATAATGCATAAGATGGGACTTCATGGTAAATCGTTTATTCCTCTGATTATGGGATTCGGGTGTAATGTGCCTGCTATTATGGCTTCTCGTACCATTGAGAACCGGAAGAGCCGTCTTGTTACCATGCTTGTTAACCCATTGATGTCATGTAGCGCTCGTCTCCCTATTTATCTCTTGTTGGTAGGTGCATTCTTTCCGAACAATGCGGGGCTGGTATTGTTTTCTATCTACTGTATTGGCATATTGTTGGCAGTGTTATTGGCGCGTCTGTTTAGTAAGTTTCTGGTTAAAGGAGATGATACTCCGTTTGTGATGGAATTACCGCCGTATCGTATGCCAACTATGAAGTCTATTTTCCGGCATACCTGGGATAAAGGCGAACAATATCTTCGTAAAATGGGAGGAATTATTATGATTGCATCCGTTGTTATCTGGTTCCTGGGATATTATCCCAATCACGATGCCTATGAAACCGTAGCCGAACAACAGGAAAATTCTTATATCGGGCGGATTGGAAAAGCCATTGAACCTGTTATCGAACCTATGGGTTTTGATTGGAAATTAGGTATTGGACTGATTTCCGGAGTTGGTGCAAAGGAATTGGTTGTTAGTACACTTGGTGTACTTTATACAAATGATGCTAATGTGGATGATACCACTTTGGGCGAACGAATCCCTATTACGCCATTTGTAGCTTTCTGCTATATGTTGTTTGTACTGATATATTTCCCATGTATTGCTACATTTGCAGCTATTAAGCAAGAGTCTGGAAGTTGGAAATGGGCATTTTTCACAGCCGGATATACTACTGTGTTAGCATGGGTGTTAACTTTTGCTGTTTATCAGATAGGAGGATTATTTTTATGACTTTGAATTGGCAGGAATGCGTTGTTGTTGTATTATTAGTTCTTTGTGCGATTCGCATTGTGTATGGAATTTCTAATTTTTTTCGTCGCACGAAAAATAATGAGAATCCTTGTGCAAACTGTGCAAGAGGCTGTGAATTAAAGCGTCAGCTTGACAAAAAGCAGCAGGAGTGCAAAGAAACCAAAAGCCATTCTAAGAAAAATTGCTGCGGATAGTTTGGTGATTTGAAAATTAGTATTACCTTTGCAACCGCAAACGAGGAAATAAGGTTCCTTGGATGAGTGGCTTAGTCAGCGGTCTGCAAAACCGTGTACGGCGGTTCGAATCCGCCAGGAACCTCAACTATCACTCTAAAGCCCTTGAAAGTCAAGTACTTTCAAGGGCTTGTTTTTTATGGAGACCGTTTCGGGGACCACTTGAAAATTTGAGAATATTCTCCAATATTTCTTTTGATTATTTTAGGGGAAATTTCTCATAAATGCAATACTCCGAAATACCGGAATGTAAAACCGTGGATTCTGCGTATTAAATGTATGTCGAAAATCCGATTAACCTCTACTGAAGACAAATAAAATCCGGTCAATAAAACCGTTTTAGTTTCTTTCCCCTTTAGCCAGTTTTTTGAGCAGCTTTTTTTTGTGTACCGATTACAGATATAAAAGAATGTTTGATGAATGCAGAGTTCTTATTTTCCTGCCTGTCAAGTATGATAGGTTTCCCACTGAACACGGACAGTCAAAACTATTCTTCCGAACCGCTATTATAGCGATTGAAGTTTTTTAGTCATGACATCAGTTTGTCCACATACAGGCAGATTCTCCTTTTATTATCCTGATGGATGGTGATAAGCCGTTCAGGAGTGATATCCGAGTGGCTTTCGTTTCGTTTATAATTTCCTTTATCAATTTAGGAAAAACAGAAACAGGAAAGCTGTCCTCCTCTTTTAGTTCTGATATGCAGATGTTTGTTTCTTTGGGTATTGCCATGTCAGTTCATTTGTTGGGTAGCGTTCCTTTACAGAAACGCTAGCTTATTCTTTTAAGTGGTGGATGAAAAAAACTTTCTATTTAACTTTTAGTTTAGTGGTTGGCTTTGCTTGTTGTTGTATTCTTTAATAGAACTCTCAAAAAAACGATTGTCAGCCGTAGTCTTTAGCACGCCTGCTGCCACAAAGTCTGAAATCTTCTTGTGTGAGCGCTCCATCATTCTGGCTACTTGTATAAGTCTTTTCTACATCCGATTCAGGAGGTTTTGACATCTTTTTATCTAATACTCTTTCCATTATCTTTTCGATAGTTCATACTTCTACTTTTTTAATTAGAAAATCTGTTTATTATTTGAATACTAAATTTTATTTCTTATCTTTGATACTGAAAATATAGAAATAATATATTGAAGCTAAATTAATAGTTTTTGTATTTGACTTTTAAATACACTTATATGGTTCATCTTGAAAGAATAAAGGAGTTGTGCGAAAAGAAAAACGTAACAATGAAACAGGCTGCTATCGAATTAGGTATGACGGAGCAGAGCTTGCATAAAATCATCAAGGCTAACTCTACTAAAATAGATACATTATTGAATATGGCTCAATATTTTAATGTAGAACCAGCCTATTTTTTCGATAACTATTCTGTTGGTGCATCAGATGGTGTTTGCATTAGTAAGGAAGAACTGGAAGGACTTATTAAAAAGGTGATAGCTTACTCGATTCATGGCTTTGGAATGGTAAAACTTGAATGGGATACTGTGGAACAAAAGTTTAATTCTTATTTCGATGTACTAAAAAAACAGTATAGTCCTGATGCTTCGGATTTAAAATATATATCTTCGATGCTGGAAACAGATATTCATATCACCGACAAAACTACTCCTAAAGATGTGGCCCGGGTGTTGATGACTAAAGATGAATTTGATTTCACTTCTACCTATTATTACGGCATCCGAAAAATGGAAGTACAGGAAGAACTTCATAAGTTTACAGCCTTTTTGGATAAGCATAATATTCCTATCTCTGATTCTATTAAGAAAGATATTGATGAACTTAAAGGTAGGATTAAGTATTATGAAGGTAAGAGTATTATAGGAAATAACAAGATTTGACCATAAACTATGGAACAGATATTTGATAAAGAGCAGCAGGAAAAAGCGCAATTCATTATAAATCATCCTTTGGCAAAGCTATCGGATTTGCGCTCAAATGAAATAAAGGACTTAGCCGTTGTGTGGTGCTACTATTCCGGTAAGATAGAAGGCAATACCTATACTTATGTGGAAACAGAAGCATTGCTTAAAGATGGCATCACCTCTGAAAAGAAGTATGAGGATGCCAAGATGTTGAAGAATTTATATAATACTTTCATTTCCGAACTGGAATATATCAATAAAGGGAAAAATCAGGAAATGATAGATGAACGTACTTTGTTCAGGGTGCATCAATCCATATCTACAGAGTTGGTTTCTGATGAAGAATCAGGCTTTTTAAGAACAAGGGCTGTTCGTATTAGCGGCACGCAATATATACCGCCAAAGGATTTGCATGATATTCGGGCAAAGTTGAATGAAATACTTTATGAACAAGAACAATATACAAATCCATTGGAGCGAGCTGTTTATCTTCATTGCAACATAGCCAAACTGCAACCTTTCATCGACGGGAACAAACGTACCTCGCGAATGATGGAAAGTATTGTATTGATGAATGCTGATATTATTCCTGTTTATTCTTCAAGGGATGCCGATATACTTAACTATAGGAAAGGGCTAATTGACTTTTATGAAACAGGAAATTATTCTCCGTATGCTGATTATTTCCTGAATAAGCAAGTAGAACGAATTAAAGAAATAGAATAACCATGAGTGAAGATATAAATGTTATGCTGAAAGAGGTGGATGTTCAGAAAGAACAGCTATCGGCTTTACGTCCATTGCCCGAAGAAGCCTTGAAAAAGATTCAGGATGCTTTGGATATTGAATATACCTACGAAAGTAATCGTATAGAAGGCAATACGCTCACTTTGCAGGAAACAGCTCTTGTAGTGAACGAAGGTGTTACCATTTCGGGGAAGTCTATGCGTGAACATTTGGAAGCAATCAATCATGCGGAAGCTATCAGCTATATTAAAGATATTGCCAAACAAGATATAGAGATAAGCGAACGAACCATCAAAGAGATACATGCCCTTATTCTTCATGGAATAGACCGGGAGAATGCCGGAAGGTATCGCAATGTTCCTGTGATGATTTCAGGTAGTACGCATATGCCGCCGCAGCCTTATCTGATAGGGAAGCAAATGGAAGATTTTATTCTCCGTTTCAAGCAAATGGAAGAAGAAAAGGTACATCCTGTTCTAATTGCTGCCTATTTACATGATGAATTGGTACGGATTCATCCATTTATAGATGGTAATGGGCGTACCTCTCGTTTGTTGATGAACTTGTATCTTCTTCGTCATGGCTATGTTATTATCGCCCTAAAAGGTAGTAATGATGCAAAGGTAAACTACTATAAGGCTTTGGAAAAGTCACATACGGAACAGTTGCCGGAAGATTTTAAGAAGTTAGTTGTTGAAGCGGAGATAGCTGCTTTGCGGAAGTATTTGTCTATTATGGCTTAGATATTCTATCAGAAGATAAATAAATTGTAGAAACATGAATATTGAAGAAAGAATAAATAAAACTCTCCTAAGTATAGCTACTGAATTGCAGATGATAGATTCAGAGTTTTACGTTATAGGCGCATCTGCTATGATTTTATCGGGTATAAAGATAGGAGAAACCTCTGATATTGATATTTTGACAACTGAAGTGAATGCATCTAAGTTACAACATTCACTGAAAGTGTATATGGAAATTGCTCCCGAAACAAAAGAGAATGATTTATTTCACTCTAATTTTGCTAGATTTAATCTTCCTCTAATGGATATAGAAGTTATGGGAAATCTTCAAATTAGGAAAAATGGTGTTTGGCAATCTGTTTGGGTACAGGAATATAGAGAGGTTTCAATTGGAGAAATAATAGTTAGAATACCAACAATTGAAGAGCAAAAAAGAATATTATCTCTTTTTGGTAGAGAAAAAGACTTAAAAAGGCTTCAAATGCTTGAACGGCACTCCTTAGATGCACTATCACAGAATAAATAGAATAAATCTTTCCATTTGTTCTTTGCAAATCAAAATAATCAGTCTATCTTTGCGATTACTAATAAACGATTTAAACAAAATATTTATTTTATAGTAACGGAATTGTAAATGTTTTAATTAACTGGAAATAAGGAGATTATCTTGTCGGTTTAAAATCCGTCAGGAACCTCAACTATCACTCTAAAGCCCTTGAAAGTACTTAACTTTCAAGGGATTTTTCTTGTTCGCCCAACATGGGTATATTCTTATGGGTGCAAGTCCCTTACACACCCTGATAGTGGGAAGTGTTTAGCCAATGCCAAGGGTGTCCATCGTGAGTTGGAATCCGAAGGAAGGTCGCGGCAAACATCTGGCCTGACGTATAGAAACCGGATATAAGGCTAAAGGATGTGGGTAAGTCTGCAAGACAAGACAAAGCCCAATAACTATCCGGAAACATCCAAAGTAAATCCGGCAGGTATAAGATGGAAAGAATGTATTCTTAACTGGGGAGATCTCACAGACGTGCGGATATTTTTTTTCAGGAGCACGGAGTAAAGCTTGTTGTGAGAAGTCAGCCGAGGACATAGTACCCGAAAAAAATATCGACAGTCGGGGAAGGTCTGAACTTTATTTAAGCGAGTAGTCAATGAATGTTACCCAATGAAGGAACGAATGCAGAAAATATCAACATTGAGTGATAACTGCCGGCAAAAGGATAGGACGGAATCCGAAAGCTATGCCGGAGTACAGACTTTTATAGGGATAACTGAAAACGACCTCGTGGAAGTGCAATTTACCAAAGAGGATTTATTAGAACGCATTGTGTCACCCGCGAACATGAACCGAGCTTACAAGCAGGTCGTGTCCAATGGTGGTAGTGGAGGTGTTGATAAGATGGAAACTGAAGATTTACTTCCTTACCTGAAACTCCATAAGGATGAACTGATAAATTCTTTACTTGTCGGTACGTACCGTCCTAATCCTGTCCGTCGGGTTGAAATACCTAAGGATGGAGGTAATAAACGTCAATTAGGTATTCCTACCGTTGTTGACCGTCTTATCCAACAATGCATCAGCCAGGTGCTTAGTCCTCTTTACGAACGGCAATTCAGTGACAACAGCTTTGGCTTCCGTCCTAAACGGAGTGCCCACCAAGCCTTGCGTCGCGCCCAATCTTATATCAGTGACGGTTACAAATACTGTGTCGATTTGGACTTGGAAAATTTCTTCGACACGGTCAGCCACAGCAAGCTGATAGAGCTTTTGTCTCGCACGGTGAAGGATGGTCGAGTAGTCTCCCTCATCCATAAATACCTTATCTCTGGTGTCCTTGTGGGCGGTCATTACGAAAGCCATGTTCAGGGGACTGTCCAAGGTGGTCCTTTGAGTCCGTTGCTGAGCAACATCATGCTCCATGAATTGGACATAGAGTTGGCATCTCGTGGTCACAAGTTTGTTCGTTATGCAGACGACTGCATGATTTTCTGTAAGAGCAAACGTTCTGCCTTACGTGTAAAGGAGCGTATAACTATTTTTATAGAGAAACACCTTTTCCTACAGGTGAATCTGTCTAAGACCAGCGTTGGTTATGTTCGCGGAATGAAGTTTCTTGGCTACTCATTTTATGTCCATAAAGGTGAGTGTCGTTTATCTGTCCATCCTAAAAGTTATCTTAAGTTGAAAACTCGTTTGAAAGAGTTGACAGGAAGAAGCAATGGTATGGGATATGATAAGCGCAAAGCGGAACTTCATCTGTTTATAGGTGGTTGGATAGAATACTTTCAGTTAGCAGATATGCAGAGCTATTTGAAACGAATCGACGAATGGCTTCGCCGTCGGATACGGATGTGTATCTGGAAATGTTGGAAGAAGGTTAAAACGAAGTTTGCTAACTTGCGGAAGTGTGGTATCAGTAGATTCTATGCTTGGCAACATGCCAATACTCGATTGGGATATTGGAGTGTCGCCGGCAGTCGCATACTTACCTCTGCTATGAACAATGACAAATTGAAACTATGTGGATATCCTACCTTGATGGAGTATTATAGTAAATTGCATCGTAGATAAGGAACCGCCACGTGCCGAACGGCATGCGTGGTGGTGTGAGAGGTCGGAAAACGAAAGTAGGAAGAAAACTACTTCGTTTTCCTCCTACTCGATTGTGGGGAACATTTGGGATCATGCTTTAACAGCTTTGATGTGATGGGTAATTATGCATAAGGTGTTGTAATTAGCTTTCAAATTAGTATCTTTAACAGCGTGAACGCGGCGAGCAGATTGTCATGTGGAGTTGTGATTAGCTTTCAAATTAGTATCTTTAACAGCGTCCCACCAAGACTATATTTGTTGTCCTACGTTGTGATTAGCTTTCAAATTAGTATCTTTAACAGCACTAACTTCGGTCAGTGCTGTTTTTAAGTAGTTTACGAGCCTTGTATATAGAATTTTTTGAGTGGAGATAGTTGCTTATCCTTTATTATAAATAAAAAAAGTGGTTCGAATTGTAGAGTTCCAAAGCTATAAAATAGGGGGATGAGGTCAATAACTAATTGCTTGCTTTTTTCATCTGTTTATGAAACGGTGGCCAAATACTAAAGATTAAAAGCTGAACACAAAAAAACATTGTGCTCAGCTTTCAGCCTGAATGTAAGAGATTATATGATATTGGCTTTATTTTTTAAGTTTCTTTCCGGGGACGTCATGTAATTTCGGACGAGTTGGGCGGATATTATAGGTATTCATCCAATTTTCAAGAATATCACGGTGTTTTTGTAACTCATTATTATAAGTATTTTCCATTGTCAGGTTTCGTGTTTCACCTCTGTCTTCCTGCATATCAAATAGTTGTTCACGATGATTCCCTTTATCGTAAAGGACATATTTATAACGTTTGCTACGTACCATCCAACCTCTGGTTTTGCTACCGTCAAACTGTGTTTCGGTGATGATATAGTCCTGATGCGGACTTTGTGGGTTTCCTTCTTCCACAATTTTACGAAATGATTTTCCGGCTGCACTCTTCGGTATTTCAGCACCTGCCCAATCACAGATAGAAGCAAAGAAATCTACACCATTGCTGATGAGCTGAGGCAGTACTCTACCTGCATGCTTCTTACCTGGTAATGTGATGATGAGAGGAATATTGACCACTTCTTCATATAAGGCAGATTTCTGATTCCAGTGGTGAGCACCTATACCATCTCCATGATCGCTGGAGAAGATAACGACTGTATTCTTCCAAAGGTTGTTCTTGTCGATAGCATCAATAATTTTTCCGATTTCCTTGTCTACCTTTTCTACCAGACGGTAGTAGTTATACCGGTACATGCGCCAGTCTTCGGGGGTATAGTTAGCTGTAGGATATACATTATAGTTATTCGCTCTTTCGTTTTCTATGATATCAGCATCATAAGGACTTTTTGCAAAATTGGCAGGTAGCCCCGGACAATCCCGAATGTCGGGGGTGTCTATATTGCCATAAGGTAAATTCTGACTTCGTGCATATTCACAGATGTTGTGCGGGTTATCGTACGAAGCGACCAAAAAGAATGGCTTCTTGTGTTCGCGTGAAAGGTATTCGGCACAAGCTTCCGCCAATCCGTCATCGCTATGTTTATATATATTGTCGAAGCCATATTCTTTATCGGGTATATCAAGCAAAGGGATATGCCATTTGCCACCATAAGCACAATCGTATCCGGCATTTTTTATCAATGTACCCAATGTTTGGTTCTTGAGTGAGTCGGGCATTGGTGAACCGTTTACGGATAATCCTACTGCGCCGGGATAGTGGCCCGTAAACATTGCACCACGTGAAGGACCACTAAGGGGAGAGGTACAATAAGCATTGTTGAACATCACACCGGCAGCAGCCAACCTGTCAAGATTAGGAGTATGTAAATCCGGATTTCCGGCACAACTCATGGCGTTGGCTGTTTGTTGGTCAGTGAAGATGTAGATAATGTTGGGGTGTTCGGCAGCAAAAGCCACAGAGGGGCATAACAAAGAGAGTGATGCCAGATACTTCATTGAATTTGGTTTTACCATATTATTTAGTTTTGATAAATAAATCATCTTTGATGAGGATTATTTTCCTGATTGCTAAGTTACTCTTTTTTGTTTGTTTGGATTGATGTTTATGTCCTTTTTGTTCAATGGAATGTTTATTAGGCTATCAATTTTGTGTGAATTACCTGTAATTTTGTGCAAATACTATTTCAGTGTTATGTGATAACTACTTTGAATGTGATTGATATATGTAGTTGGACGGAATGTATATTCAAAAAGAAAGTGGCCTGTTACAGTAATATGTAACAGAATACACTTTCTTTTTACTGGGATTGTAGCGGATTTTTTTCTTCGTGTTCTTATCCGAAGCAGAAGTAATATTCCGAACCGTTACTGATGTAGATGGTATCTTCTCTTTTTTCAATAAAGATACAGTTTTCCCTTGCTAACCATCCGATAGCTAACATTACATCTTCAATAGCCAGATTGGTTATTGTACATAGTTCGTGAACGGAGATTTTCTTCATCTCGTTAAGTACCCGCCATACTTTGCCTGAATTTTCTCCAATTCTTGCTTTTTCCATAATGCAGATATGTTTATTGTTTCCCTGATTATATAACAAAACAGAGGGGTGAAAAAGTCGGGGGTAATGCTTCTGAATGAACACTATAAATGAAATAGCGGTTCTGATTTTGTAACTTTGAAACTAAATAGGTACGAAAAGTGGAAAAGTTTCGGTAAATGAAAAACGTTTTCCGATATTCGAAAAACGTTTAAAAGATGAGTGAGCCTCTTGTCGGATTCGAACCAACGACCCCGAGATTACAAATCACGTGCTCTGGCCAACTGAGCTAAAGAGGCGTTTTCTGTTTTGCGGGTGCAAAGGTAATCATTTACTCCAAAATTCCAAATACGGAAATGAAAAAAATAGGATGAAAATGCTATTTGATAAGTCATATGATTTGTTTACTTTTGCAAATCAATTAATTAGGTATAAAAGAAAATGAAGAAGATTTTTTTTAATGTGTCTTGTCTGGTCTTATTGGTTACAGGTGTTTTAGCTTGTTCCGGACAAGGAAAAAAGGATAAAGAGAGTGCTGCTACAGATAGCGTATCGGTTGTTATAGGAAATAATAGTGCTATACAGGCTGATAGTACGGGATACATTGTTAAGGTAGGAGAGATGGCTCCTGATTTTACGGTGACGTTGACCGATGGAAAACAGGTGAATCTTTCCACACTTCGTGGGAAGGTGGTAATGTTGCAGTTCACTGCCAGCTGGTGTGGAGTATGTCGTAAGGAGATGCCTTTTATAGAGAAAGATATCTGGTTGAAGCATAAAAATAATCCCAATTTTGCTTTGATCGGTATTGATCGTGATGAACCGTTGGATAAAGTACTTGCTTTTGCAAAAGCTACCGGAGTTACTTATCCGTTGGGACTTGATCCGGGAGCGGATATCTTTGCTAAATATGCACTTCGCGATTCGGGAATTACAAGAAATGTATTGATTGACCGTGATGGAAAGATTGTGAAGCTCACACGCTTGTATAATGAAGAAGAATTTACTTCTTTGGTGCAAAAAATTGATGAAATGCTAAAGAAGCAGTTTCAAAAAGACAAAAGCCGGTGTTGACTGGCTTTTGTCTTTTTGAAACGAACAGAATACTTAAACTTTATTAATCCCTAAACTCATTTTATGGTTATAACTCTCATTATTTTAGTACTATCTGCAGCTTTTTTTATGAGTGGTAAGGTGCGTTCTGACCTCGTTGCTCTTTGTGCATTGATTTCTTTACTTATTTTCCAGATACTTACCCCTGAAGAGGCTCTTTCGGGGTTCTCCAATTCGGTAGTTATTATGATGGTAGGACTGTTTGTGGTTGGTGGAGCTATCTTTCAGACAGGGTTGGCAAAAATGATTAGCAGTAAGATTTTGAAGCTGGCAGGGAAAAGTGAATTGCGATTATTTTTATTGGTGATGTTGGTTACTTCTGCTATCGGGGCTTTTGTTAGTAACACAGGTACTGTAGCGCTGATGCTCCCCATTGTAGTGAGTCTGGCTGTCAGTGCGGGTATGAATCCCAGCCGCTTGTTGATGCCATTGGCTTTTGCAAGTAGTATGGGAGGTATGATGACTCTGATTGGTACACCACCAAATCTTGTGATTCAGAATACATTGACAAGTGCCGGATTTGAACCTTTGTCTTTTTTCTCTTTTTTACCTGTGGGGATCATTTGCGTAGTAGTAGGTACACTCGTGTTGTTGCCTCTTACCAAGTGGTTTCTTTCGAAGAAAGGAAAAAAACAGGAGAGACTCTCTTCCGGAAAGTCATTGAACCAGCTAGTGGCAGAGTATGGATTATCCAGCAATTTATTCCGATTGCGTGCTGTTTCTACATCTGCATTGGTAGGAAAAACAATCATTGATCTGGATGTACGGCGTAAATATGGATTGAATATTCTGGAGGTACGTCGTGGCGATGCTTCTCAGAATCGTTTTCTGAAAACGATTACACAAAAACTAGCCTCCCCTGATACTGTGATGCAGGCTGAAGATGTGCTTTATATTACAGGTGAGGTTGAAAATGTGGATCGGTTTGCTCAGGATTATCTGTTGGAAATGCTCGACGGGCATACAACAGAAGAAGCTGCAAAGGCTGATAAATCACTTGATTTTTATGATATTGGTATTGCTGAGATCGTATTGATGCCTTCTTCCAATCTATCGAACCGTACTGTGAAAGAGGCTGGTTTCCGCGATAAGTTTAATCTGAATGTGTTGGGTATCCGTCGTAAAAAAGAGTATATCCTACAAGAGCTGGGTAATGAGAAGATGCACAGTGGAGATGTACTTTTGGTGCAGGGTACCTGGCTGGATATAGCACGATTGAGTAAGGAAGATGCCGATTGGGTAGTGTTGGGTCAACCTTTGGATGAGGCAGCTAAAGTAACATTGGATTATAAAGCTCCTGTGGCAGCTGCTATCATGCTCCTGATGGTAGTGATGATGGTATTCGATTTTATCCCGGTGGCTCCTGTTACTGCGGTGATGATTGCGGGAGTATTAATGGTACTTACAGGTTGTTTCCGTAATGTAGAGGCGGCTTATAAAACAATAAATTGGGAGACAATCGTATTGTTTGCAGGTATGCTTCCCATGTCTTTGGCATTGGAAAAAACGGGAGCGTCAGAATACATATCCAATAGCCTTGTCAGTGGATTGGGAAGCTATGGGCCGATTGTTTTGATGGCAGGCATTTATTTCACTACCTCACTGATGACAATGTTTATCAGTAATACTGTGACGGCAGTATTGATGGCGCCTATTGCCTTACAGAGTGCTTTACAGGTAGGGGTTAGCCCCGTGCCCTTCTTGTTTGCTGTCACTGTAGCTGCCAGTATGTGTTTTGCATCTCCGTTCTCAACACCTCCCAATGCTTTGGTGATGCCGGCAGGGCAATATACGTTTATGGATTATATAAAAGTAGGATTACCGCTTCAAATAATAATGGGCGTGGTGATGGTATTTGCATTGCCACTACTGTTTCCGTTTTGATAATATGCCAATATGCCAATGTGCCGATTGCTGTGCAGGGTAATAGCGCAGCCAATTGGCACATTGGCATATTAGCACATTATTAATTTAGCCAGATAATCGTAATGTTTTCCTTCTTTGACAAGCTCGGCTTTGAAACCATATTCAGCAGCATAGAGGCTGAGGGTCTGGAAATCGATATATAGCCAGTCGAATGAGTCTCCTTTAATATCTTTATATTGCATTTGAAAATCAATCTCACCATAGTAATCTCCGGCAAGGTCTATTTCAAAACTACCATCCTCGTCTTCAAAAAGATAGCGTAAATCACTTGAGTCCATTAATATACAGCCGCCCGGGCGAAGTAACATTTTCATTCTCCGGAAAAAAGCAGGCATATTTTCCAGTCGTCCGATGATACCGGATCCATTCATCAACATTAGGATTGTATCGAATGTGTCAACAAACTGTTCATCGAACAAATTAATGAGTCGGGCGTTAGTAACACCACGTTGTTTCATTACTTCTACAGACAACGGAGAAATGTCGATAGCACATACTTCTTTCCCCATTTCCTGAAGAGCGATGGCATGGCAACCACTTCCGGCACCAACGTCGAGAATACTTCCGTTTGCCAGTTGCAGAGCAGTGCGTTCAAGCAATGGCATTGTTTTGGCATTACGGAAAAGCTGTCTTACGGGGATTTCGTCTTCATCAAACTGTGAAGAGAATACTTGTAAGCGGTTTGCCTTATGATGATTGAAATAGTCGGCTATGGCAGCTCCCATAGGATCTTTGTCTGTTGTGAGTAAGGTTGTTTCCATTACGTCGTTATTGGTTGTTAAGGAAGCAAAGATAGATAATTCGGAGAAAAGGATTATCTTTGTACATTGAAAATATGAATTAAAGAAGTAAGATTATGAGCTTAGAAGATGCAATGATGGGTGGTATCGTTTTCAAAGGAAAGAAAGACGGTCCTAAAAAAGAGGAAGATAAGGTGAAGACGAAAGCTAAGAAAACAACTTATATTAAAGGAACCCATGGCTCTGGCGCTGCAAAAATGAAGGCGGAAATAAGAAGGAAAAGGGCGGGAAGGCATAAGAAATAGTTATTTAGTTGACAGTGGACAATTGACAGTGGACAGTTAGCTGCGCATCATGCCACATTGTAACTATTAACTGTCCACTGTCAATTGTCCATTGTCAACTGTCAACTGTTCACTGTGGTAATATTTCAATCCAGTAATCGTCCGGATCATTGATGAAATACAATCCCATAGCTGTATTTTCAAAGCATACGCAGTTCATCTCTTTGTGATACTGACGGATGGCATCATAATCGCCAGCTACGCGAAAGCAAAGATGGCTTTCGTTTTCTCCTAATTCATAAGCCTCTGTATGTTCTTTCAACCAGGTAAGTTCCAGTAGGAATCCGGTCGTATTATCAGTGAGATAAACCAATATGAATGAGCCGTCTTTAGCCTCTTTACGATGATGCTCTTTCAGGCCGAGCGCTTTTTCATAAAATGCGATACTACGCTCTAAATTGGTTACATTGATGTTGAAGTGATCAAATCTGCTTTTTATTTCCATATTTAATAATGTGATAATTTGTCAATATGCCAGTGTGCCGATTGTTATGCGGTATATTTATTATAGCGCAGCCAATCGGCACATTGGCATATTAGCATATTGAATAATTATTTAATCCAGGCTTTTACAATTTCTCCTATATATGTACGTGGTTGCCCTTCCAGTGGAGCTTGTGACGGGAGTTTCTTGCATTCAAGAATTACCGAAGGCTCTGTCTGGTTAGAAGGATAGAATCTTACAGAGTAGGTTTCTGCTTTCTCTATCTGTTCGTTGGACTGATCGGGAGAGAATATGGTGAAAACAACAGGTTTACCGTCCATTTTTCCTAATGAACCACCTGCATTGGCAGTCATCATTGTCATGTTGAATGCATCTTTACCGATAGCAATTACAAGTTTGCCTGCACCCATCTGAATAGCACTGGCCGGTACTTGGGAAGGTGCTACTTCCGTATAGCCGGGTATGTTGCCTGACGCAGACGGAGTAGTACTTGCAGATGGGGTAGTAACGGTGACAGGGGTTGCCGGGGTGATAACGATTGGTCCGGGAGCTGTTACTGGCTTTTTTGCAGTTTGTGCTTCTGGTTCTGTTGGTTCTGCTGCTCCCAATGCCCGGGCTGCACTGGCGAATAGCTCATCTGCAAAGTCTATTGTCTTTTTACGCCATTTGGCCAGACCGCGTATCAATTTGGTCTTTGATTTGTTGAGTGCATATTTATCGGTAATCCACTCTTCGGCGGTATATCTTTCGGTTTCACGATAACTGAAACGTATCTTTTCTATTTCCATCAGGCACTGACCGGGTTTGCAGGTTACAGTAATCTGATAGTTTGTCAGTGTGCGGTCCAATGACAAGGCACTCGATCTGAATACGATCCACTCCTCGCCAATTCCCGCTATCATTCCTTTTTCTTTGTCCCAGTACGCAATACGGCTTCCCTGGTTTTTATTCTCTTTCAGCCTGTTTTCCATCCATTTCATCATTCTGTCGAATATCTGATCCTGTGACATACCTGGTATGCTGAATTCTTTGGAAAATACAACTTTCCCATCTACTTCGGGAACCGCACCAACAAGGTATCTGCTGTCGTCATTGTCATCTTTATCTTTCTGTGCCATGATACTTACCGGCAGGCAGAGAAGAAATAATACAAGAAAAAAGTGTGTTAATCTGTTCATAATTCTATGTTTTATTTAGTAATATCAAAAGTTTCTCCTCGGTGAGTGATACTGATAAAATGGCATCCATTGGCCTCTGCTATGCTTCGGAAAGCATTTCCTCCCTCATAATCTTCACTGAAGTGCATGGGTACAAATATAGTAGTTTTTATTTGTTCAATGAATTGTTTGGCTCCTTTCATGTAATCTTTTCCCATCCGCCGGTCTACCGGAAATAAGACGAGGTCAATGGCAGGAGTTTGTTGCTTCAGATATTTCACTTCTGCCAGAAAGTCGCCATTCGCTTTACGTATTTCCTCTTCGGTAGATTCTTCACTCCAATGCCAATTGTTGAGATCGCCGGCATGGAATATATGCATACCTTGCAGGTGAATAAGGAAAGAAATTCCCACGTCTGTCGAACCGAATGCGTCAATTCTCAAAGTATCATCCTCATAGCTTTCTCCTTTATTAATATAAATAGCGTCTTCCTGCTTGGCACGACGATGTTTCAGGATATCTTTTGAGAAAATATAGATGATGTCCGGACGTTGTTCTTTCCACGTCAGTATCTCGCGATTAAAATGATCGGGATGGAAATGGGTAGAAAGAACATATAATTTACCGGGTTTCTGCAATAGATAGTCATGTACGACTCCCCGGTTTCGTTCTGTTTCTGACGAATCTTTATAATAATCAATAATAAGGGTTACACCTTCGGCTTCGATGGCAAAACCACTGTGGTAGATATAATCCAGTTTCATGGGTTAATGGTTTAGGAATGCAATATTACGTATTCTTCTCATTACAAACAAGAAAAAGTAGGAAAATCAAGGAGCCAGCCGTGTTACTTTCCAGGTTCCGTCTTTCTGTAGCGTATACAGAAAGCGGTCATGTAGCCTGTTGGGTCTGCCTTGCCAGAATTCTATCCGGGTAGGAGTGACGGCATATCCTCCCCATTGCTGCGGGCGTTCCACTTCTTTCCCTATCCATTGCGCTGCTTCTTTCACGAAGTTTCGTATTAATTGCATCCGGCTTTTGATGGGCTGGCTTTGTGGAGAGATACGGGCTCCGATACGGCTTTTATATGGACGGTTTTTAAAATATTCATCCGATTCATGAGCCGGAACTTTGGCTGCAATGCCTTCTATATGTACCTGCCTTTCCAGTTGATGCCAGATGAATGACAAAGATACATGCGGATTATTTGCCAGATGCCTGCCTTTACGGCTTTCATAATTCGTGTAGAATATGAACTTGCCATTATGAAGGTCTTTCAATAAAACGGTTCGTGTCGATGGTTGTCCTTCGGGCGACACAGTGCCTACGACCACTGCAGTAGGTTCGTTTACTTTGGCATCAATGGCTTCCTGGAGCCAGCGGTTAAACAGCAAAAGCGGATTGTCGGGAAGTTCACTTTCCTTCAATCCGCCTTTGGTGTATTCTTGCCGGATGCCGGCGAGATTTATTTCCATGATTTTGATGCTATTACATTGGAACTTCTATTAACAGAATATGCGAGTCTTTCAGAGTCTCAAGCTCAAAACTGTTGGTATCATAGATGCCCATGCCATCCCGGCGTTGCATCACTGTACCATCCACTACTATCTCTCCTTCAATAAGGAAAATGTAAACTCCTCCGTGGGTCTGATGCAGATGGTAACCTAACTTTTTACCGGCTTCCACTTTACCGATAGAGAACCATGTATCCTGTAGTAGTGAGGCGGGAGTACTACCATCGGGTGATACAATCAGTGACAGTTCATTTTTTCGTTCCAGTTCGCGGATACTGTAATCATTGTAAGCAGGATGTGTATTCCGTTCGCGTGGCATGATCCAGATCTGCAGGAATTCCACAGGTTCCGTTTTGCTACCATTCATTTCGCTATGGAAGATACCCGTACCGGCACTCATTACTTGTATATCGCCCACAGTAATCACCCGGTTGTTCTTCTTACTGTCTCCGTGCTCCAGTTTTCCTTTCAGGGGGATAGATACAATCTCCATATTCTTGTGAGGATGTGTCTGGAAGCCTTCTCCGGGAGCAACACGATCATCATTCAATACCCGTAATGCACCAAAATTGATACGTTCCGAGTCAAAGTATTCATCAAAACTAAATGTATGGTGACTATCCAGCCAATCGTAGCGTGAACGTCCGCGGGTATCCGCTTTATGTATTACCTTTTTCATTATTTCTCTTTGGTTTATAAGTTTATATATACAATTAACAGTTGCGGATAACGAAAGGTTCTATTTCTTCACTTCATTTAGCAAGGGTTTATGATTTATAAAATCACGGATATTTTGTAAAGTGGTCGTTGCAATATTTCCTAATGCTTCTTTGGTGAAAAAAGCCTGATGAGAGGTAACGATTACATTATTGAATGATAGTAAGCGCGCCAGTACATCGTCGTCGATGATACGGTCGGATTTATCTTCGTAGAAATATTCACCTTCTTCTTCATAAACATCCAATCCGGCAGAACCTACCTTCTTATTTTTTAAACCTTCTATAAGCGCATTGGTGTGGATGAGTTGTCCACGTCCGGTATTGATAATCATTACTCCGTCCTTCATCTTGCTGATAGAGTAATCGTTGATCAGATATTTGGTTTGTTCGGTAAGCGGACAATGTAGTGAAATAATATCCGAGCTATGATACAGTTCGTCCAATGAAGTATATACTACTTGGTTTTCACGGGCGAAGTTATAATCCGGATAGAGATCATATGCCAATATATTCATTCCGAATCCGCGTAGGATATGAATCAGTATTTTAGCTATTTTTCCCGTGCCGATGATGCCGGCAGTTTTTCCATGCATGTCAAAACCCATAAGTCCGTGCAGGGAGAAGTTTCCGTCGCGGGTACGCCAGGAAGCACGTGGTATTTTACGGTTGAGTGATAACATGAGTGCTACGGTATATTCTGCTACAGCATAGGGAGAGTAGGCAGGAACACGTAATACGGTTATTCCGTTGTCGGCCGCAGCATCGAGGTCCACATTGTTATATCCGGCACATCTTAGCGCCAGGAGTTTTACGCCATTGGCTGCCAGCGTGCGGATGACTTCTGCATCAGCTGTATCATTAACGAAGATACAGACGGCATCCACACCTTGGGTTAATAACACATTGTTCTTGTTCAGATGTCCTTTGAAATAACGTATTTCATATCCGAACTCTTTATTTTTTTCGTTGAATGAAGTTTCATCATAGGGCTTGGTACCAAAAAATGCGATTGTATATGCCATAATTTCTATGTTTATTATCCATAATAACACTGGAAAACCTCAATAAGTTCGTATCTGTTGTCTTGCTTTTAAAAGTTCTATTTTAACAGTGTGTTAAATACCTATTTAAGTCACTGTGAAAATGCATAGTTTATACTTCGAAAGTACTATACTTTGCATCACTAAAGATGGATAGTTTGTCCGTATGTTAATATTGTTAATTGGGTTTTGATGCGTTTGTTACAAACGAAACTATTTCGTTTTTTCATCAAATACTTCTTATTAGTGAAATTAAATGCACAAAGATGCTTCTTGTGTGCAATATTATTGTACCTTTGCGCCCGAAATAACTTAAAAAAGATTTAAATGAGAAAATTATCTTTGATTAGCATTGTGTTGCTGATCGTTTCAATTCCAACTTTTGCGGGAGGTCTCCTGACAAATACTAATCAGCATGTTTTATTTTTAAGAATGTTGGCTCGTGATGCTTCAACAGATATTGATGCTGTATATTCCAATCCTGCCGGTCTGGCTTTTATGGAAGATGGATTTCATCTCTCTTTTAATGGTCAGAGTGCGTTTCAGACGAGAACAATAACTTCCACGTTTGCTCCATTTGCCGGGTTCGGTGGAAATGCTACTAAAGAATATAAGGGCGAAGCTTCTGCTCCATTTGTCCCCAGTTTTTTTGCTGTATATAAAAAAGGTGACTGGGCATTCTCAGGAAGTTTTGCCGTGACAGGAGGTGGTGGTAAGGCTACCTTTAATGAAGGGCTTGGCTCTTTTGAGTCTCAGGTATCTGTCATTCCAATGGCGATGAAAGCAGCTGGAGCGAGCTTAGTAAGTGGAGGATTGCTTCCTGAAAATCCGTTTGCAAATACGAATAAGTATTCTGTAGATAGTTATATGCGTGGAAAGCAGATGATTTTTGGTCTTCAATTGGGAGCCACCTATAAAATAACAGATTATCTGTCTGTTTTTGGTGGACTACGTATGAATTATGTAAGTAATGGGTATGAAGGACATATTCGTGACATTCAGGCTAATATAGGCGATAAAATGGTGAATTTGAACCAGACGTTTACTGCCTATGCAGACCAGTTTAATAAACTGGCGGCAGCAGCGGAAGTTGCCGGACAACCTGAAGCGGCAAAAAAGTATGCAGCAGCTGCTGCAATGGCTAATAAGTATGCGACAAATACTCAAGATAAATATTTGGATTGCGACCAGACCGGTTGGGGAGTAACACCTATTATTGGTGCTGACTTTAAGATGAACAAATGGAATGTTGGTGTGAAATATGAGTTTAATACCAAGCTGAATGTAGAGAATAAAACACGTGTGGATGATACTAAGTTATTTGCTCCGGGTGTAAACACTCCACATGATATTCCAAGTTTATTAACTGTTGGTGTGTCTTATGAAATTCTTCCTGTGCTTCGTGCTTCTGTAGGTTATCATCATTTCTTCGATACTCATGCTAAGATGGCCGATGCTACTAATCTAATTACTGGAGAAAGAACCGGGAAACAGCATTTCATAGATAAAGGTACTAATGAATATCTGGCTGGTATCGAATGGGATGTATGCAAATGGGCACAAATCAGTGCCGGTATGCAACGCACAAAATATGGTGTGGAAGATAGTTATCAAAGTGATATGAGCTTTGCTGTAAGTTCTTACTCTTTTGGTTTTGGTGCCGGTTTCAATATCGCTAAAAACCTGAAGTTGAATATAGCTTACTTCTGGACTGATTATGAAGATTATACAAAGAATTGGAGTGACTACAACGGGATTTCTGCTTTGGCAGGACAAGCCATTCCGGGAACAGATGTTTTCTCACGTACCAATAAAGTATTCGGTATCGGTCTTGACTATAAGTTCTAAATAACACGAACTAATTCTCTTATATATAAAAGGAGATTTCTCTGCTACTTCTATTGAGAAGGCGGTGAAATCTCCTTTTTCGTTTTTATAGAGATGAAATATTTTCTTTTTTAGAAAGAATACTGTACCAACAGATTCATACGGTTTGCGTTGCGGGTATCATCATTAAAATCCGTGCGCCATCCTCTCAGATACTCGGCACCTACCTGCAGGTTGCTGGTTACATTCCAGAATAAATTAGCTACCAGATACTGTCCTTTACGATATGCTTCCGGATTTTCACTTGGATATCCATGTTCGGAGTAAAGTCTTGACAAACTATAAGTCCCTGATACAAACATATTCTTGCATAAATTATATTGTACTCCTGCATACCATCCGAGCATAGGAAGTGCTTGCATTTTGCCTTCTTTCTCCGGATTTGGAACAAGGTCTACATTCAGATTGCTAAGATCGTTGAGGAACTGCCCGATTCCCTTTCCATAATTAAACTGCCCGAATAGTTGCCATTTCGAAGTAACAGCAAATGTGGTGGATGCCTGCAATCCGAATCCGGTGGTGGAATAGGCTTTCTGATAAACATCACTTGAATAAGTCATACTGCGAAGAATAGCTGCCAGGCGGATGTGGCTGTTCTTATTCCAGTTGTATTGAGCAGAAGTGGCAAAGTCCGGCATACGTTGTGTGCTGATAGACAGTTTGTCGGTGGTTGTTCCGTCTACTGAAGGCATTTCGGCAGCAATACCGAATTTCCAGTTCTTCAATCCGCTGTACATATAACTTAACTGGGTGGTACGATAGAATGCAGAACCGTTAGGCCCGGCAAAGTCTATGGTAGGGGGAAGTGCTGCTAAATCCATAAACGAACCATAGCTGTATCCTAATGTAAATCCTAAGAATGAAGCGTATGCATTCTGGAGTTCAAATGTTTTCCCATTTCCCCGGAAGTTTCCTGCAGTGTAGACAACAAAGTCTCCCAGATTCTTGGTATGCCCTACCAGCTTTAAAAATAGGGTAGAAGTGGTAGCATCCATCTGAAACTGATTTCTTGCATAATCCGTCCCTCTGTTGGGTATAAGTGCCGGATAGAAATCTACATCTTTAACGATACCTCCGAAGTCATATTCTGCTGTAGCGCGTACGTATCCTCCAATACCGAGGGCAAACTTCCCTTTTTGATCTGTCAGCAAGAAGCGGGGAGCTTTGGGTTCGTGAAAGCGTTTAAGTTGTGTCTCCTCCATGATTCGGATAATCTCATCTCCGGCTTTATCCCTTGAGACAAACATGATAGAGTTTGGCTCTTTATCTTCAATGATTACTTTTTTCTGGGCATTTGCGCAGAGTGGGAGTAGTCCCATTCCAAGTAGCAGCGCTACTGTTCTAAATGTTGTTTCCATTATAAGTTAAGTTTTAGGTGAATGTGCAAAGAACAACTAAAATTTGAAAAGGTTGAGACAGCTTTGCCAAAAAAGCGAAGATAAGCTGCACACCGGCATAAAAAATGAACTCGTTCATTTTATTCTGCCCTCGGTTTGCATTATCTTTGGGAAAAATAGACAAATATTGCGGAAGTATTGCCATAGGTAAATCCTTTTAGAAACTTCATCTTTGCATTCAGTAGTAATTTGAATAATAAAACCACAATGGATAAACTGACAAGTAAAATAGTAGGGATGGAATCAGAGTTGCGTCACTTTGCTCTCAAGCTGACTGCCGATCAGGATTCGGCTAATGATTTGGTGCAGGATTGTATGTTGAAAGCTCTGGATAATAAGGAGAAGTTTGTTCATGCGCAAAACTTTAAGGGCTGGATGTACACAATCATGCGTAATCTTTTTATTAATAATTATCGTCGGGTTACGCGTGAAATGTCTATGATGGATGATAGTTATAGCATTGGCCGTCAGAATCTGTTGGAGGTAGAAGATGGAGAACGTTTTGAATATGCTTATGATCTGAAGGAACTTCATAAAGTGATTAATGCGGTACCGGAATCTATGCGAAAACCTTTTCTCATGTACGTTGCCGGATTCAAATACAATGAGATCGCAGAGAAAATGGGGCTTCCGATTGGTACGATAAAAAGTCGTTTGTTCTTTGTGCGTAAAAGGCTACAGAAGGAATTGAAAGAATTTGGTAAATAGTGAGCAGTGATGAGTGATTAGTGATAAGTGATTAGCAGGGAGTGATAAACGGTTAGTGATAAGTGAGGAGTGATTAGTGCCATGTGGATTCATGGCGCAGCCCACTAATCACTTATCACTCCTCACTAATCACTATTTTTTTTGCCTATTTCCAAAAGATGCCGTATCTTTGCTGCCCGAATTTAAAAAAAACGTATGATGCCGTGAATAGCGGTCGTGTATTCTAGAACACCACGTAAAAAACAGGAGTATGAAAGAAAAAGTATCCATTCCCTTCATGTTGCTTGGCATATTGTTTAATGTATGCCTTATTGCAGCCAATCTTCTTGAAACCAAAGTGATTCAGGTAGGTAGTATTACCGTTACTGCCGGATTGCTTGTATTTCCTATTTCCTATATAATCAACGACTGTATTGCCGAAGTATGGGGATTCAAAAAAGCCCGTCTCATTATCTGGAGTGGTTTCGCCATGAACTTCTTTGTTGTAGCATTGGGCTTGATTGCCGTAGCTATTCCTGCTGCTCCTTTTTGGGAGGGGGAAGAGCATTTTGATTTTGTGTTTGGTATGGCACCACGTATTGTTTTTGCCAGTTTGATGGCATTTCTGGTGGGTTCATTCCTTAATGCTTATGTGATGAGTAAGATGAAAGTTGCCAGCGGTGGAAAGAACTTCTCCGCGCGTGCTATTATTTCTACGGTTGTCGGAGAAACGGCGGACTCTTTTATCTTCTTTCCTGTTGCTTTTGGTGGTATTATTGCCTGGCCGGAACTGTTGGTGATGATGGGAATCCAAATCGTGCTGAAATCTATGTACGAGGTTATTATCCTTCCTGTGACAATTCGGGTTGTAAATGCTATCAAGAAGATAGACGGCAGCGATGTCTACGATAAAGATATTTCCTATAATGTACTTAAAATAAAAGACGTTTAATAAGTGATAAGTGAGTAGTGATAAGTGATTAGTGCCATGCGGATCATAGCGCAGCTTACTAATCACTTATCACTAATCGCTTATCACTACTCAAAAGTCATAATTTATGATTAATAAAAATACTGCCTTAGTCGTGTTCAGCGGTGGGCAAGATTCAACGACCTGCCTGTTTTGGGCAAAGCGTGAATTTAAGAAAGTGGTTGCCCTGAGTTTTCTTTATGGGCAGAAACATAAGAAAGAGGTAGAACTGGCACGTGAGATAGCCCGTAATGCCGGTGTGGAATTTGAAGCAATGGATGTTTCCTTTATAGGACAATTGGGGCACAATTCATTGACGGATACAACGATGGAGATGGATCAGGATAAGCCTGCCGATAGTTTTCCGAATACGTTTGTACCGGGGCGTAACTTGTTTTTTCTTAGTATTGCTGCCGTATATGCGCGTGAAAGAGGTATCAACCATATTGTGACCGGTGTGTCGCAAACCGATTTCAGTGGCTATCCCGATTGCCGGGATGCTTTTATTAAGTCTCTCAATGTAACATTGAATCTGGCAATGGATGAGCAGTTCGTTTTGCATACTCCGCTGATGTGGATTGATAAAGCACAGACCTGGGCATTAGCTGACGAATTAGGGGTGCTTGACATCATCCGTAATGATACATTGACTTGCTATAACGGTATACAGGGTGATGGCTGTGGGCATTGTCCGGCATGTAAATTGCGTCGGCAGGGATTGGAAGAGTATCTCACCAGAGAGTAACATATATAATCATCGCTTGCCGTACTTCCTCGTGCGGGAAGCACAACTTTTCATTTTATGACTGAATTAAAAGATCAACTCTCCCTTTTGGGTAGAAAAACAGAGTACAAACAAGATTATGCTCCCGAAGTATTGGAAGCTTTTGATAATAAGCATCCCGAAAATGATTACTGGGTGCGTTTTAACTGTCCTGAGTTTACCAGCCTTTGTCCCATTACCGGACAGCCGGATTTTGCTGAGATACGTATCAGCTATCTTCCGGATGTGAAGATGGTGGAAAGCAAGAGCCTGAAACTTTATCTCTTCAGTTTCCGTAGCCATGGCGCTTTCCATGAAGATTGTGTGAATATCATTATGAAAGATCTTATCCGCCTGATGGATCCGAAATATATTGAAGTGACCGGCATCTTTACTCCGCGTGGAGGTATTTCCATCTATCCGTATGCTAACTATGGCCGTCCGGGAACGAAATATGAGCAAATGGCGGAACACCGATTGATGAATCACGAATAAAAGAGTTGTTATGCTGTACTTTTCTAAAGTAAGGAATTGTGCCAAAAGCTTTTGAAATCGAAGAATTATTTTCATTTTGCTCTTTTATTGGCTGATCCTATAACATGTGCTTTGAGATAAATACTCCTTTTAGAGGACGAATTGCATAAATATTTGTAATAATATGCGGTTTGTATTGTATATTTCTGCTCTATCTGCATAGATATGTACTATACCCCGGTATGTAAACCCATTTATCCCGGTAAGATAAGTCCGGTTTCTCTACGAGGAACGGTCCAAGTCTCGTAGAGAAACGCTCCGAGACTCTACGAGGAAAAAATATTTCTTCGGAAATATCCTTTTTTCAGGCTAACTGCTACTGATATTTGATCTGTCTTCAGGTAGAAAAAAGAATTATATCTGCCGGTTTTGATAATATATTGTATGGCAAATGTGAAAGAAAGAAGGAAAATGTTGCCTGATGGACAATAATCCGTGTTATCTGAAAAAATGAATATGAAAATGAAGGCGATTTTTATGACTGGTGTTCCAGGTCGGTCCAAACAAGAGGAGTCTGTGGCGTCAGGAATATCACTTTGTCAAATAGTAAATTGAAAAGAAATCCAAGGCAGGCTCCCCGAAGCAATTATTCATGATGATAGGGTCCTCCATTCAATATTGTCATTGCCCGATATATCTGCTCTACAAAGATAAGGCGTATCATCTGATGAGAGAAGGTCATTTTCGACATTGAAATCTTCTCCTGTGCGGCATCATATACCCGCTGCGAGAAACCGTAAGGACCTCCGATGACGAACACCAGCCGTTTGTTCACCGTATTCATCTTCCGTTTCATGTATTCGGCAAATTCGAGAGAACGCATTTCTTTGCCATGTTCATCAAGTAGCACCACCACGTCTCCCGGTTGTAAGGCTTTGCATATAAGTTCTCCTTCTTTCTCTTTCTGTTGTTCCATCGAGAGGCTTTTGGTATTTTTAAGCTCAGGAATGACTTCCATATCGAAAGATATGAAGCGTTTGGTACGTTGGATATAGTCGTTGATAGCAGTAATATAATGTTGTTCTACCGTTCGTCCTACGACGAGCAAAGTCGTTTTCATGCTGATACAGTTCTGATTATCGCACAAAAATAGGTATTTTTTATTGTTTTCTGCAATAAATGCTTACCTTTGCGTATCATTAGATACCAGATTTAGTTGAAAACTGATATCTGAAAAGCTTGTGGTTATGAAAAAACGAGTACTTTTATGGATTGCCGGATTGCTCTTTTCCGCGTCTACGCTTTTGGCACAAGATGTACCGGTGGGTGTAGTTCTGGCATTTAAAAAAGGAAGCTCTCAGGAGCTGAACAAATTCCTGGGTGATAAGGTAGACCTCATCATTCAGAACCGCTCGACGAATGCTGACAAGCAAGCAGCAGAAAGTACCATGAATACTTTTTTTACCGAAAATAAGGTCAGTACTTTTAATGTAAATCATCAGGGGAAGCGTGACGAATCGAGTTTTGTCATTGGTACCCTGACAACTGCTAATGGAAACTTTCGGGTGAATTGTTTCTTCAAAAGAGTACAGAACAAATATTTAATTCATCAAATAAGAATTGACAAAACCAATGAATAAGGAAAAAGAACTTATAGACAAGTTGATTGACCTTGCCTTTTCTGAAGATATAGGTGATGGTGACCATACCACCCTTTCATGTATCCCTGCTACAGCAATGGGAAAATCAAAACTCCTCATTAAAGAAGCCGGTGTATTGGCGGGCGTTGAAGTTGCTAAAGAGATATTTCATCGTTTCGATCTCACTATGAAGGTGGAAGTGTTTATCAATGACGGTACTGAAGTAAAACCTGGTGATGTGGTAATGATAGTAGAAGGAAAAGTACAATCGTTATTGCAAACAGAGCGTTTGATGCTGAACGTAATGCAACGTATGAGCGGTATTGCTACTATGACCCGTAAATACGCTCAAAAGCTGGTAGGTACGAATACCCATGTGCTTGATACCCGCAAAACAACACCGGGCATGCGTATTCTTGAAAAGATGGCTGTGAAGATTGGCGGTGGGGTGAATCATCGCATAGGACTGTTTGATATGATCCTCCTGAAAGATAATCATGTGGATTTTGCAGGTGGCATTGATAAGGCTATCACTCGTGCAAAGGAGTATTGCAAGGAGAAAGGCAAAGATCTGAAAATAGAAATTGAAGTGCGTAACTTCGACGAATTGCAACAAGTGCTTGATTTGGGTGGAGTAGATCGCATCATGTTTGATAATTTCACTCCTGAGATGACAAAGAAAGCTGTTGAGATGGTGGCCGGTAAATATGAGACGGAATCATCCGGCGGTATCACTTTCGATACATTGCGCGATTATGCCGAATGTGGAGTGGACTTTATCTCTGTGGGTGCTTTGACGCACTCGGTGAAAGGACTTGATATGAGTTTCAAGGCCTGTTGACAACTGATTTATTCTGATAAAATAAAATAGACTTAACCTCCTGTATGCTCAATCTATTGTAGTATGCAGGAGGTTGTTTATTATAGGTAAGTAATCGTTCAAAATTATATGATACTCTTATTGAAACGCAGAAACTTACAGATTCACGCAAAACATATCATCGCTCAAGTATAGCGCAGCCATTTAATCTGCGAAAATCTGCGATCATTTGCGTTTCAATAAAATGTTGTCATAGTATGAACTAAATTTGAAGTACTACTTAAAGTCTATTGTTTTTTTTGTCTTTAACTTCTTTTAAGTATTATCATTGCAGCATTTCTCAGAATGTTGCGTCTAACTAACAAACGACGCAGAGAGGCGTCCGTAAAAAAGCACTGACATTGGAAAACGAGATAGAACTGATAAAGGGCTGCCGGGCAGGGAAAGATTCCGCTCGAAAGGAGCTTTACACCCTCTATTCTAAGCAGATGCTGGCGGTATGTTACCGTTATACGGGCGATATGGATGCGGCTCATGATGTGTTACACGACGGTTTTATCAAGATATTCACCAATTTCTCGTTTCGTGGAGAGGCGTCACTGTCCACATGGATCACGAGGGTGATGGTAACTCAGGCACTTGATTATCTCCGACGGCAAAAACGCATCACACAGGTGATGGTTCATGAAGAACAACTGCCCGATATCCCCGATATATCCTCTGATAGAGGAAGCAGTATCTCCGAAGAACAACTGATGGCGTTTGTGGCTGAACTACCCGATGGATGCCGAACCGTATTTAACCTCTATGTGTTTGAGGAGAAGTCGCACAAAGAAATAGCAGGCATGCTTCATATAAAAGAGCATTCGTCTACTTCGCAACTTCACCGGGCCAAGTATTTGTTAGCAAAAAGGATTAAAGAATATAGAAATCATGAAGAGAGAAAATGATGAAATAACCGATCTGTTCCGTTCGCGTCTTGGGCATGCCGAGATGACGGTAAGGGATGGCTTTTGGGAAGAGTTGAGCCGTGATGTGGCAGTTAGTAGCCATCAGCGCCGTCGTGTGCTATTCTTCCGGATAGCTGCGGCAGCCTCTGTCTTATTAGTGTTGGCAGCGTCTTCGGCAGCTTTCTGGTTTTTCTCACCGAAAGAAGAAATAGAAGAGGCATTTACGCAATTAGCAGTTTCCGGTGTAGGAAATCTGGATGGCGACCGGGTGAATCAATCGTTCTCACCTGCCCATACCGAACCGATATTGCAGAAACCGGCTCCCGGTCGGTATGCTATGTTGGCTCAGTCCGAAGGAGAAGAGGATGATTCGATATCAGTAACTGTATCTTTGTCATTCAGCTTTTCATCAACCACCTCAAGTCATCATGGGTATGGAAGAGAGACGGAGAATTCCGGAGATAATATTTGGAAGGCAGGAGTAAACAATGAGCCTGCTACTACTGTTACAGAAGAACAACCAGTGAAGCCGGTGTTGGCAGAGGTAAAGAAACCACGTACCTGGGCTGTGAAAGCTGCTGTTGGTATGGCTCTTCCGGCAGAAAACGGGAAATATAAGATGCCTGTAATGGCAGGTGTCACGGTAGAGAAGATGTTGAACAAGTATCTGGGGGTAGAATCCGGGCTGACTTATTCAAGTCTTCGTTCAGAGAATCAGAATCTTCATTATCTGGGTGTTCCGGTGAAAGTGAATGTGCATCTGGCGGAAACAAAGAAGTTAGATTTGTATGCTTCTATAGGAGGAATAGTTGAAAAATGTATAGCAGGTGCGCCGAATAATGATTTTAAGAATGAGCCTGTACAGTTGGCTGTAATAGCCGGAGTAGGGGTTAACTATAAAGTAAATGACCGGATAGCACTTTTTGCAGAGCCGGGAGTATCGCATCATTTCAAGACGGATTCAAAACTTGAAACGATACGTACAAAGCGTCCCACGAATTTTAACCTTATGTGCGGAATTCGCATGACTTATTAACCATTAAAAGAACGAACGTTATGAAAAAGACATGGATACTGCTGCTCACCGTTTTTGCGGTTCTCGCACTGACCGGATGCAGTAAAGAGACCCTGGACTATAATAATCCGGATGTTGATCTTTTTGTGAAGCAACTCAAAGCCGGAACCTATAATACAAAAAATGACAAAGGGATTGTTGAAGTCCCTCATTTTACCGAAAATGACATTCCCGAATTGCTGAATTATGCCGAGGATATGAGTGTGATCCCCTCATTTCCTTCCGTATATAACAGTAATAGTGGCAAGATACGTTTGGGCGAATGTATTTTATGGACAGTAGAAAGTATTCGTCTGGGCTTTCCGGCTTCAATGGGGTGCCATATGGTAGAAGTGAATGCCGAAAATTACGAAGCAATCTATTTCTTGTCCGATGAAGAACTGCTGGATGCTGCAGTCCGTTACCGTCGCTGGTGGGAAAACAGACAGTATCCGCGAACGGCATGGACCATTGATCCTTGCTACGATGAGCCGCTCTGTGGTAGCGGTTACCGCTGGTGGTAGGGTAGACTAAACAACTGAACATGGCTAAACGTTTTAATCTATTGCTGCTGATTTTTTCAGTGGCCGGGACAGTACATACCCGATGGACAAAGAAGGATGTACTACTAACTTATTAAAATGATTAATGCATTAGAGAATGACGAAGCGCTTTATATTATTTATATTAATCAGTCTGACTGCCTCAGTAGTCTGTTCGCAAGAATGGACCACACAGGATTCTATTAAATTGAATCGAATCCTGCAAGGTAACGAAGAGATTAAACTGAACCCGGAGGCTGTGAAACAGATTGACTTCGGTTCTGACGTTATGGGCACTCCTCTCATGTCTACGGAAAAGAGTTGGATGTTGCCGGATGCGACGCTTCCGTCTGTATTGCCTAATACGTTGCCACTGAATAAAAGACAGATGCTTACCCTGCGTCCTTATAAGCCGAATACACCTTATGACTGGGACCCGGTATATCAAAAAAAGATAAAAGTAGGGCAGGATACCTGGCGGGGCGATCCCTTTTATAGGATAAAGACGCTGAGATCCTATACTAACATGGAAAAAGTTCCTCAAAAGCCGAAAAGAACAGGAGGGGTACCATCCGATATTGAAGCTGTGAACCTGCGATATAATCCTTTGATGGGGCAGGCAAATGGTGCAATGGCGGGTGTGGGCATTGGTGGCCTTGATTTTATGTCTATCTTTACAAAAGATTTTTGGGATGTGAAAGGGCGTGAACGACGCGGCCGTACGTTAGAGGTATTGAAAGCCTATGGGGATTCGACTACCAGGCTTATTCCGATGCCTATATTGCAGCCCATCGCTCATTGAACTATCTGAAAGCCCGATTTGTTTAGTAAATAGTTAAGGAGTATTCAAATAATTTAGTTGAAACGCAGATTAACGCAAATTTTCGCAAAGAATTAATTCAATTATTGCGTTGCTTTATAGTTTGCGAAAATTTGCGTTAATTCTGCGTTTAATAAAAGACGTATTAGGTATACAAAATAAAATCAAAACAAATTCAGTTTATGAATAGAATTTCTACTCTATTGGGTATTCGTTACCCTATCATTCAGGGCGGCATGGTGTGGTGCAGCGGTTGGCGTCTGGCATCGGCAGTAAGTAATTCAGGTGGATTGGGACTTATTGGCGCCGGGTCTATGCATCCGGAGGTTCTTCGCCAGCACATCCGTAAATGTAAGGCAGCTACCGATTTTCCTTTTGGAGTAAATATCCCTTTGATGTATCCTCAAATTGAGGAGATAATGAATATTGTGGTCGAAGAAGGAGTGAAAATCGTATTCACCTCTGCCGGTAATCCTAAAACGTGGACAGGCTGGTTAAAAGAACGTGGAATAACTGTCGTTCATGTAGTGTCTTCATCTAAATTTGCTGTAAAGTGTGAAGAAGCCGGAGTAGATGCTGTTGTTGCTGAAGGTTTTGAGGCAGGCGGACACAACGGGCGTGAAGAGACAACTACATTCTGTCTTATTCCGGCAGTACGTCGTGCTACGACTCTCCCTTTGATTGCTGCCGGTGGTATTGCTACGAGCGAAGGTATTCAGGCTGCTATGGTGCTGGGGGCCGAAGGTGTACAAATAGGTACCCGTTTTGCACTGACTTATGAAAGTTCTGCCAGTGATGTTTTCAAAGAATACTGTTTGCGGCTGAATGAAGGTGATACGAAATTATTACTTAAAAAATTAGCTCCCACCCGTTTGGTTACGAATCATTTTCGTGATGCAGTAGAAGAAGCTGAGGCGCGTGGTGCTTCGGCAGATGAACTGCGTGAACTATTGGGAAGAGGGCGTGCGAAGAAAGGTATTTTTGAAGGTGATCTTGAAGAAGGAGAACTGGAAATAGGACAAGTAGCTGCTTTGTTTCGTCAGCAACAATCGGTGGCAGAAGTTATGAAGGAACTGACTAAAGAGTTGAAAGTTGAAAATTGAAAGTTAGGCTGCGCTGTAGCTGTTGTTATTGCGCAGCCTAACTTTTAATTTTTTAATAAATAAGACTTTTAACTGTCAATTGTCAACTAAATAATTCCAAAAACATCCGCTATAGCCTTATATACTATTTTCCCTTCTACGATATTAAGGCCGAGTGCTAATGCGGGATCGTCTTTACAGGCTTGTTTCCATCCTTTTCCGGCAAGAGCTTTTATATACGGTAGTGTTGCATTTGTCAATGCTAAGGTAGAGGTATATGGTACAGCTCCCGGAATGTTGGCTACGGCGTAGTGTACGATACCATCTACTATATAGGTTGGGTCACTATGTGTGGTGGGATGTGAAGTCTCGAAACATCCTCCCTGGTCAATGGCTACATCTACTAATACCGTACCCGGTTGCATCATTTTCAGCATATCACGTGTAATGATGTGAGGAGCTTTATCTCCCGGAATGAGTACGGAACCTATCACCAGATCTACCGTCGGCAATTCCATTTTTAATCGTAGCTCCGAAGCATAGAGTGTTTTTACGTTTTTGGGTAATGTTTCGCTTAAATAACGTAAGCGTGCCAGGTTGATATCAGCTATTGTTACGTCTGCTCCCATGCCTGCTGCCATTTGTGCTGCATTACTTCCCACGATACCGCCACCAAGAATCAGTACTTTGGCCGGTTTTACGCCAGGTACACCGCCCAACAAGATCCCTTTACCACCTTGCGGACGTTCCAGAAAACGGGCCCCCTCCTGGGTTGCCATTCGTCCGGCAACTTCACTCATCGGTATTAACAGGGGTAACGAGTGGTCTGCCTTTTCTACTGTTTCATACGCCAGGCATACAGAACCATTCTCCATCATTGCCAGTGTCAACTCTTTATCGGAGGCGAAGTGGAAATAAGTGAACAGCAATTGTCCCTTTTTAATAAGCTTGTATTCAGGAGCTATCGGCTCCTTCACTTTCACAATCATTTCGGCAATGGCATAAACTTCTTCCATTGTCGGCAGAATCTGTGCACCCACGGCTGTGTATGCCTCGTCCGGAAAGCCGCTGTTGATACCTGCTGTATGCTGTATATATACAGTATGCCCGCATTTCACAACTTCAGCAACTCCGGAGGGTGTCATACCCACACGATTCTCATTGTTCTTGATCTCCTTTGGTACTCCGATAATCATAATGTTACTGTATTAAGGATTAAATATAGGCGAATGTACAGAAAAGATCCTTATGTTATTACTCGTAACCGGATGTTTAACAGCATATTGTCAAAAATAAGCAGCCTCTGACTATTTCTGTTTATAATAGGTCGATCTTACTGTTTTTTGAATTAATTCTGCCGGTGGGTTTTAATATTTACCCGGAATGACGTACATTTGTGATTCTAAATAGATAAGTACTGTATTCTAATTAAGTGATCGTATCATTGAAACGCAGATTATCGCAAATTTACGCAAAGAATATCGTCCCTTAAGTGCAGCAAGCCATCTAATCTGCGATCATTTGCGTTTCAATAAAACATTGGTATAGTATGAATTTAATTTGAAGTACCACTTAATGAACTATATGAAACTATATATTGCAGCTTTGTTGCTAACCTGTAGTGTGCAGGCTTTTTCGCAGGAAAAGCCACAGGTATCTTTTGTCCCGCCATTTGATTTTCCGCTGACTTTGAGTGGTAATTTCGGAGAGATACGTGCCAATCACTTTCACGGTGGGCTCGATTTTAAAACCGGAGGTATTATAGGGAAGCCGGTTCGGGCGTTGGCAGATGGGTTTATTTCGCGTATTCGTGTCACTCATGGATCGGGTTACGTACTTGATGTCTGTTATGATAATGGCTATTCTACTATCAATCGTCATCTCAGCGGATTTACAGGGGCTATTGCAAAGCGGGTAGAAGATTTGCAATATAAAGAGGAGAATTATGAAGTGGAGATTGTTCCCGAACCGGGTGAATACCCTGTCAAAGCAGGACAGCAGATTGCGTGGAGTGGTAATACAGGCTATTCTTTTGGGCCGCACTTGCACCTGGATGTCTTTGAAACGGCTACGGGTGATTATGTAGATCCGATGCCTTTTTTCCTTAAAAAGATCAAAGATACGACTGCACCGAAAGTGGAGGGTATTATGTTGTTTCCTCAACCGGGCAAAGGTGTAGTGGAAGGAAGTCCGGAACATCGTACATTCTTACCTAATGTGGCACATCCTGTTGAAGCCTGGGGAGTGATTGGCACCGGTATCAAAGCATACGACTATATGGATGGAGTACACAATCGCTACGGAGTACATACAGTTGTCCTTACCGTAGATGGGGAAGAGGTGTTTCGCAGCACTGTGGATCGTTTTTCTCAGGAAGAGAACCGGATGATAAATTCCTGGACATGCGGACAATACATGAAGTCGTTTATTGATCCGGGAAATACCCTTCGTTTGCTGAAAGCCCCCAATGGTAATCGCGGTTTGGTAACTATTAATGAAGAAAGAGACTATCAGTTTTTGTATACGCTGACGGATGCGTTTGGCAATACTTCACGATGTCGTTTTACAGTGCGTGGAAAAAAACAGCCGATAGAGCCGCTACAACACCGTGAGAAATATTTCTTTGCCTGGGATAAAACCAATTTTCTGCAAGAACCGGGGTTAACGTTGGTTGTACCCAAAGGAATGCTTTATGATGATATCGCTTTGAATTATCAGGTAAAGGCCGATAGTGGTGCCATTGCTTTCACCTATCAGTTACATGATAAACCTGTTTCATTACATAACAGTTGTGAATTGCGCATTGGCTTGCGGCGTAAACCAATAGAGGATACTACGAAGTATTATGTGGCACGTGTAACTCCCAAAGGTTTGTATGGTGCAGGCGGTAAGTATGAAGACGGGTTTATGAAAACGCGCATTCGTGAGTTAGGCATTTACACGGTTGCAATAGATACAGTCCCTCCTGTGATTACTCCGGTCAATCCTAAGAATTGGGCACGTACGGGAGAAATAGTGTATACCATCAAAGATAAGTCTACCGGAATCCGTTCTTATCGCGGAACCATTGACGGGAAGTATGCGTTATTTGGCAGGCCCAATATGATTCGTTCACAGTACGTATACAAGCTTGATCCGAAGCGTGTGAAGAAAGGCGGTAAACATACAGTAGAGATGGTTGCCACGGACGACTGTGGCAATGAAACGGTGGTGCGTAACACTTTCGTATGGTAAATAATCACATAATTAAGTAATATAACAACAATGAACAAGAAACTGATCCTTTGTGCTGCCTTTCTTGTGGCGGCTGTGGCGAATACTTTCGCCTGTACCAATCTCATTGTCGGTAAGAATGCTTCTGCTGATGGTTCAACCATCGTTTCCTATTCTGCCGATTCATACGGGCTCTTCGGAGAATTATACCACTATCCGGCTGCTACCTATAAGAAGGGAACTTTGCTCGATGTCTATGAGTGGGATACCGGTAAATATCTCGGAAAGATTGAACAGGCACGCCAGACCTACAATGTCATTGGTAATATGAATGAGTTTCAGGTGACTATCGGTGAAACAACTTTTGGCGGACGTCCCGAACTTGCCGATTCTACCGGTATCATCGATTATGGAAGCCTGATTTATATCGGTTTGCAACGTTCGCGTACGGCGCGTGAGGCTATCAAGATTATGACAGATCTCGTGCAGGAGTATGGGTATTATAGTAGCGGAGAGTCTTTCACTATTGCCGATCCTAATGAAATATGGATCATGGAACTGATAGGTAAAGGCCCCGGAATCCGTGGAGCTGTATGGGTAGCTGTCCGCGTGCCCGATGATTGTATTTCGGCACATGCCAACCAGTCGCGCATCCATCAGTTTGATATGAATGATAAAGAGAATTGTCTCTATTCGCCGGATGTGATTTCTTTTGCCCGCGAGAAAGGATACTTCAGCGGTGTGAATAAAGATTTTAGTTTTGCCGATGCCTATGCTCCGCTTGATTTTGGTGCACGCCGCTTTTGTGAGGCCCGTGTGTGGAGTTATTTCAATATGTTCACAGATCAGGGTAAGGCATTCCTTCCCTATATACAGGGTGAGACGAATGATCCCATGCCATTGTTTATAAAACCGAATCGTAAAATCTCCGTGCAGGATGTGCAGAATGCAATGCGTGATCATTATGAGGGGACTCCGCTCGATATTAGCAATGATTTTGGTGCCGGCCCTTATAAAACCCCTTATCGTCTCTCTCCGTTGAATTTCAAGGTAGATGGTCAGGAATATTTCAATGAGCGTCCTATTTCTACCCAACAGAGTGGTTTTGTATTTGTGGCACAGATGCGTGCCAGTATGCCCGATGCAGTGGGTGGAGTGCTCTGGTTTGGTACGGATGATGCGAATATGACAGTTTTCACTCCGGTATATTGTTGTACGGATAAAGTTCCAGTATGTTATACCCGCGTAGGTGGGGCCGATTATATTACTTTCTCCTGGGATTCTTCTTTCTGGATTTTCAATTGGGTATCCAATATGGTATATCCCCGCTATGATCTTATGATTGGTGATATCCGTGCTACACAGCACGAATTGGAAGGTACCTTCCATGAGGCACAGGCCGGTATTGAGAGTATGGCTACCCGTCTTTATCAGAAAAATCCGGATGAAGCAAAAGCTTTTTTGACCAATTATACCAATATGACGGCACAAAGCACTTTTGACACCTGGAAACGGTTGGGCGAGTTCATTATCGTGAAATATGCTGACGGAGTGATTCGTAAAATGAAAGATGGTAAATTTGAGCGCAACTCTATTGGTCAGCCGGCAGGTGTTATCCGTCCGGGTTATCCGAAAGAATTCCTTGAAGAATACGTAAAACAGACGGGTGAACGCTATAAAGTGAAAGAGTAAATAATAGATTATTTAAAATTATTTATTAGGAATTCTTATTTTATTCTTTTACATTTGTGACTCTGAGAAAAGATTAATCAAACATTAACCAATAAATAACAATCTAAATGGAGAATCAGGAACTCATCAAGCAGGTAACTGAGAAAGCCGAAAAATGGCTAACCCCGGCCTATGATGCCGAAACTCAGGCTGAAGTGAAACGTATGTTGGCAAACGAAGATAAAACTGAGTTGATAGAAGCATTCTATAAAGACCTTGAATTTGGTACAGGCGGTTTACGCGGTATCATGGGTGTTGGTAGCAACCGTATGAATATCTATACAGTGGGTGCTGCTACGCAGGGACTTTCCAACTATCTGAAGAAGAATTTCAAAGATCTCTCTCAGATTTCTGTAGTGGTAGGATATGATTGCCGTAACAACAGTGATCTTTTTGCCCGTATCTCTGCTGATATATTCTCTGGTAATGGTATTAAAGTGTATTTGTTTGAGGATATGCGCCCTACACCGGAAATGTCATTTGCCATTCGTCATCTTGGTTGTCAGAGTGGTATCATCCTGACAGCTTCTCACAACCCGAAAGAATACAACGGTTATAAGGCATACTGGGACGATGGTGCACAGGTATTGGCTCCGCATGACAAAGGGATTATTGACGAAGTAAACAAGGTTACTTCTGCTGCCGATATTAATTTTAAGGGTAATCCTGATTTGATTCAGATTGTTGGTGAAGACATCGACAAACCTTATTTGGATATGGTAAAGACTATCTCTATCGATCCGGAGGCTATTGCTCACCAGAAAGATATGAAGATTGTCTATACACCGATTCATGGTACGGGTATGAAACTTATTCCGCGTGCATTGAAGATGTGGGGATTTGAGAATGTATATACCGTTCCCGAACAGATGATTAAGGATGGTAACTTCCCGACTGTAGTTTCTCCGAATCCGGAAAATGCTGAAGCATTGACTATGGCTGTGAATCTGGCTAAAGAGATAGATGCCGACTTGGTGATGGCAAGTGATCCTGATGCCGACCGTGTAGGTATTGCCTGCAAAGACGATAAGGGCGAGTGGGTACTTATCAATGGTAACCAGACTTGTCTGATGTATCTGTATTACATCATCACTCAGTACAAGAAGTTAGGCAAGATGACCGGCAAGGAGTTCGTTGTGAAGACCATCGTAACTACTGAACTTATCAAGAAGATTGCTGAAAAGAATAATATTGAAATGCTCGATTGCTACACCGGTTTCAAATGGATTGCCCGTGAAATTCGTCTGCGTGAGGGTGAAAAAGTATATATCGGTGGTGGAGAAGAAAGCTATGGTTTCCTTGCCGAAGATTTCGTTCGTGATAAAGATGCCGTTTCTGCTTGTTGTCTCATCTCTGAAATAGCTGCATGGGCAAAAGATAACGGTAAGTCATTGTATGAAATGCTGTTGGATATCTACGTAGAATACGGATTCTCTAAAGAAAAGGGTATCAGCGTAGTGAAGCCGGGTAAGAGTGGTGCCGAAGAGATCAAACAGATGATGGTAGACTTCCGCAACAATCCTCCACGCGAATTAGCTGGTTCTAAAGTAATTCTTTGGAAGGACTTCCAGACTTTGAAGCAGATTGATGCTGACGGTCGTGTGACGAAGATTGATATGCCGGATAAATCAAATGTTCTTCAGTATTTCACAGAAGATGGTGATAAGGTTTCTATCCGTCCGTCGGGAACAGAACCTAAGATTAAGTTCTATATCGAGGTGAAGGGTGAGATGGGCTGTCGTAACTGCTTTGCCAGTGCCGATGCTGCCGCTGACGAGAAGATCGAAGCTGTAATGAAATCATTAGGCATTTAGTGGTGCTTCCCGCACGGGGAGATACGCCGAGCGATTATAAAAAAAGCGGCTGGTTTGTGATGAACCAGCCGCTTTTTTATTACTTCATGCCTTTCAAAGATAAATATTTATTGGTATCTGTTTTCAATGTGCCAGTATGGTAGAATTATGTTTGAGAGGAGAAGAGTTTAAATTAGATCATTACTTAGATATAAAGTAGAAAAATCTTAGATAAATGCTGATATGGTGGTAGTGCTTGAAATTTTGAATTGGAAAAGTGTTTCAATAAACGTTCGTTTAATGACACAAAGTTAAAACGTATATCTGAAATGCCAAAATATTCTTATGATTATTTTTGAGGGTATTGAAAAATAGAGATGTAAATTTCTTATATTCAATATATTATCAGATTGATAAAATTGGTGGTTTAGCCTATTATTCTATAATCGTTATCTGTTTGAAATCTTTAAAAAAAACATGTGTCATTAAACGAACGTTTATTGAAACACTATTTCTATTTAAATGATTCGTTTACAATATTTTAAGTAATATAGTTGTTTCATGTACCTCCTTCTGCGATAGTGGAGTGTTTTGAAATGATATGAATGCATTAAGATCTTCATCAATATTCGCATTACATAATTTAGCCGGGAGGTATTTCACTCTTCTGGTGTCCCCAAAGAATATCCTTTTGTGAACGATAAAACAACTATTTGCTGGTACGCTCTGCGTGTCACTTACGGCCGTGAGCTTACCTTGAAATCATATCTTGATAGCGAGGGTATCGAAAACTTTATCCCTATGCGTTATGAATTTATTTTGAAAAACGAACGCCGCGTACGTAAATTAGTTCCTGCAGTTCATAATCTTATATTTGTTTATTCTTCCCGTAACCGTATTGATGCTATGAAGGAGTTGCATGGTACAACGTTGCCTATTCGTTATATTATGAATCGTGAGTGTCATCGTCCCATTATCATTCCAGACTCTCAGATGCGCAGTTTTATTGCTATTTCAGGGCATCACGATCAAGCTTTACTCTATCTCGATCCTTCTGAGCCGGCACTCCGTAAGGGAACCCGTGTACGTATCATCGGTGGCGTTTTTGCCGGTGTTGAAGGCGAATTTGTTCGTGTGAGGAATGACCGTCGCGTCGTTGTATCCATTGATGGAGTGATGGCCGTTGCCACTACTTTCATTCATCCTTCCCTTGTTGAACCTATTATTGAAAAATAATCATTGATATATGAATTCATTAGAATCTGAAGTTTCCGCCTTGTCTACCTTGGCGGACGAGTTGCTTTATCTCGGTATAGACGATACTCCTATTTACAGCGATGATTTTACTCGCTTGAACCACGAGGTTTTTCAAAAAGCCAATGCCTTATATCACCAGCGCGGTAGTACCTTTGAAGAGGAAGCTTCGCTGTGTCTAGCGCTCTTGAAAGGATATAATGCTACGATTTACAATGATGGGGATAAGGAAGAGCGTATTCAAACAATTTTGAATCGTTGCTGGGAAGTACTTGAACACTTGTCTGCCTCATTGCTAAAGGTACAATTGCTAACGTATTGTTATGGGGAAGTGTTTGAGGAGGAGCTGGCGAAAGAAGCACATCAAATAATGGATAGCTGGGAAAACAAAGTACTTTCAGAGGAAGAATTGAAAGTGATAGAACTCTTACAGACAATGAGAGATAATCGATATCCGTGTAGCGAGATAGAATCTATTTAACTATTTTAATATGATTCAAATGTATTTATCTTAAATATGTGGCTATTTTTCTTTATATCCTTTTACATCCTTTTCGTAGCTTTCTTATTACATATACTTCCGAGTGGAGGTAGAGTAATTCTAGCAGATAAATCATCTATATACTGGATTAAAAAGAAAACAGTATTTTTGTTTTTTTGTTTGACATTTTTATGCTTATTATCAGCTTTAAGATCGGTTAATGTAGGTAATGATACACATAACTATTTAGATATATATAAAAACATACATAGTTTTGATGGAGAAAGTTATGAGGGACATTTCGAAATAGGATATATGCTACTTAACTTGTTGCTTAGATCTATTTCAGAAGAGCCTCAAACTATACTTATTGCCACTAGTATCATTATATTTGTGGGCTATGGACGCTTTATTTTTAAGTATAGTAAAATAGTTTGGTTGAGTGTTTTTCTCTTTTTTACTAATGGATTTTTTACCTTCGCATTGAGTGGAATTAGACAAAGTATCGCTATTATTATTTTATTGGTATCTTATGATTATTTACGAGTAAATAAGTTTGTTAAATTCTTGTTTATTGTAGTGTTAGCATCACTTTTTCATTCTTCAGCAATTTTGTTTTTATTTGCGTATCCTATTTGTAATTTGAAATGGAATTCTTCGTCTTTGTTCCTGATAATATTCATTGGAGGGCTTTTTTATGCTGGATTTGATATATTATTATCGTATGTTTTTGAAATATTTACTACTTATCAATATTATGATGGAAGCATGTATTTTGGAGATACCCGATTAGCTAGCATAATGAATTTATCAATAGGGTGTTGTATACTATTATGTTGCCATGCATTGATTTTTTTTACGAAGAATCGAAAGTACTATATTACAGATAAAAATACAATATGTGTTGATGATGAAAAAATGCTTTTTTTAGTATTAATTGCTGTAATAATTCTTTTTATCTCTCTAAAACTTAATTTGTTTGATCGAGTTGCATTATATTTTAATGTCTTTTCTATTGTTGTATTGCCTAATTGCATAAGAAAAATAAAAAAATCAGGTGTAAGATTATTCTTTTGCCTAGCAATAGTTATACTCTTTTTTACTTATGCATTGACTATACAATTATTGCGTCCAGAGTGGAATAAAATTTATCCATATACTTTATATTTTAATTTATGAGAAAGATTGTTTTATTTGATACTTCTATAGCTACTTTAAATATAGGTGATGAAATAATAATGTCATCTATACGGAAAGTATTAAAAGATTTTTTGATTAACAGTTATTGTATAAATTTTCCATCGCATACTCCTCCATTTACGTTATTACAACGAATTTATCGTCGAAAAACTATGTTGTTTTACGATAATATCGATTATAAGTTTGTTTGTGGTACAAATTTACTTTATACTAGTATGTTCAGACCTTTGCCTAATTGGAATATAAATATTTTTAATTTTAGAATTGCAAAGAATTCGATTTTGTTAGGAGTTGGTATGGGGAAAAATAGTAATTCTATAGATTTATATACAAAGTATTTATATAAAAAAGTTCTTTCTAAAACATTTGTACATAGTGTGCGGGATGAAAAGACTAAGAAAATGTTAAATGATTTAGGTTTTAAAGCTTTAAATACAGGATGTCCGACGCTTTGGTTATTAACGGACTCTCACTGTAAAAAGATACCTCATAATAAATCTCAATCTGTTGTTTTTACCTTAACTCACTACGCATATGCTAAAGATATGATACTTGATAAAGAAATGATTGCTATTCTTCGTCGTAATTATGATACAATTTATTTTTGGCCACAATGTGTTGATGATTTAGCCTATTTAAATGAATTGAATGAAAGTGAGGGTATTATAGTACTGCCCTCAAATTTAGAAAGCTATGAAAGAATTTTGCAAACAGTGGATATCGATTATGTTGGCAATCGATTACATGGAGGTATATATGCGTTACAGAATAAGAAAAGGGCTATAATAATTTCAGTTGATTATCGTGCAGAAGAGATGCATAAAACATTTAATATACCATGTATTTCTCGGTGTCAAATGACGGAGTGTTTAGAGAGTAAAATTCAGTCATCTTTCGAAACACAAATCACAGGATTGGATTTTGAAAAAATTAATAACTGGTTGGGGCAGTTTATATAATTATGAGTGGTTTCAAACAGCTTTACTCAGATACTTTAATATTCGCTATAGGGAGTTTTGCAACTAAGTTGCTAATGTTGGCATTAATGCCTCTTTATACATTTGCCCTTACAAAAGAGGAATTTGGTCTTTCTGATTTGTTGAATAATTCTTTAGAGTTGCTTATGCCTATATTAACCTTATGTATTTCAGATGCTGTTTTTAGATTTTCAATTGATAAAGATACAGATCTGGTTAGTGTATTTTCTAATGGTCTTTTCTTTTTATTATTAACTTCTTCCGTTTTCTTGTTTATATTATTAATTATAAATTATTTCTTTGATTTTTCTTATTGGATTTATTTCTTTTTCTTATATATAACTGGTGCTTTTAAGCAATTATTTGCTCAATTTACCAGAGGGATTGGCTATACTAAATTATTTGCAGTGAGTGGCATTGTAGGAGCAATAGCATTGTTGGGAAGTAATCTGGTTACACTTTTATGGTTTAAAATGGGAGTAGCTGGTTTTCTACTTAGTTATATTATTTCTAATATTATTTCTGTTGTTTTTTTGTTTTTTTTTACTCGTTTAAACTCTTTTGTTCTTTTTAGATCTTTCAAGTTAGGGCCATTAAAAGAAATGCTAACCTATTCTTTTCCTTTGATACCCAATATGCTATCTTGGTGGTTTACTAATGTCTCAAGTCGCTATATTGTGATGTTATATTGTGGGATGGGAGTAGCTGGTAGCTTTTCGGCAGCAAGTAGGTTACCTGCTATGGTAAATATACTGTCATCAGTTTTTCAGCAGGCATGGCAATTATCTTCGGTTCGGGAATATAATAAAGACAGTTCAGAGGTATTTTATACAAAAGTTTTTGAATATTATTCTGCATTTATACTAATAATAAGTTCATTAGTGATATTATTTATGCCATTATTAGCCAAGTTTTTTTTAGTTGGTGATTTTTATGCTGGTTGGGTGTATGTGCCTTTGTTAATGCTTTCTGGGGTACTTGGTTGTTATTCCGTTTTTTTTGGAACTTTTTATCTGGTTATAAAAAAGAATAAGATGATTATGTTATCTACACTAGTTGGTGCAGTAATAAATGTTCTTGTTTGTACTATTGGTATTCCCTTGATAGGAGTTTATGGAGCGTTAATTGCTAATGTTTTAAGTTATTTGATTATTGTAGTTATTAGATTTATAGATACAAGACGGATTGTACGTTTAAATATAAATTTTTATAGACTTTTGGGAGGGTTTATATTAATTTTATTACAAGCGGTATTGTTTACTTTAAATTTAAAAGTAGCTATTGGAATAGGTTGTTTATTATCTATAACTATTATAATCATAAATGCTTCTTTACTTTTTTCTCTTTTTAAATTGTTATTGATTTTTGTTCGAAAAAAATAAGTGTGATGAAAAAAATTCTATTAGTATATGGTGATATACGTACTGTCAATATCGGAGATTATATACAAAGTCTTGCTGCAAAACAATATTTTGATGATGAAGATTATGAATTAGTTAATCGGGATGAATTGGGGTTATATTCAGGTGCACCTGCTAAAGTTATAATGAATACTTGGTTAACATACAAACCTGAAAATTGGCCACCTTCAAATAAGATAACTCCTCTTTTTGTGGCTTTACATATTAATTCTTCTGTAGAGAAGATAATGTTATCTCCTGAAAATATTGGTTATTTTAAAAAGTATGAGCCTATAGGGTGTCGAGATATATATACTATGAATCTATTTAAAAGTAGAGGGGTTGATGCCTATTTTTCTAGTTGTTTAACTACAACTCTTGATTTGACATATAAGGTTCCTAAGCACAGAGAAGGTATATATATTGTTGATCCATTAGCTTATATGCCAAACGGAAAAGGGGTAATAGAAATTTTAAAGACTCTTTTTTTAGCTGTTTTAAATGTGAAATCAGTTTTACATATAATAAGAAACTATCGGAAAAATAATAAGTACAAACTTCGTTTGTCTAAGATCGGAGTCGGACGAATCTTATTAATAACAAAATCTTACTTGTTTTTACGTAAGCTTTTAGATAAAGATGTATTTGATCAAGCTATTTTTATTACTCAATATCATGAGGGAAATGAATATAAATCCGAGGAAGAAAGATTTTTGCGAGCCAACGAACTGTTAAGAAAATATGCTTCAGCAAAATATGTTATAACGTCAAGAATCCATTGTGCTTTACCTTGCTTGGGATTTCAAACTCCTGTTATATATATACGAAATTTAGAAGAAGGGAAAAAAAGTACTTGTAGATTAGGAGGTTTAGGTGATTTCTTTAATGTGGTCGAAGTCCAAAACACAAAAATTATCTCTAAATTCTTTGATGGTAAATTAAAAGCTGATTTCTGTTTTAAAAATAAGGATACATATAAAATATATCATGATAGTCTTATTGAGAAATGCTTGAATTTTATAAAAAATGGGAAATAAGATATGTGTATTACATGTTGTTGGGACAAGACCTATTGGAGGAATTGGATCTTTATTGAAAAACATAAATAAAGTTATAGATTTAGAGTCTTTTGCATTTATTTATGCTTTTTCTTCTAGTGAACTCACAGGAGACTTTGATAAACAAGTAGAAAAATATAATTCTTCAGTTGTTGTTTTCCCTTCATATAAGATAAGAAATATTTTTAGATATTTGAAACAAATAAAACACTTCTATAAAACGAATGCTTCACATATTGACATATTACATGTGCATAGTCCTAATACTGGTGTATTGGATTTGTATTATGCGAAGAAATATGGTATTACAATAAGAATTTTGCATAGTCATAGTACAAAATATTCAGGTAAAAAGATAAATGCTATAAGAAACTATATATTACAACTTCCTGTAAAGAAATTGGCTACTCATTATTTTGCTTGTAGTTTGAAAGCTGCCGAATTTTTATTTGGGAAAAATAATATAGGAAATACTTCCATTATTCATAACGCAATATTTCCTAATTCTTTTTTATTCAGTGAAAAAGTTAGGAATAGGTATAGGTTTGATTTGGGGATAGCAGATACAAATTTCGTTATCGGACATGTGGGTAATTTTACAGAAGAGAAAAATCATTTCTTTTTATTGGATGTCTTTAGAGAAGTCTATACTCAAAATTGTAAAGCGATTTTATTGTTAATAGGTTCGGGAACTTTAGAAAATCAAATTAGACATAGGATCAAAGAACTTGAGTTGGAAAAAGCTGTATTAATGTTAGGAAGGCGTGCAGATGTGCATAATTGGTTACAAGCTATGGATGTTTTTGTATTTCCTTCTTTCTTTGAAGGATTACCTCTAACATTAATTGAGGCACAAACAGCTGGATTACATTGTATTGTGTCTAGTAATATCACAACAGAAACCAATATAACAAATTATATAGAGTACCTAAGTTTAGAATCATCTTCGAAAATTTGGGCAGAATCTATACTGAAATATTCTAATGGGTATAATCGTGAAAATATGGAAGAACAGATTTCAAAAGCTGGATATGACATTAGGACGGAAGTTACTATGCTAGAGAAATTATATTTTGATTCTTTGAATAATAGAATTTAATTTATTTATAGCTTATGTTAGCAGTATTAATGTCTATATATCAGAAGGATCAACTGTTGCGTGTAAAAGAGGCTCTAAATAGTGTTATAAATCAAACCTATTTATTTTGCCATATTTATATTCAAGTAGATGGTCCTGTAAATAATGAAATAATAGAATTTTTACATTCATGTACAAATTCTGTATTTTTTGTTTGTGAACGGGATAAAAATAGGGGATTGGCTGTTTCGTTAAATGAGTTATTGAATATCGTTCTTACAAAAGAATACGAATATATTGCTCGTATGGATGCTGATGATATCTCTATGCCAGAGCGTTTTGCAAAGCAAATTGCATTTATGGATTCACATCCAGATATTGATTGCCTTGGCACCTGGGCAATAGAAATTGATAATGAAGGGAAAGAATACTTCCGAAAAAAAATGCCGATGACTCATGAAGAATGTTTAGAACTATTTAAAAAACGAGATTGTCTGATTCATCCTACTGTGATGTTTCGGCGTTCGTATTTTGAGAAAGCCGGTTTATATCCCGAAGACACCTACTTTGGAGAAGATACTATGATGTGGGCTAAAGGTTTTAAAAATGGATGCAAATTTGCCAATATTCCCGAATACCTATTCAAATTTAGATTAGATTCAAACTTTTTTGAACGAAGGCGTGGATGGAAACATGCAAAATCTATTTATACTCTACGTCATCGTGTGAATAGAATGTTGGGGTTCGGATGGAAGGAAGATTGTTATGCATTATTTTACGCTATGGCAAAGTTAATGCCTAAATCTATCCTCAACATAATCTATAAAACAGCTCGCTAATTTTACTTTTCTAAATAAATATGTATAACTCATGAAAATACCCTTTTCACCACCTTATATTGACGAGGCGGTCATCAACGAAGTCGTTGATTCGTTACGTTCCGGTTGGATCACATCCGGTCCGAAAGTGAAGGCTTTGGAGGAAGAAATAAAATCTTTCTCGGGAGCAAAGGAAGTACTTTGTGTCAATTCCTGGACATCAGGAGCTATTATGATGTTGCGTTGGCTGGGAGTGAAGGAGGGCGATGAAGTGATCGTTCCTGCCTATACTTATAGTGCAACGGCGTTGGCGGTGCTTCATGCCGGAGCTAAACCTGTAATGGTGGATTCTGGAACGGATTTTAATATTTCGGTGGAGGCTGTTCGTAAAGCTATTACTTCTAAAACAAAGGCAATTATTCCGGTAGATATTGCCGGCTTTCCTTGCGATTATGAAAAGATCATGGCACTGGTGCAGGAATCTGAAATGATAAAATTGTTCCGTGCGGAATCTTCCGTGCAAGAAAAATTGGGACGTATCTTGGTGATGAATGATGCTGCCCACTCTTTGGGAGCACGCTACAGTAGTCGTCAGCGTACCGGTTGTGAAACTGATATAGCTATCTTTTCACTCCATGCCGTGAAAAATGTGACTACTGCTGAAGGTGGAGCCATTTGTTTGAACTTGCCCAATCCGTTTGATAATGCAGAATTATATAAAGAACTACGGATGATGAGCCTAAACTGCCAGACTAAGGATGCTTTTTCAAAATCAAAAGCCGGAGGATGGCGTTATGATATTGTTGGTTTCGGAATGAAAATCAATATGGCTGATGTGAATGCTGCCATCGGACTGGCGCAAATACGGGAATATTCGGAGTTACTAAAAGAGAGAAAACGGGTCTTCGATACTTACAATAATGCTTTTTCGGCTTGTGACTGGGCTATTGTTCCACCTTCTGTGGATGGAGAAAAAGAAAGTTCTTATCATACACTTTTGGTTGGACTTTTGGTAGGAAATGCAGACTGGCTCGTAAAATCAAATGTTGAAGCAGGAGACGGTTTCGCCGACATAATAGTTGAAACAGAAGACTTTGACGCAGGTATCATTATTGAACTTAAATATTCAAAGACATTTTCGGGAATGGATAAAGCCTGTGAAAAAGCAATTACCCAGATTAAAGAAAAAAGATATGATGAATATCTGAAAAATGATGACAGACATGATATTATGATTTATGGAATTGCCTTTTGTAAGAAAAAGTGCAAGGTGATTGCACATAAAATTTAAAACTATCAAGCAGGCGGCAGAGCGTATGGAAAATATCAGTTTGATTAAGAAATATACAACCAAAATTTATCAAAATGCAGATTGTGAATATCAGCTTGATTAAGAGATATACAAATAAAATTTATTAAAAAAGAAAGGAAAAACAAATGAATAAAAAACAGTACAAGTTAATAGCATTATCACTTGCGATGACTATGGCAGTGAGCAGTATTTCATATGCGGCAAATGCGGACAGAAAGGTATCAGCAGCAAAAACTGACAATGAGGTTTTGACTGTGGCAAAGAAAGATATTATAAGAAAGAACGAGACAAAGGTTTCATCGGGTTCCGTCATCGAGGAGCCTGAAATCCCTGCAAAGAGCAAGATAAGTTTTACAAGACTGGGCAGTAAAAAAGTGAAGGTAAGCTGGAGCAGGTCTGCCGGTGCAGAAAAGTATATTTTATATAAAAAGACAAATAGCAATGGGTATAAAATAGTTGCAAAAACAACCAAATTAAAATTTACGGATAAA
>ERZ833963.192-NODE-192-length-95862-cov-34.607054_pt1 | contig 95862 bp, 80 predicted proteins | sample MGYA00519693_ERZ833963 | MGnify/ENA primary metagenome ERZ833963 (study PRJEB31850, sample SAMEA3708748) | human gut metagenome | biome: human gut; feature: human-associated habitat; material: faeces | place: China | collected 2014 ...
ATTTCTTGTAGAACTGTTGCAGATGCAGCGTCGTCAGATCATTCAACGGGATCTTGCCGAGCTGCGGCTTGATGTGGTTTTCGATGTAGCCATGATAGGTCAGGTAGGTGGATGGGCGCATTTTGATTTTAGCATAGTTCTCATACCACACTTCTAACCAGTTACCTACCGTGTAGTTCTTGGCCCGCCCGTAGTCGATACCCACATTTTCTTCGATGGCCTTCTTCAACTTTTCCTTGACTTCTGTCTGTGTTTTTCCCAGCACATTTTTGATGATGGCCTTGCCGGTTTCGGGATCGTGACCGACTGTGTACCGGCCCTCCCATCGGCCATCCTTGCGCTTTCGGATGTTCCCTTCCCCGTTTGCTCGTCTTTTTGGCATGATATCAGCCCCTTTCGCAACGAACAATACCGTAACCAAGAGGGAAAAGCTACCGAAAAACGGAATCGTTATCAAAAAGTTATCATTTGCCCCTCGGAGCCGCACCGCCTTATCTTTGTCTATGGCGGCGCAATTTCTGCGCTGCCGGGGGGCGTTCTCTTTGACTTCAGCGGTGCGATTTTTGAACGCTTGAAAGTCTCTTTTCATCGACTGCGGTGACTCAAAACATGCTTGTCTTGCACTACCGGTCTTGGGAGATGTGATTACCTCGATTTCCTTCCGAAACGGCCACAAGGCACCACCAAAATCCTTGGGACATCTGCGTTTGCGGGAACCAAGACGCCAGCCGCTCTGAAATTTTCTTCAAAAGGCGCCACAACCGACTGCGCTGAAACCCCCGTCAACTGCCCGCACTGCGGGCAGAAGTGATTGGGCAGAGCGTCGGTTCCGACGCCAGCCCTTTATCCTGCTTTCCAATCCTTTCATCCGAAATCTCCGAAATCAGTATGGAAAGCAACTCCAGCTTATGCGGGAAGCTCCTCGCCAATGAACAGCGGAAGCTCGTCTGCTTCTGTATCCAGGTCACGGTAAATCTCCGGGTTGTCCAGGCTCAGCAGATGATACTCGTTGTTGGAGTAGCCGTAGGGATTGCGGTGCTTGTACATGGCAATCAGCTTCCGCTTGACCAGAACCTTGATGGCTTTCTGGAGAGAAGACTTTTTGATGCCGGTATCCTGAATGATTTTCTTGTGCGTGGGCCAGCAGTATCCCTTACTGCCGGAGCAGCAGACCAGATACGCATACAGTTTGAACTGGGTGGCATCCAGCGGCACATGGAAGATGCTGTTGGGCAGACGAAAGAATTCTTTTGCGGGCGGTTCATACAATCTCATCCATCCACCTCCGTTTGCTGGTCAATCCACTGGATAAACTTGTCTTTTGGAACAAGAATCCGTGTGCCGATTCTGATGTGAGGGAATCCTTTCGAACGAACCAACTCGTAGGCCGCCGCTCTGGAGATTCCCAGCACTTCTCCTACCTCCGGCGCGGTCAGCGTCAGCGGCAGGGCATCATAGTTTTTGAATTTGCTTTCTCTCATTTTCATTTCCTCCTGTATTGTTTTCGCGCAGTCTACTCTCGCAATCACAGATTTCTCACTCCTTCCGATGGCCGGGCAAACAAAAAACGCATACCAACGAACACCGAACAGGAATCGGTTTTGATTCCCCTGCGGTGTCAGTTATGTATGCGCGATATTTTGATATGTTGTGCCGGCGGCACTATGTATGTAGTAGAATTATAACAGAATAATCCAAATTTTTCAAGTGCAGGGCGTGAACGGAATGTGAACGGAGCGCTTTCTTATGTTTGTGGTTCACTTTATAGGACACGCACAGAAGATTTGTAAACCGGGTTTCGAGAAAAATTTACGAAAAATACGGAGCCTCATCTTCCATGAGACTCCGCAGGAGGTCAAGTATTTTCCGCAGCCGTTTTGAAATCGCCATTTTGCTTATACCAAATTCCTTGCCGATCTGTTCCAATGTATAGAACCGAAAGTAGTAAAACCGAAGCAGTTTCTGGTCATCATCAGGCAGAGTTGGAAAGATCTTCCGGAGTTTGTGCTTCCGCAAAAGAAGGAATGCTTGCTCAAAGGTTGGATCGGTTGGCTCGTCTGTGAACAGACCGAGCATTGTGTAAATTTCATTCCCAACGAAATCCAGGTGACGCTGGTCACTTCTTCGTTGAGCACTTTCCCGTAAACGATCCTGCTCCAAAAACTCCGCGACTTCATCGGATACAGTATTCTTTTGACCGTAGTAGTTGATGTTTTTCATCTTTACCGCCTGTCCAGTACGAAAGGTCGGCAGATGTTGACCGACACAGCCATCACGCTGCATCCCTTCCACCCTGGAGCGGAATGGTTGGGATGAGGTCGAACATCTGCCGACCTCATCGATACTTTTCAATAGTTTAGTTCATAAGTTGGGTGCCTGACGATGGATTTATTATATCAGGCGGCAAGAGAATAATCAAGAACATTTGTGCGAATTATGTCGAACGGTTTGAAATACAAGGGATTCTATTTGTTTATTGTGTTTTGTTAGCGACCACTTGACGGTGCAACCGACGGCCGCCAAGCAATAATTTGGCACTAATGACAGTTGCAATTTTGAGGAAGCCAAGGTAACATCACCAAAACATTTTTGGAGGTGTTACATTTGAAGTCCATTTCTGAAGCAATGAAAGCCTATATGCTAACTCATCCCTTTGACTCTGGCAATTCGGATTGTCAGACGGTACTGGATCAGCTCTACCATGCCTATGCAGAATCCCATGAGCACGATCCCCAAGAGATTGGTGATGGATTCAAGGAGCTGGAGGAGTATCTGTGTGTACTGCCATTGGATAATAACAACGCAGTTTTCAATCTGTGTTGTCGCCTGTGCAGTGCATATGAACGCAAGGCCTTTCTGGCCGGCCTGCAATACGGCGCTGAACTGATGCTGGAACTGGGAAAGGAGTCTGACCGATGAAAGAATTCCTTGAGAAATTAAGACAACAGGTAGCTGAAAATCCTCCCAATTATGGGGATGCGGATTCTGTCCTGGGATTACTGTATGAATGCTTCAACGAAAACAACCCCTATGACAGTGAGCAGATAAAGGCGGATTTCGAAGAACTGTACCGGCAGATGAACGGGATGCCCCTCCGGGAGATGGACAGAATCGTCTATCCGGTTTGCAAGCTCTGCCGGGATCATGAGAGGGCAGGGGTTGTGGAGGGAATCAAAATTGGCGTTAGATTACTACAAGAGTTAGGATAGTACATCCATAGTTTACTCGTCTCGTCAAAAAACTTGATGAGATGAGTAAATTTATCTTGATATTGTTCTTGATAGAGAATATAATATGCGAGTAAGGAGAGATGAATATGGGATACATTTCTGCACAGCAAGCTGCGACAAAGTGGGGCATTTCTAAACGACGTGTTCAAGTGCTTTGTACTGAAAATAGAATTAAGAATGCAACTCGTATCGGAAATATGTGGGTGGTGCCAGAGGATGCTTTGAAGCCGGCAGACGGTCGAGTTCAAACTCACCATACAGTTGAATCGCCCACAGCACGAGCAGCTAGGACAGCACTAAAGAAGCTGACGGTAAATGCTTATCAGGAAATAAACGGAAAGCTTAATAACCCCAGCACATCCAAAATGGTGTTTGTTAGCTTACTTGCTACAACTATTTTCTGTGATATCCAGAACGATGAATCATCTAATGAGAAAGATGATGTGTTTTTGATGATCAGTTCGGAACTGCTTGAGATTGAGTTCAAGGAGTCGAGCCGCAGATCCTTCTGGGAAATGTTTTCGTCCTTGGTTTCGGATTTTGAAAAATACATTTATCGCTATGCAGACTATGTTGATGATATTTTATCGTGGGCTTATCAGTATGTGAACAAACTTAGCCTGGATTCTGGGTTAGAAAGTACCCAGTTCTTTACGGAAGAATACATGATTGAGTATCTTACAAAAGGTATTCCTAGAACAACGACTGCTAGTTCTGTATATTTAGATCCAGCTTGCGGTGGTGGTAATTTCCTTTCCCATATCTTGAACCAGTTGTTTGTTTTAAGGTATAGAGAATTAGATAATCCTATCGCTTGCATTGAGAATATTTTCAATGCTTTATATGGATATGAATTGGATCCCAATCTGGCAGCGGTCGCATCAGTGAACCTGAAGCTTAAAGCATTGATGTTGTTGGCTAAAGTACAGCAGGTATCTACTGTTGATTGGAGACTATTTTGCCCCAATATTTTTACATCCGTTGAGCCAAATGGATTTGGCTTCCTGGAGGCAGACTTTTCAACGCACAGAATCAGAAGAGTGGCGGATGGCAAGCGTGAGAATTTAGAAAGCATGACCTCTGTCGCTACAGAGATCTATACGAACCCGCCATTCCAAACCGTTAAAGGTATGGCTAGTTCTATGAAGGAACATCTCAAGAAGCATTTCCCTAACGCCAAGTGCGATCTGTGCAATGCGTTTATTTTACAGTGCATCGATAAAATTCAAACAGGTGGAACGATTGGACTTGTTACGCAAAGCAGCTGGATGTATTTAGACAGTTTCGAGAATTTGCGAAGAGAACTTATCACCAATAATACGATAGAATCAATTGCAGACTTAGGTTCTGGAGCATTCTATGATCTAAGTGGAGAAAAGGCAAATGTAGCGCTGGTCAGGGTTACGAAAACACCGTATGCGAATGCATGTGTCAAAGTGTTGACATTGAGAGATATTCCGCTTAAAGAAAAAGCTGCAGTACTGGGAAAGGCCTCCGATTCGGTGCTGCTTATGCAACAGACGCAGCTTTTTGGTGGTGAACACATGGCTTTCTCTTTAAGCCAAACCACCCCCAATACTGTACATGCTATGCCAGGGAAATACGGAGATTACGGAATCCCGATGCAGGGCACTTCAACGGGTGATGCAGCTAGACTAATAGGCTATTACTGGGAACATTTAAATGATCCAGAGTGGGTTCCTGTTAGTAAAGGCGGCAGTTATTCTCGCTGGTGTGGACTTAATAGCTATGTCTTAAAATGGGGCGCTGACGGCGAATATATTCGTGCGACTAAGGGTTCGGCTCTGCGCAACACGAAGTATTTCGATAGAACATCGCTGGTCTATAGCGATACTGGTACATCCGGCTTCAACGCTCGTCTGCTGGAAGAAGGTCAGCTGTTTGTGGCATCTGGACCGGGGATTAGAGATGTTCAGGGAAGTCCTTACGCGCATCTTTCACTGTTGAACTCTAGAGTGTTTTCCTATTATTTAAGAGCGCTTTCGCCAAAGCTTACGGTTGCAGCCGGATACATTTCAAGAGTTCCGGTTCCTACTGGTTTGCTTGATCGAATTGAGCTGAATAGCTTAGGACGAGAATGTTATGACAGAAAAAGAGCGCAGCTCAAAGTGCGACCTAATAATTTGGAATGGCAAGTACCGGTTATTGAATTCGCGTCTTTGGATGCTTTTGTATGGCAGCTTTTCCTGAAAGAAATGCAAGACGAGTTAGTGAAATTAAGCTGCGAAAAGAAACTTGATGACATTATTCTTGAGGCATATGCGCTTGATAAAGCAGAGCTTTCGAAACTGAATGAAACTGTTGGAGTACCTGCTATAGACATAACCGGAACGTCGATCGCGAACAAATTGGATAAAGTAATGGCCCAGGCGTTAGATGCGAATTGTCAGATTGTTCGAACCAGAGTGAATAAACAATCCTTGGGTTGTGATGGCTTGTTGGAGTTTATCGCACGTAAGGAACAGGTTAGTCCAGAACTAATTGTTGAGTTGATTTCGTCTTCTCCTGAGACGTTCGAAGAATGCAAGGCCAAGTACAAGAACTTGGTATTGCACAACATTGTTCTAGCAATTCTTGGTTTTAGAGTGGAGACTCGCGATGAAATGCAGATGTTACAACTGTGCCAGAAGTTCTATGAGATGTATCCTGGGTTGAAAAACGAATGGGATACAGTAGAAGAATGGATTGCGATGCAGTTCAATTCTATTCATACACAGACCTTCAGTAATCGTCCGTACTATCATTATGAGGGCGGAATGTTCACAAGAAAGATTTGAGGATGGTGAAGCATGAGCAACCAGATACATATAATTCAAAATGCAATTACGACCACCATCTCGGAAATTTTTCGTGGTGACTTTAGGCGTATATGCGAAGTCAAAAAAGCGGTATTGCATCTCGAGGCGATTTACTTTTGCCATGGCACTTGCTATCTTCTCAAGCGCGAGAATATGCCAATTAAAGATCAATTAGCGCTCTATCAAAGAATTGAGTTAATCCCACAGAGCACGACAGAGTTCTTTGAGAATAACCGCGAATGCATTATTAACAATTGGCCAGAAGAAAGCGCACTTGCAGCAAAACCAGAAATCCTGTATGATGCACTTTTGGCAAGCGAGTTTTGCGTACAGCCTGAGAGAGTTGGATATAAAATCGATAAAGTTAGCCGAGATATTGCAGGGGCATATTATACTTCTTCTGACTTTTCTGCGCAAATTACTTATCGTGCGCTAGAGAGCTACATGGATCGAAAGCGGAGGCGTGCGATAGATTCAGACTCTTTTGCTTGCTGCAATGAGTATGAGAATATAACCTTCCTGGACTATTCTTGTGGATGCGGAGAATTTCTGTTAGCGGTAATCCAGTATTTTGATAATCATGTATTGGGTTATTCCAGAAAGAAGCTGGCAACTCAGTTGAGGGGTGTAGATGTCAACCCAATAGCACTGATGATCACCATTGCGCGGATTGTTTCTGCAGTTGAAGCTGAAGATGATGAAAATTTGCTTCGTGAGGTCGCAAAGAACTTTATTGTAGGCAATCCGTTGCTTCATAGCGATAAAATTGCACCGCTAGAAGTGAGGTTTGATAATTTTGCGCTTAACAGATTGTATGCTGAGACAGAAGGAATCAATTGCTTGGAACTGGAACAACAAAACCTGGTCGTGTTAGGAAATCCGCCATGGGAAAAGCTCCGCTTTGAAGAACGGGCATTTTTTAGACCGGTTTGTCCTGCAATTTCAGCAATCTCGCAGAAAAACAAGCGCGAAAAGGAAATTAAAAAACTTGCGGTTAATTGGCTAGAACTGTTGGAGTACTACCAGCTTCTGCAAGATGATTATGCTTCGGTGAAAAAAGAAATCCCTAAACATCCGCTCCTGAAAGTATCGTTGGTTGGGGAGCTGAACACATATGCAATGTTTGCTGAGCTAGCTTCTCGATTGACAGAAAAAGATGGTTTTGCAGCGATTATAGTGAAAAGTGCGCTGGTTACATCAACTTGCTATTCGTCTTGCTTCCGACATTTTGTTAATCAGGGATCACTTTCAGAGGTGTTTCTCTTTGATAATCGGGAGAAGCTTTTCCAAATTGACAGCCGCGAGAAATTCTGTGTACTCTTCTTCGGAGGAGAACATGCCGGTGGCATAAAGGTACATTATGGACTGACTAAGCAAGAACAGATATTGTCGTCTGTGCCAATCAATGTTACGAGCGAGGAGCTGGAACTTATCAATCCGGAAACAGGGCTGCTTCCGAATGTGGCAGATTCGAAGGAGTTCTCGTTCTTACTTCGAACACACAGATCGCTGTCAGTGTTTGCAAAAGAATTTTCAAAGTGTCATTTTGGTAGGTTGGTACACCTTACTGCGCATGCAGAACACATTTCTACAAAGTCGGAAAAAACACGAGTCCCAATCTATGAGGGAAAATTCATCGAACAATATGATAATCGTTTTTCCACATTTGCAGGAATGAGTGCTGATGAACGTTATCAAGCAAAGGCATCTGCTAGACGGCAACCGGGTGATAGTTTTGTTGCCCCAAAGCCTGCTCCGGAGTGCAGATACTTTATTGATAAGAAATTTTGGGAATCATTTCTTGATAGGTATGATCAACCGTATTCTCTGTGCTGGAGAAGTCTTACCTCTCCCACCAATCAACGGACTATGATTGCATCGATCATACCGTCAATGCCAACTTGCCAATCCGTTCAATTGCTCCAGACAACACCAGTTGAGGATCTTTTGATGATACTGGCGCTGTTTAATTCCAAGGTGTTTGATTTTTTTGTACGGTTGAAAATGGGGGGTATTGATCTGACGCAGAGTGTTGTACGGCAGATTCCTGTTCCTTTCCGAGAGGCATGGAACAGCATGGTTACTTTACATGGTGTAGATTATACGGCATTGGATGCGGTCAGAGCCTTGGAACGGCTACTATACCGGAATGAGCCGGACTTGTGTGGTTTGTGGGATGGTGTTCCGGAAATAAAGAATGCGGATAACTACTACAAAACCGCTGCAGATGTACGGGAGGAAATCGACAAGATTATTTTCCAGATGTATGGTCTTACAAGCGCAGAAGAGAAAATGGTTCGCAACTCCTTTAAGGCATAGTAAAAGACGCAGGCTTTCGGGCCTGCGTCTTATCTATTGGGATTATCCAATTCTGATCTTACCAAATGCCTTGGAAGACTTATTAATGCCGTTGGTTGCCCAGAATTCGCTGTTTGCTTTCAGTGCGTCCAGTTCGCTTTCGGCCATGGTTTCAAGAATGTAGTGGTCAGAGGTTACACGATGGAAAACAAGAATGTGATAGGCAAAGTCTGTTTTGCCATACTGAGAAAGGGATTCGTCGCCGGTCTCCGCATCTCCCTTGAGCTGGATTCGCCAGGATGCATTATTGGGTGCAAATTTGATGGTGCTGGGATAGTAGGAAATACCGTTATAGACGATAGTGACATTCTTCTCCACATCACGAGCCATGGGATCCAAACCGAAAAAGGCCACACTACCGGGGATAGATCCGTTTTCTACATTGGGGTGGGTGCCGCTCTGAAGCTTAGCAGAAGAAGAAAGATCGAGAATGTTTCTAGAGCCGCCGGTGCTTGCGCGCATTTCGAACCAGTAGGTTGCCTGTACATCACTGGATGCTTCCAAAGAAAGAAAAGATGCTGCGGTAACTTCAGAATCATGCAAAGGTGCGGTAGGTTGCTGTGTGGCGGCACTTTTGTTGTTGCCTGTCCTAGAATTGGAAGATGTGCCTGCAAACAAATTGGCGGGGACGGGAATCTTTACCGATGCGGTGGGGAGATTGGAAACTGCACGGTGGCCAAAGTGTGTATTCGCACTGAAGCTACTGCGCTTGGTAGAGTTTTGTCGGCTCTGCTGCTCGGTAACAATCAGACCATTACGCAGAAGCTCTTGGATGTCCTCAACAGAAGAAATCCTTTTTACCAGATTAGACTCCTGATACAGGGTGAATGCTTCCGTCAGATTCTCGTAAGATCTGTGATCCAGCGTATCGTTCAGATTCAGAAACTGAGTGTTGCAGGTTTCGTAATTGGTACACAAACCACCACGAGTCAGATTGTTGGAACCCACAGCGACCCACGCCTGATCCGCATTCCGGACGATGAAAATCTTAGGATGGTATGTCTGAGCAAATGCGCTATCATGGACTACATAGAGTTCGTCGCAGAGCTTTGTGAGTTTGTATAGGGCTTCAGCGGTCGTGTTTTTCTGATCAATACCAGCGAGTACACGGAGGTGTCCGCCTGCGCTGCGGAAGGTCTGGAGTGCCGCTGTCAGCAGATCGACGCCACTGCTTTTAGCATAGGCAACATGGATATTCAGCTCACCATTTTTAACCGTGGTCAATTGCTCCACCAAGGGTGTATAGAGGTTTCCGCTGGTGGGCTGCATGATGTAGGTACTTTGGTGCGCTACACCGGAAGAGAACAGGTCGGGCACCTTGAGTCCCAGTGCAGATGCAATGCGAGCGAGTCCCTCTAATGTGGGGTTTGTAGCACCTTTCTCGATATCAACGATAGTCGTGCGCGTCAATCCGGAATTCGCTGCTAGTGCCTCCTGCGTTAGGCTTGCTGCAGTTCTCAAAAGCTGAATGCGCTTCCCTAGCGCATCCTTAAAAACGGAATAGTCATTAGTGTTGGATGTATTCATATAAAACTCCTTTCATCCAAAATTTAGAAATTGATGGAAATAATATACAACACTGAAAGGGATTTGTCAATAGGGGAATGAAAAATATTCTGTACAAAATATAAATTTCGGTTGAGCCAGATAACGAGCCTGCTGACTGGCGTATTTGTGGGAAACGAAGTGATAGTTGCTCTTTTGGTTTGCCACAGGCTGCAATATAGCACAAGCCCTCCCTGTTGGATGGCTGATAACTGCAGATTATTGCAAGTCTACAAAACAACTATTTTTGTGTTTTCCTAAATTGATGCTATAAATTGGACAAATTCCATGATAGAATACAAATACAGAAGTATAACCTCGGTGACAGATATAGACAGTTGGGGGTATTCAAATGATTCTTAAGCTTAGTGTAAACAATCAGAGTGTAGAGAGTTCGGGTATTACGAAGGACTATAAGGATGCCCTGTGCGAATATGTATGGAACAGCTTTGAGGCCAATGCAACCGCTGTTGCAATTGATTGTATTCCCAATGAGCTGACAGGAAGTGCAGAGATTGTTATCACTGACAACGGAGATGGAATCGCCTATGATTCCCTTGAACGCACATTTGGTGCATTCCTCGATTCTCAAAAGAACAGCCGATCCCTGCAAATCAAAACAAAGGCAAACAAGGGCAAAGGACGATTCTCGTGTTTTGCCTTTGCATCCTTGGCTGAATGGTCGACGGTAACGGCAACACCAGATGGCAATATCGCATATACAATCAGCTTGGAGAATGCTGATAAAAACCAATGCGATGTTTCTGATCCGGCACCAACAACGAGATCAACGGGTACGAGACTGATCATCAGTGGCATTGATGGTATATGTGAAGATGATGTAAGCTTTGCGCAGTTAGAAGATACTATGCTCAAAGCCTTTGCATGGTATCTGTACCTCAATAAGGATAAGAAAATCGTACTAACCATCAATGGTACAGAGTTGGATTATCGAAAGTACATTAATACTGATGCAAGTGTTGAAAAGGAAATCCTAATATCCAGAATCCCGTTCAAAATTGCGTTGATTGTTTGGAATGAGAAAATTACAGAGAATTTCTCTGTGTATTTCCTGGATGAAGAGGGTGTTGTTAGGTCGAAGGATACGACAACATTTAACCGTAATACGGTGAATTTTAACCACAGTGTATTTGTCACTTCGCCGTTCTTTTTGGGGAGAGACGGAATTACATTAAAGGGCAAAAGAGTAGAACTTGATGGGCAAACTGCGCTGAATGAGTATGATGAAGACAAGAAGGTTCTAAAAGAGTTAAGCAAAGAAATTCAGGATGTTATAGAAGAAAGCTTGCATAAGCACATGGCGGCACAAGTGGATAAAGCCATTGCGCGAATGGAGGCCAGAGATTCTTTCCCTACATTCCCGAATGACTTTTACGGGGCCTTACGTAAAAAGGATTTGGTGCAAGTCACAAAGGAGATTTATCGAATTCAGCCTAGGATATTCCATAACCTGAAGCCGATTCAGGAAAAATCTTTACTGGGTTTTTTGAATTTGTTGCTCAGCTCCGAAGAAAGGGAAAATGTTCTTTCCATTATCGATGAAATTGTTCAACTGTCGCCAAAGCAGCGTGAAGAATTTGCATCTGTGTTAAAGCGGACACATCTGGAGAATATTATAGCAACCATTCGTTTTATTGAAGACCGGTATAAGGTCATCGAGGTTCTCAAGACAATCGTCTTTGACTATGTAGGATATGCGAATGAACGTGACCACGTTCAAAAGATTGTGGAGCAGCATTACTGGCTGTTCGGAGAACAGTATCACCTGGTAACGGCAGACAAGCGAATGCAAAAGGCGCTTGAAGAGTATCTGTACTTGCTCTATGGTGATAAGGCTCCAAATCCAGTGTTGACACCAGATGAAGAAGAGCTTCGCCGGATGGATATTTTTGCTTGTGCTGCAAGAAATACTGAGGATGCAAATGGTAGTGCGATTCAGGAAAATCTGGTCGTTGAGCTGAAAGCACCCAAAGTAGTGCTCACCAAAGCGGTTTTACGTCAAATTGAAGACTATATGGATTACGTCCGAAAACAACCGTTGTTTAATAGCCAGTACCGCAGATGGAAGTTTATTGCTGTATGTAGCGCTGTTGATGACGATGTCAAGGCACGATACGATTCCCAGAAGTCTAAAGGCAAAAAGGGCTTGGTTGCTGAAATTGACAACTATGAAGTCTATGCTTTGACATGGGATGATGTGTTCCAAAGCTTTGATTTGAGGCATGCTTTCCTGCTGGATAAGCTGAAGATGGATAAAGAGGCGATAGCTGCTGAGATCGCACAGACTGCTGGTGACGAGAAATCTAAGGACACAGCGGATGCTCTGACTGCATTGGTAGCAAATTGATTTGTTAGCAGAGTAAGATTTCCACTTATTTGATTACTTCGTATTGTTAGCTGCCGCCGGGTGGTATCGGTTGATACCATCCGGCGGCAGTTTCTTTTGGGAAGAAAAGACTTGCAATTTCTAAAAGCTATGGTACAATCACGACACCTTGGGATGGGAGTTGGTTTCTGCCTTGGGAGAGGAAAACCGCCCGCCCCATGTTTTTGACCCATGTTGGAACTAGGGCGGGAGATTACTGGCAGAGTAAGAAAAGCTTCCGGTATTGGCGGTTGGCTCGAAAACAGGGGATGAAAAATCTCTTGAAAACCCGGGCAGCGTAACCATCGGAAAAGTGAATCCAAAGTGGTCTTGAATGTGTCGTAAGTCCAAATTTGGCAGTGAAAGCTGCCTGCTTGGCTGACCCATTTTTAAGACCACATTTTTGACCCATATTTTGACCCATACGGGGTTAGCACACAGTGGATTGGGCAGATTTCAGTGGATTCGGAGCGTTGGAAAAAGCCGTCAATATGTGCCAAACCCCTGAATAATCGCCGCAAAAGTATTCCTGACCGCAGCTCATAACCCGGAGGTCGCAGGTTCAAGTCCTGCCTCCGCAACCAGATCGAGTGTTCTTAACCAACCTGAGAGTTGGATGTGGACACTCGATTTTTTTGCCTACATTTGTGTCTCTTTGATCAGCGGATACAGCACATCCCTCCAACCCGCACACGATCCCGTAGTCCCTGCATTTTCCAGAAACCCCCAACAGCCGCGGCTACATATTTTTGCCGCCATTGCAGAAAATAGGCATACCGCCGATGAAGAAGGGCAAGCACACCCACCATCGCCGGTAACAAAACTCAACAGCTGGAGGATGTATATAGATGAAAGCAACTGGGATCGTGCGGCGCATCGATGACCTGGGCCGGGTCGTGATCCCCAAGGAGATCCGCCGCACCATGCGTATCCGTGAGGGCGACCCGTTGGAGATCTACACCACACGGGACGGGGAAGTCATTTTCAAGAAGTACTCCCTCATCGGCGGGCTGGAGGACTTCGCCGCCCAATTCTGCGACACCCTGTCCCGCAACACGGATTTCACCGCCGCTGTCACCGACCGGGACGGCATCGTGGCCGTAGCCGGGGCCGGGAAGCGGGAGCTGCTGGGCAAGAACCTTTCTCCGCAGCTGGAGCAGATCATGGAGCAGCGCAGCATCTATCAGTACCGCTCCGGGCAGGAGCGGCTGCCGGTCTCCGAGAGCGCCGGGCAGTACGCGGCGGCGGTGGCCGCCCCCATCCTGTGCGGCGGCGACGTGTTGGGGCTGGTACTCTTTGTCTCAGCGGAGGATCGTCTCCCCGGCGAGGGGGAGTACAAGCTGGCTCAAGCCGTGGCGGGTTTTCTGGGCAAGCACATGGAGACCTGACTGCAAAGGGAGCCGGGAGAGCGATGCTCTCCCGGCTCCCTTTGCCCGTTTATCCCAGCAGCTCGAAGGCTCCATGGATCAGCATACAGACCGCCATCCCCACCGCCGTCGGCAGCACCATGGCCAGCAGCGTCCACCGGCGGCTGCCAGTTTCCCGGCGGATGGTGAGGCAGGTAGTGCCGCAGGGGAAGTGCAGCAGGCACAGGGCCATCATACACAGGGCCGTCTCCGTGGTCCAGCCGCTGTGCAGCAAAATGGCCCGCAGCGCCTCCAGCCCGCCGCACTCCGTCAGCGTCCCGGTGTGCAGATAGCCCATCAGGAGAATGGGCAGCACGATCTCATTGGCGGGAAAGCCCAGCAGAAAGGCCAGCAGCACCATGCCGTCCAGTCCCATGAGCCGTCCCAGCGGGGACAGTACCCCGGCGGCCCGCTCCAGCAGAGAGACGCCCCCGGCGTCCATGTTCCCCATCCCCCAGATCAGCAGCCCCGCCGGGGCCGTCACCGTCAGCGCCCGTCCCAGCACAAACACCGTTCGATCCAGCAGGGAGCGCACCAGCACCCGCCCCACCTGGGGCAGGCGATAAGGCGGCAGCTCCAGCGAAAAAAAGGAGGGCTGTCCTCGCAGCACCGTGGCGCTCAGCAGCTTGGACATGGCCAGCGTCATGGCCACGCAGAACACGATGACCCCTAAAAACATCGCCGCTGCCAGTGCCGACCGCCCCGGCCCGGCGGCATCCCCCAGAAAGAACAGGCTAATCAGGGCGATCAGCGTAGGGAAGCGGCCGTTGCAGGGGACGAAGCAGTTGGTGAGGATGGCCACCAGCCGCTCTCTGGGGCTGGCAATGATGCGGCAGCCGGTGACGCCGCAGGCGTTGCAGCCGAAGCCCATGGCCATGGTGAGGCTCTGCCGCCCGCAGGCGCCCGCCGCCCGGAAGCACCGATCCATGCAGAAGGCCACTCTGGGCAGATACCCGGCGTCCTCCAGCAGCGTGAACAGGGGAAAGAAGATGGCCATGGGCGGCAGCATCACCGCCACCACCCACGCCACCGTCCGGTAGATGCCGTCCACCACCGCCCCCTGCACCCACCACGGCGCTCCTGCCAGCAGACCCCGCAGTGGTTCCTCCAGCGCCGTCAGCCACCGGCTCAGCAGCCGGGAGGGGGCATTGGCCCCCTGTATGGTCAGGTAGAACACCAGCCCCAGCAGCAAAAGCATCACCGGAAAGCCTGTAAGCCGGGAGGTCAGCAGCCGATCCAGCCGCCGGTCCGGGGCGTGGGGGTCTGGCCCGGCGCACCGGACGCACTGCCGCCCGATCTCCTCCGCCAGCGCCACCACCGACGCTGTCAGGCTGTCCCGCAGGGCCTGCCCGGAGAGCGCTCCCAGCCGTTGCTGCGCCCGCTGCCACAGGGCCTGTTCCTCCTCTGTGGGCGGGCTTCCCCACAGCAGCGCCACGGCACGGCGGCGGGACATTCCCGTCTCCAGCAGTCCCAGCGCCGCCTCCACCGGAGGGGCGTAGGTCAGCTTCCAGCCGTCCTCCCATGGCTCCCGGCGACACACCTCCGCCGCCTGATGCCGCAGCTCCGCCAAGCCCTTCCCGCTGCGGGCGGCGGTGGCTACCACCGGCACATCCAGCAGCTGCCCCAGGCGCCGGATCTGGGGCGTGACACCCCGGCGGGCCGCCTCGTCCATGAGATTCACGCACAGCACCAGCCGCTGGGTCTGCTGGCGGAGCTGCAGGGCCAAGATCAGCCCCCGCCGCAGGCAGGAGGCGTCCACTACCACGATGACGGCGTCCGCCTGCCCGCTCTGCAAAAACGCCCCGGCCACTTCCTCCTCCGGCGAATCCGCCGCCAGAGAATAGGTCCCCGGCAGATCCACCAGCCGGAACCGCTGCCCCGCCTGCGAAAAATACCCCTCCGCCCGCTCCACGGTCTTGCCGGGCCAGTTGCCCGTGTGCTGGCGCAGCCCTGTCAGGCGGTTGAATACGGTGCTTTTTCCCACATTGGGGTTTCCCGCCAGCGCCACGGTATATGTATGCTCCACCACGCCTCCCCCTTCCCTAAGGATAGACCATTGTATGCCTGTCACCTCCGCCGGGTGCAATGTGGGGTCGTGAGGGCCTCCCGCAGCGCCAAAAAGCCCGCCAACGGCGGGCTTTTACGATGACGGAGAGGATGCCGGGGCAGGCAATGCCCTCCCGACACCAAAGGCGGCAGCCCTATGGGCTGCCGCCTTCTTACTCTGTAAGGAAACGGAATCACTCGGCCTTTTCCACGGCCTCGGTGCGGTAGATGAAGCGCACCGCGCCGTCCATGCCGTCCGTCAGACCGGAGAAGCTGCGGTAGTTGCGGGAGACCTCCACCGTGGCGGTCAGGCGCTCCGCCAGACCCTCCACGTTGTCGCCCAGCACGCTGACCAGCTTCTCCACGCCCTCCTCATTGAACTGCTTCAGTCCGTCGGAGAGCTGCATGGCGCCGTCCCGCAGCTGCTTCACGCCGTCCAGCAGGGCGGGCATATTGCTTTGGAGCCGCTGAGCACCGGCAGCGGCCTGATCCACACCGGCGGTATAGCTATTCAGGCCCATGTAGAACACGTTGTACTGATCCAGTTGCTGCTTCAGGCTGCGGATCTGCACGGCACCGGCGGAGGCCTGCTCCGTAGCGGCCATGATCTTCTGCTGCACCTCGTCGGAGGCCATGGTCTCCTCGATCTTCAGCTGCACCTGCTGCTCCGTGGCGGCGTCGATCTTCTGCCGGATCTCCTCCGTCCCCATAAGGGCCGTCACATTCTCGGAGATGGTCTGCTGCATAGCCGGAGTCTGCACCTGCATCTCTACGGCGGCATCCACCTGCGCCTTCAGCTCAGGACTCTGCTGATACTGCTCCATGGTGTAGCCCATGGCGTTGAGTACCTGACCCAGCACCTGCTGGCGCACCTGCTCCGTCACCTGAGCCGTTACCTGCTGCTGCACGGCCTCGGTCACAGCGGCACGGATCTGATCCCGTGCGGCCTCCACGGCGGCAGTCACCTGCTCACGGGCGGCCTGCTCAGCCAGCGTACCGGCCTCGTCCAGCTGGGCCAGCACGCCGCCCAGCACGGTGGTGTAGTTGTCAATGGTCAGAGAGGGGATGGTGATGCCCGCCTGCGCCAGCTGGGGCTGCAGCTGCTCATCGGCCATAGCCAGCAGGGAGGTAAAGACCTGCTTGGCCCCGGCGTTCAGGGCGCTGCTGTTGGAGCTGAGCTGATCCAGACCGTCCGTCAGCTGATCCACGCCGTCAGACAGCTGTCCGCAGCTGTCCAGCAGCGTGCAGAGTCCGTCATACAGCTGGGAGGAACCGTCCATCAGCTGATCCATGGCATCCGTGAGCTTGCCCAAGGAATCGGACAGGCTCCCCAGATCGCCGGAGGTAAGATCGTCGGTATCCACCGCATTGAGGAGGCTGTTGGAGACGACGGTGAGGGTGGTCTCCAGCGTGAAGTCCGTCACATCGGCACTGATCTCCACATAGTCGGGCAGGTCCAGCTGCTCCTTGCTGATGCCCAGATCCTCCTGCAGGCCGGGGAAGGCCATCCCCATAACAGCGATGCGGTCGCCGTCGTTGATGAGCTTACCGTTGGAGACGGTGACATTGGAGAAGTGGGAGGTATCCAGCAGGGCGCCGGTGAGGGCCACGAAGGGGACATACACCTTCTGGCTGACGCCGTTGACGGTACGCACCTCATACTGGTTGTTTTCATACTCGAAGCGGATGGTCACCTTGCCGCTCTTGCCCGCCAGCTCGCTGGGGGTGACGGTCTTGCCGTCCAGGGTGTAGCGGATGCTCATGCTCACCGGCAGCTCCTTCTGGATGGTGCCGGTCCAGCAGTCGTCCTTCACCTGCTGGGCGTCGTTCAGGCTCTCGATGGCCTTCTGGGCCTCGGCGGGCAGGGCGTTCTTGATCCAGTCGCTGACCAGGATCTTCTGGGTGCTGCCGTCGGCAGCGGTCATGACGTACACCGTCTCATCCTTGACGGCCTCCGTGTCGGAGGCGGAGGCGGCCGTCAGCACGGCGGACGGGGCCTCGGTATCATTGGCGTCCTTGCCCACGGCGTAGGTGGTGACGCCGGCGGCGCCTACGGCCACCGCCATGGCTAAGATCACAGCCAGAAATTTATTCTTTTTCATTTTACAACCTCCTGTTTACCAATGAGATGGGTCATACCACGGGTGGTGCGGCACACGATGCCGTCGCACAGGATCAGCAGAGCCGGCAGCACCAGCAGCACCAGCAGCACGCTGATGATAGCGCCACGGGCCATCAGCATACACATGGAGCCCACGATATCGATGTTGGAATACAGCGCCACGCCGAAGGTGGCGGCGAACAGGCCCATGCCGCTGACGATGATGGAGGGGGCCGAGGTCCGCAGGGCGGTCATGACGGCCTTCTTCTTGTCCTCGCCATTGAGCCGCTCCGCCTTGTAGCGGGTGGTCATCAGGATGGCGTAGTCCACCGTAGCGCCCAGCTGGATGGTACTGATACAGATGGGGGCGATGAAAGGCAGCGACTGGCCCAGCACATGGGGCAGGCCCAGATTGATAAAGATAGCCAGCTCGATGACGGCGATCAGGATGAAGGGCAGGGAGAAGCTTCCCTCTACCAGCGTGATGATGATAAAGATGGCGGCGATGGAGATGGCGTTGACTACCTTGAAGTCGTGGTCCGTCGTCTCGATCATGTCCTTCATACAGGGGGCCTCACCGATGAGCATTCCGCCCTCGTCGTACTTCTTCAGGATGGCGTTCAACTGATCGATCTGCTGATTGACATCATCGGAGGCCACCTTATACTCGGAGTTGATGAGCAACAGCTCCCACTGGTCGCTCTCCAGCATGGAGCGCACGGAATCCGGCAGCACCTCCATGGGGATCATGGGGCCTGCCACGCTCTCCATGCCCAACACATACTTCACACCCGGCACCTGCTCCATCTCGTCGATCATGGCCCGAACGTCGCTGTCCGGCAGATCGGCGTTCACCAGCAGCATATGGGTGGAGGCGATGTCAAACTCCTGGGAGAGCTTCTTGTTGGCGATGACGTACTCCATGTCCTCCGGCAGGCACTGGCCCATGTCGTAGTACACCTCGTCGTTGGTCTTATCATAGCTGATGTAGGCCGGGGCGATGAGCAGGGCGAAGATCACCAGAAACACGGGGAAAATCTTGCACACGCCCTTGGCAAAGCCTCCCATATCGGGGATCAGGGACTTATGCCGTGTCCGCTGCAGAGGCTTATCAAGCACCAGGATCAGGGACGGCAGGATGGTCACGCAGCCCAGCACGCCCAGCAGCACGCCCTTAGCCATGACGATACCCAGGTCACGGCCCAGCGTGAAGGACATGAAGCACAGGGCGATGAAGCCGGCGATGGTGGTGGCAGAGCTGCCGATGACGGAGGTAAAGGTGTTGTGGATGGCCACCGCCATGGCCTCCTTGTGGTCGCTCTGCAGGGTCAGCTGCTCGTTGTAGCTATGCCAAAGGAAGATGGAGTAGTCCATGGTCACAGCCAGCTGCAGCACCGCAGACAGGGCCTTGGTGATGTAGGAGATCTCTCCCAGGAAGAAGTTGCTGCCAAGGTTATACACGATGGCCATGCCAATGCTGGCCAGAAACACGAATGGAACCAGCCAGCCGTCCAGCAGCAGCATCACGGCGGCGCAGGCACAGGCCACGGCCAGCGCCACATAGATAGGCTCCTCCTGCTCGCACAGGTCCTTCAGGTCCGTCACCAGCGCCGACATACCCGACACGAAGCACTGCTTGCCGGCGATGGAGCGGATCTCACGGATGGCGTCCATGGTCACGTCCTCCGAGGTGGCGGAGTCGAAGAACACCGCCAGCATGGTGGCGTCATCGGTATTGAACTCGTTATACAGCTTATCCGGCAGCAGCTCCATGGGGATGGAGAGGTCCGCCACGGAATCGTACCACAGCACGCTCTCCACGTGGTCCACCTGCTGGATCTTCTCCTTCAGCTGGGCCACCTCCTGCACCGGCATATCCTGCACCACGATGAAGGAGAAGGCTCCCTTGCCGAAGTCCTCCTTCAACGTCTCCTGCCCGATGACGGTATCCATGTCGCCGGGCAGATAATCCAGCATATCGTAGTTGATCCGGGTACCCAGCATCCCAAACACCGCCGGCACCAGCAGGATCAATGCGATCATCAGGATCAGAACACGGTTTTTTACCACCGCTTTAGACAATCCCATTGCATCTCGGTCCTTTCTCACTTGATCTCAAATTCATCTGTCTCGATGACGTCCGGCTGCTGGTGGCGGATGATCTTCACCGTCAGCAGAGCCACCAGCAGATTCATCACGCCGTCCAGAAACAGCGACGCACCCAGGAGCATGGTCAGCGCCTGCGCCCCCTCGCCGGGCCGCAGCACCAGCAGCACGCCCAGCACACCGGCGCACGCCGCCGCCAGCAGGATGGCCCACCAGCGGTCGATGCCGAAGCGCTTGGCGTCCACAGCAATCTGCACCTTGAACAGCCCGTCCGACAGCACCAGAATGCCGTACACCACGCACAGAAAGCCGATGGTCTCGCCGGGATGGGTCAGTGTCACGACGCCCAAGGCCATCAGCAGCACGCCGAAGGCCAGATCGTACTGGAAGGCCAGCCGGAACAGGTCACGGGACAGATACCCCGCCACCTTCACGGCACCAAACACGATCATCCCGATGCCCAGCAGCTCTCCGATGACGGCCACCGACACGCCGGGCCACACAAACATCACCACGCCCAGCACGCACAGCAGCACCGACATGATGATGTATCCTGTTTTGGCCGCCCGCATAGGGGTCACAGAACGCATGATACGCATCTCCCTCACTTTTGATGGTCTGAGTTTACCGCTTTCGGGGCCGGGAGAAAATGGATAAAATAACACCGGGTGTCTGAAAGTCAGACACCCGGATGCAAATTGCCCAGTTTTTAGGCAGTCAGGGGGCATTTGCCTAAATTTTCAATGGTCCTCCCGACTGCGCTCGATGATGAGCTCCGGCAGGCCGTGGCACAGGCGACTGATACGCCGCAGCTCCTCCAGCGCCTCATCCTGCATCCCGCCGCTGATCCAGTCGATGCACATTCCGAAGAGTTGGCACTTGATGAAGCGGATCACCGCCCGGCGGTCCGCCTCCGGCAGCTGGTGCCGGGGGAAGGCGGTATCGATGTAGGTGGTGACAGCGTAGTCGCACAGGCGCATGGCGCTCTCCTCGAAGAGGTCACGGTTCACGGAGTGGTAGATGTGCATCACGGCGCTGCGGTTGCGCAGTGCATAGCGGAAGGCCATCTCGCAGCACTCGTCCAGCGTGGAGATGGTGGGGTACTCCTCAATGAGCTGGTCGGTGTAGGAGGTGATGATCTCAGCAATGAGGGAGGGGATATCCTGAAAATGGTAGTAAAAGGAGTTGCGGTTGATGCCGCATTTTTCCACAATATCCCGGACACTGATCTTGTTCAGGGGCTTTTCGTTGAGCAGCTGCAAAAACGCCGTTTCAATGGCCTGCTTGGTAAAATTTGCCATACATACCTCCGTCTCTTCTGCACATACTCTCTCGGAAAATTGATTATAGCAGATTTTTCCCCGGCTGACAACCCTCCCAAAGCGCTCAAAATGGGGCATACTATCCCTACCGTCATGACCGACGGCAGCCAAGAACAGGAGGTCCATGCCATGCGAAAGAAAAAGCCCTTTCACGACCCGGCGCCGGATATCCACGACTTTCCCGGCGTTCCGGAGAGTACCTTCGATCTGGTGAACCAGTACGGCACCTACAACATCCAGCCCACCTCCCACACGGAGAATCTGTTTCCTCTCATCGGGCCGGAGCTGCCGGAGCGCTGGCGCACCATGCGTCTGGGAAAGGACGATCTGGAGGACTTGTAGCGGAAGTCTGCGGGGCAGACGCATCAGGGGCGGGCGCATTTGTGCCCGCCCCTGATGCGCTTTTCTCTTGCAGGCTGTGTCGAAATATGGTAGGATGGATGTATACCATATGGTATAGCGACCCCCAAATACATGATTCGGAGGAAAGAGAAGCGATGAAGCAGATGAAACGGGCCGCAGGTCTGCTGCTGGCGCTGGTACTGGTGCTGAGCATGGCCGCCTGCGGTAAGAAGGACGGAGACGGCGGCGACAGCCAATCCGGCTTCCAGCGTGGCACGATTGAAAACGGCATTTACACCAACACCTTCGTGGGCATCGGCTGTCAGCTGAGCGATGACTGGACCTACTACACCGACGAGCAGCTGGCAGAGCTGTCCGGCGTGGTGGCCGAGAGCAGCGAGGAGATGCAGAAGGCCATGGAGGATGGCAAGAGCACCTATGATATGTTCGCCAGCGCCATGGAGGGCCTTGTGACCATAAACGTGGTGTATGAGGATCTGGGCGCTCTGTACGGCAAGCTGCTGGACGAGGCGGGCTATCTGGAGATCGCCGTACCCAAGCTGGAAGATGCTCTGGCCTCCATGGGGCTATCCAACGTGAAGGTGGAGCAGACTCCGGTGCAGTTCGCCGGTCTGGTTCGGGAGGGCGCTGTTATCTCCGGCGAGATGGACGGCGTCCCCATGTATGAGACGCTGGTGTGCATCAAGCAGGAGGGCTATATGTGCTGCGTGACCATGTGCAGCTGGACGGAGGATATCACCGCCGATCTGGCGGAGCTGTTCTATCAGGCGTAAGCCAAGGCGAAACAAATAAACAGGAGGCCGCAGGCATTGCCTGCGGCCTCCTGTTTATTTGTTTATTACAGCTCCGGGGCGGCGTTGGTGCGCTGGGAGCGCAGACGGTAAGTGACCTTCTTCAGCTTCCGGCTTCTCATGGAGCTGATGGCCGTGGGGATAGCGCCCAGCAGCGTGAAGGCATACAGCTTCACCAGTTCCCCGATGTAGGTGGAGGAATCGATGATCTCCTGACGCAGCATCTCCGGGATCATGCGGAAGCAGTCCAACAGGCTCAGCTCGTAGTACTCCTTCAGCTCGTTATAGACGGCGACGGACCAATCCAGCTGGTAGCCCACATAGGTCATGCCCAGCATCAGCACGATGCTGACCACCAGACCCACGGTGGAGAACCGGCCGCCCAGCAGCTCATAGCCCTTCATGGTGCAGATGGCCATGACGATGCCGCTGACTGCCGCCACGTAGCCCAGCTGGCCCAGCAGCACGATGCACGCCACGCCCAGCAGAGAACCCAGCAGCGCACCCACGGTACCGGCCACCATGTTCTCCGTCTTGCCCAGCTCCGCCTGCTGGTTCTGCTCCTGCAGATGGCCCAGCTGCTGGTAGCAGCTGTCACACAGCAGGGAGGGGACACCGGTCATGATGCAGGGGTCCGTCTCCACGGCGCTGCCGCAGTTCTGGCAGCAGTTGTCATAGCCGGAGGCGTGCAGAAACTCCACCACGGCGGCTACAGCCTCCGCCAGCTTCTCCACCTGATTGGGATTGCCGAAGCGGACATTCAGGGTCAGCTCCACCCGGCTGCGCCGGACGGAGAAGCCCGTCACCAGACGGGTCCCCTTGACGAATTGCCGGATGGCGGACTGATCCGGCTCCTGCCCCAGCTTGTGCAGGGACAGGGTCATGGCGGCAAGGCCCTGATCGTTGCGCCAGAGCATGGTCTGGTAGCCGCCGACGCTGCCGAAGAGGATGCTGCTCTCGCCGTCCACCGTCAGATGCAGACGCTGGGCGGTCTGGTCCAGAAAGGTCTTTTCTTTTTGAGTCATGGGGTAGTTCTCCTTTTCTTTCTTTCACATGGTTTACACACAACTAGGCCGGAGGATCGTCAGAAGGAGACGACCTCCTCCTTGGGCTTTTCGCAGGGGGCGATGGCGGTGACATACAGCACCGGGCCCTCGCCCTGATAGGCGTCATTGGCCTCTTTCTTCACCGTGGCGGTGATCTCCACCCACTGGCGGTTCTTGAACCTCTCCAGCCCCTCGCCCTTGGCCACCAGAGCCAAAAACTGCATATCGTTTTCGCAGCAGACCATGGCGAAGCGACCGGGGCAGTGGACGCCCTTGAACTTCTTGGAATGGCACATGACGGCCTTATACCGCACGGTGACACCGTCATAGCGGTCGGGGTTGTCCATCATATCCACATACCAGACACCGTAGTCGTCGTCCGGCACATCCAGATGGCCGTCGGAGAGATCGAAGGGGGACATCTCCGGAGTGACGTACTCCTCGCTGGTGCCGTCCTCGTTCTCCAGATAGATATCGGCCCGGCGGTTCACCATCCGCAGGTTGCGGCTGCGGAGCTGGGCTCGCAGCTCCTCGTTGCAGTGGTTGAAGATCAGCATATCGGCGTTGCTGATCTTCTCCATCATCAGCTGGCCCATATTCTTCACATACATCTCGAAGCTTCTGGCGTCCACCAGACACATGATCTGGTAGAGGATCCAGTTGGCAGGCAGGCCGTCCCGGTACAGAGGCTCGATCATCCACATACCGTTATACTCGATGATGACCTGCTTGGGCCGGTACTGCTTCTCCAGCTTCTTGAACAGCTCCGGAGTCAGCTGACTCTGCTCGTCCACCGTGTAGGTGAACACATTGCCCAGCACACGGGGGTCGTACTCCAGCTCCCCCTCCTCGCAGCAGATCAGCAGGGTGCGGTCCTCCTCGGCAAAGCCGTCCCGGAGGATACCGTTGATGAAGCCGGTTTTGCCGGAATCCAGAAACCCGGCGATGAGATAGACAGGAATATCCATAGTTCCTCGCTCCTTACAGGTGTTACAGGCTGAACAGCTCTTTGAGCTTGTCCTCCTTCAGCTGGGCGCCGATGACGCACAGGCGGCCGGTGTAGTCGGCGCTGCCGTAGCGGACGTCCTGTTCCTCAGGGACATAGTCGAAGTGCAGCCACTTGCCGCCGCTGGGAACGATGCCCTTGGCCCGGAGGATGGCGCCGTAGTCGCCGGTATCCAGCGCCGTCAGGATGCGGCGGATGTCCTCCTCCGTGTAGGAGTGGACCGTCTCGGCGCCCCAGCTGGTGAACACCTCGTCGGCGTGGTGGTGATGGTGGTGGCAGGAGCACTCCGGGTCGTCGCACTCGCCGTCGTGGTCATGATGGTGGTCATGCTCGTCGTGGTCGTGGTGATGGCCGCAGCAGCAGTGGCCCTCGTCCTCGTCGTGGTCATGATGATGGTGATGCTCGTCATGGTCATCATGCTCATCATGGTCGTGGTGGTGATGGTGGTGCTCCGCCTCCTCCGCCTCGTGTTCGGCCTGCATCCTGGCCAGCAGCTCATCGGCCAGAGAGACCTTTTCCACAGCGGACAGCAGAGTCTTGCCGTCCAGCTGGTCCCACGGGGTAGTGAGGATGGCGGCGGTGGGATTCTTCTCTCGCAGCAGAGCCACGGCGGCCTCCAGCTTCTCCTGAGACAGCTTCTGTGTCCGGGAGAGGATGATGGTGCCGGCGGACTCGATCTGATTGTTGTAGAACTCACCGAAGTTCTTCATATACACCTTCACCTTGGTGGCGTCGGCCACGGTGACGAAGGAATTCAGCTTCATGTCCGGCTCGTCCCGAACGGTGTTCTCCACCGCCACGATAACGTCGGAGAGCTTGCCCACGCCGGATGGCTCGATGAGGATGCGGTCCGGAGCGAACTGCTCATGGACCTGGCGCAGGGCCTTGTTAAAGTCGCCCACCAGAGAGCAGCAGATGCAGCCGGAGGACATCTCGCTGATCTGCACGCCGGAATCCTTCAGGAATCCGCCGTCGATGCTGATCTCGCCAAATTCGTTTTCAATGAGCACCAGCTTCTCACCCTGATAGGCCTCGCTGAGCATCTTCTTGATGAGCGTGGTCTTACCGGCACCCAGAAAACCCGATACAATGTCGATTTTTGTCATAAAACAACCCTTCTTTTCTCCTCCACCATGGCAGAGGACAATTTTTCTCTTATATCATACCCTATTTTTCCAAAAATGCAAGAGGGGGAGACGACCCTCCGCCGCCGGGGCGGAAAACTTTTCTTGACAGGATACTCATACGGCGTTATACTGTACTCACTATAAACGAAAGGAGGCGTACACCATGACGAAGAGCAAGCTGACCAGTAAGGGGATCATCGTGTGCGCCGCCGGATCGGCCCGATAAAGGGGCCGATGTGACCGTACTCTGTGTGCGTCCCCGTCCGGGGACGCATTTTTTGTACGCTGCCGGATGCCGGCGGCGTTTGGACAGGCGGTCTGCGGGCCACCGGGAGAGAGAAGGAGGCTTATGGAAGAGAATCGATCGACATTCAGGCTGTCGGGGCGGGAGAAGGCCGGGCTCATCTGGCACTATCTGCGCCCCTGCTGGGGGCATTTTGCGGCGGCGCTGCTGTGTGCGTGCCTGTCCATGGCGCTCAACGCCCTGACGCCCCAGATCATCCGTATCACGGTGGACTCCATTCTGGGATCCGAGGAGGCCAAGCTGCCGGCGCTGGTGCTGCGGGTGCTGCCGCTGGAGACGCTGCGGCAGGAGCCTGTCACGGCGCTGTGGTGGGCGGCGGGGGCCGTCATGGTGACAGCGCTGCTGCGGGGCCTGTGCAGCTTCGGGCAGCGGGCCCAGCTGTCCCGCGGGTCCGAGGCCTACGTCAAGGGGCTGCGGGATGACCTGTACCGGCGCATCCAGTATCTGCCCTTTGCGTGGCACAAGCAGCATCCCACCGGCGACATCATCCAGCGCTGCACCTCCGATGTGGACGTGATCCGCACCTTCGTGTGCAACCAGCTGGTGGAGGTGGTGCGGACGGTGTTCCTCATCATCCTGTATCTGTGGATCATGTTCCGCATGAACGTGAAACTGTCCCTGATCGCTCTGGCCTTTATCCCCATTGTGGGCCTGTCGTCGGGGGTATTCTACCGGAAGATCTCCTCCCGGTTCAAGACTGCCGACGAGGCCGAGGGCGAGGTGACCGCCTGCGCTCAGGAGAACCTCACCGCCGTGCGGGTGGTGCGGGCCTTCGGACGGGAGAAGTATGAGGAGGACAAATTTCAGGCCAAGAGCGAGCGGTACGCCGGACTGTGGATCCATCTGGGAAAGCTCCTGTCGGTATACTGGGCGTCGGGGACGCTGCTGACGTGCCTGCAGGTGATGGTCATCATTCTGGCGGGCATCCATGAGAGCGTGGCGGGAGCCATGACTCTGGGCGCCTTCGTGGCCTTCGTCAGCTACAACGAGTCCCTGGCGTGGCCCGTGCGTTCTCTGGGCCGGGTGCTGTCGGACATGAGCAAGGCCGGGGTGTCCATGGACCGTGTGGGCTACATCCTCCGCTCCCCGGAGGAGCAGGAGCAGCCCGACGACGTTCCCTTCCCCGGCGGGGACATCGTATTTGACCATGTGACCTTCGGCTACGAGGGGCAGCCTGTGCTGAAGGATGTGTCCTTCACCATCCGGGAGGGGGAGACCTTCGCCGTGCTGGGCGGCACCGGCTCCGGCAAGAGCACGCTGGTGCATCTGCTGGACCGGCTGTACGACGTGCCGGAGGGTTCCGGCCGCATCACCATCGGCGGTGTGGACCTGCGGCACATCCGGCGCAGCGACCTGCGGCGGCACATCGGCCTTGTTTTGCAGGAGCCCTTCCTGTTCTCCCAGACCATCGGGGAGAACATCCGGGCAGTGCGGCCCGATGCACCGGAGGATGCCATGCGCCGTGCGGCGGCCATCGCCTGCGTGGACGAGGCGGTGACCTCCTTCCCGGAGGGGTATGACACCATCGTAGGGGAGCGGGGCGTGACTCTCTCCGGCGGACAGAAGCAGCGGGTGGCTATCGCCCGGATGCTGATGCAGCAGGCCCCGGTGATGATCTTCGACGACTCCCTGTCCGCCGTGGACGCCGAGACGGACGAGAAGATCCGCACCGCCCTGCGCCGGTCTACCGGCAAGGCCACGGTGCTGCTGATCTCCCACCGGGTCACCACCCTCATGCAGGCCGACCGCATTCTGGTGCTGGACGGCGGCCGGGTGGCGGAGCTGGGGATTCATGCCCAGCTGGTGGAAAAGCCCGGCATCTACCGGGATATCTATCACATTCAGATGCAGAGTGCCGACCGGGCGCTGCTGGAGGAAGGGGGGAGCGAGCATGGCGGCCATTGATGAAAAGGAATATACCCAATCCTTCGACTGGAAGATGTGGAAGCGGCTGGGGCCGTTCCTGCGGCCCTATCGGGGGGCCTTCGTGTCCATGCTGGTGTTCAACGGCATCTGCGCTCTGGTGGACGTGGTGCTGCCCCTGTTCCAGAAGTACGCCATCCAGAACTTCATCGAAAAGGACACCCTGACGGGGCTGCTGCCCTATGCACTGGCGTATCTGGCGGTGGTGGTGGTGCAGGCACTGTCGGTGGTGATCTTCGCCCGGAACTCCATGCACATCGAGATGAATCTGGGCAAGGATATGCGTGGGGCTCTGTTCCACCATTTGCAGACCCTGTCCTTCTCCTTTTATAATGTGACACCGGTGGGCTATCTGCTGACCCGTGTCATGAGCGACACCAACCGCATCTCCAGTATGCTGGCATGGAACTTCACGGATATCCTGTGGGCAATGTTCTATGTGCTGGGTACCTTTGCCGCCATGCTGGCGCTGAACTGGAAGCTGGCGCTGGCAGTTATCGCCATCGTTCCGGTGATGGCCATTCTGACGGGGTACTTCCAGAACCGCATCCTCCACTGGAACCGGAAGGTGCGTAAGCTGAACTCCCGCATCACCGGCGCTTTCAACGAGGGCATCACCGGCGCACGCACCACCAAGACGCTGGTGACGGAGGAGCAGACCGCCGACGCCTTCCGCAGTCTCACCCGACAGATGCACGACTCCGGCATTCGGGCAGCCCGGCTCAATGCGGTGTTTATCCCGCTGGTGCTGTTCTTCGGCACCATGGCGGTGTCTATCGTGCTGCTGCGGGGCGGCTATATGGTGCTGGATCAGGCGCTGGAGCTGGCCACTCTGTCGGCCTTTACCACCTATGCCGTCAGTATCTTCGACCCCATCCAGATGACCGCCGCCAATCTGGCGGAGTTCATCTCTCTGCAAGCCTCCATCGAGCGGGTAACCGACCTGATGGACGAACAGCCGCAAATTCAGGACACCCCGGAGGTCATCGAGAAATACGGCGATGCCTTCCACCCCAAGCGGGAGAACTGGGAGCCGCTGCGGGGCGAGATCGAATTCCGGGATGTGACCTTCCGCTATCCCGACGGCGGCGAGAACGTGCTGGAGCACTTCTCCCTCCGCATCCCTCAGGGGACCACGGTGGCCATCGTGGGCGAGACGGGGGCCGGCAAGAGTACCCTCATCAATCTGGCCTGCCGGTTCTTTGAGCCTACGGAGGGACAGATCCTCATTGACGGCGTGGACTACCGCCAGCGCAGCCAGCTGTGGCTCCACTCCAACATCGGCTATGTGCTGCAGAATCCCCACCTGTTCTCCGGCAGCGTCCGGGAAAATATCCGCTACGGCAAGCTGGATGCCACCGACGAGGAGGTGGAGGCCGCCGCACGGGCCGTGTCGGCGGATACGGTGGTGTCCAAGCTGGAAAATGGCTGGGACAGCGATGTGGGTGAGGGCGGCGACCGTCTCTCCACCGGCGAGAAGCAGCTGATCTCCTTTGCCCGTGCCGTGCTGGCCGACCCCCGCATCTTCGTGCTGGATGAGGCCACCTCCTCCATCGACACCCAGACGGAGCAGCTGATCCAGAACGCCATTGACCATCTGCTGACGAACCGCACCTCCTTTCTGGTAGCCCATCGCCTCTCCACCATCCGCAAGGCGGACGTGATCCTTGTGGTGAAGGACGGCCACATCGTGGAGCAAGGCAAGCATGAGGAGCTGCTGCGGCGCAAGGGGTACTACCACGACCTGTACAGCAAGCAGTTCGCTCAGGAGAGCGCCGCCCGCATCTTGGGCGAGGGCAGCGCCCAATAAAGCACATATCAGAGCAAAAGCCCCAGCTCCGGCGCAGCACTGCGCCGGAGCTGGGGCTTTCTGCGTGGTGGCGAGGGTACGCCGTCATGTCCCGGCCACGGGATATAGGGTAAAAAGCAGCGAGCCGCCGGTATATCCGGCAGCCCGCTGCTTTTGATATCCTTCCGGCAGAGAGGGGCTTTGACGGGAAAGGAAACACAAAGCAGACCGGAGATATCTGATTAGGAGTGCATGACTTTCGGCTGAAGTTTGAGGAGGTTTTGCCGGAGTCAGATAAGCTTGTAAATGCCGGCAGCGCCCATGCCGCCGCCGATGCACATGGTGACCATGGCATATTTTCCGCCGGTGCGGCGCAGCTCATTCAGGGCCTTGATGGTCAGGAAGGCACCGGTAGCGCCCTGGGGATGACCCAGTGCCATAGCACCGCCGTTGGGATTGGTCTTGGCGGGGTCCAGCCCCAGCGTTCTCATGCAGGGAATGGCCTGCGCCGCAAAGGCTTCGTTCAGCTCCACCACGTCCATATCGGCCACGGTGAGGCCCGCCTTTTCCAGCGCCTTGGGGGCGGCGTAGATGGGGCCGAGGCCCATGTAATCCGGCTCGCAGCCGGCCACGGCGAAGCTCAGCAGCTCTGCAACGGGCCGGATACCCAACTCCTTGGCCTTACTGTCCCGCATCAGCACCACAAAGGCGGCGGCATCGCTGGTCTGGGAGGAGGTGGCGGCGGTCACAAGGCCGCCCTCCTTGAAGCAGGGCTTCAGCCCTGACAGCGCCTCCAGCGTGGTGCTGCGGCGGATCCCCTGATCCTTGTCAAAGACGATGGGATCCCCGTCGGCATCCACGCCGGGCAGCGGGATGATCTCATCGTCGAACTTACCGGCGTCCTGTGCCGCCGCCGCACGGCGGTGGCTTTGGAGGGCCAGCTCGTCCATCTCCTGACGGGTGATGCCGTAGCGGGAAGCTACATTCTCCGCCGTCAGGCCCATGGGCATATACTCCTCCTCCCGCTGGCGCAGCAGGTCGGGATCGAAGGTATCGCTGATATCCAGATTCACCGGGCAGGCGGTCATGGACTCCACGCCGCCGGCCACCATTACATCCGCCACGCCGCAGGCGATCTGGCCCGCTGCCAGCGCAATGGCCTGTAGGCCGGAGGAGCAGAAGCGGTTGATGGTCATGCCGCAGACGCTATCCGGCAGGCCCGCACGGGCGGCCACCAGCCGGGCCATGTTGAAGCCCTGCTTGCGCTCCGGGATGGCGCAGCCAACGATGAGGTCGTCGATCTGATCGGCGGGCAGCTGGGGGACACGCTCCAGCACGCCCTTAAGGGTGAGGCCGCCCATGGTCACCGGATGCATATTCCGCAGGGCGCCCTTTTTTCCTGATTTTGCAACGGCGGAGCGGCCGTAGCCCACTACCACCACATGGTCAAACTGTCCCATTAGCAATCTTCCTCCATTTCTTTCAGCTCCGGAGAGACAATGAGCGGCGGCTCCACGGCGGAGCAGATCTCCTCCACGGAGTGGCCCCGGCGCAGCTCGGAGAGCACCAGACCCTCCGGCGTCACATCGATGACGCACCGCTCGGTGACGATATGATCCACGCACCGCCGCCCGGTATAGGGCAGGGTACATTCCTTGACGAGCTTGGGGGAGCCGTCCTTGGCGCACAGCTCCATGGCCACGATGACCTGCTTGGCCCCGTTGACCAGATCCATGGCCCCGCCCATGCCGAAGGCACGGTCGGGGGTGGCCCAGTTGGCCAGATCTCCGTGCTGGGAGACCTGAAGCGCTCCCAGCACCGTGGCAGCCATGCGGCCGGAGCGGATGATGCCGAAGGACTTGGCCACGTCAAAGGCGCAGCCCCCCAGCGCCGGGAGATAGGGAATGCCGCCGGCGTTAAAGAGCCGGTCGCTGATCTCGATGCCCTGCGCCGTGGCTCCTACGCCGATGAAGCCGTTCTCCGTCTGGAACAGGACGCCGCTCTCGGCGTAGTTGCCGCAGAGGCTGGGGATGCCGATGCCCAGATTGACCACGTCGCCGCTGTGGAAATACCGGGCCGCACGACGGGCGATAAAATGTCTGTTATCCATAGTCGTGCCTCCTTACACCAGGATCATGTCCACGAACATACCGGGAACCTCCACCTCGTCGGGTGTGATCTCTCCCAGATCGCAGAAGTGGTCGCACTCCACAATGGACAGGTCCCCACAGGTGGCCACGATGGGGTGGGAGGCCCGGCCAGTGCTGCCCCGGTAGGCCAGATTGCCGATGGGGTCGGCACGGCGGGCCCGTGTGATGGCGATATCCGCCCGGAGGGCGGTCTCCAGCAGGTACTGCTGTCCGTTGGCGGTGATGAGCTGCTTGCCCTCCTCCACCACGGTACCAAGTCCCGTTTTGGTGAGAACGCCGCCCAGTCCCATACCGCCGCAGCGGATGCGCTCGATCCAGCTGCCGATGGGGCTGAACTCCGCCTGAAGGGTACCAGCCTGGATCTGTGCGTTGGTATCCGGGTTGGTACCCACATGGGTGGTGATGATGCGGTCGATGACCTTCGCCCGGATCAGGCGGCCAATGCCCACACCGGGGTCGCTGGTATCGATGGAATAGACTGTCAGATGCCGGGCGCCGCTCTCCAGAATGCAGTCGATGAGCCGCTCCGGCATCCAGTGGCCGGTCTGGCCGCCGATGGCGATGGTCTGGCCATCCTTGAAGCAGGAGATGATCTTCTCCCGTGTAGTGACTTTACTTTCCATGTGGGGCCTCCTTTCCGGCGGTAAGCGGGACGATACAGTTGAGAATGAGCCCCACGGCAGCCAGCACGGCCGCAGCGGCAAAGGCCCACGTATAGGCCCCGTCCGGGGTGCGCAGACGCACCGCCAGCACCGGGCCGATGAGGCTGGCCAAGCCGAACACGATGTACATGACGCCGTAGTTCTCGGTGATATATTTGCTGCCGAACACCTGCGCCGTCAGCGGCGTCAGGACGGAGGCAAAGCCGCCGTAGCAGCTGGCCGCCACACCCATGGCAATCACGGCGGGAACGGTGGCGTGGCAGAGGGTCAGCAGCAGCATGGCGAGGATGCACACCGCCGACACGGCCGTGATCACACGGCGCAGGCCCAGTCGGTCAGACAGACTGCCCCACAAAAAGCGGCCCGCCATATTGCAGGCGGCAAACACGCTGACAAACACCGCCGCCGTGGCGCTGGTAAAGCCGTAGGCGTTCTGAAGGATGGGGGAAGCCTGGCTGATGACGATGACGCCGGCCACCAGACCGCAGGTGAAGATGACCACCATCCCATAGAAGGCCGCCGTTTTGACCATCTGGCCCCGGCGCAGGCCCTCCGTCTGAATGGGAGCGTCGTCGGAGGGGGGGCACAGGGCCTCCCGCAGATCCTGCGGGGGCTCTACCAGCAGGGTGCTACCCAGCAGGATCAGCACCAGAAAGGCACCACCCAGAATACAGAACGTCCCCCGCAGATTCACGCTGCGGATCAGGGCCGCTGCCACCGGCGCCCAGAGAATGGCTCCGGAGCCGTAGGCCGCTGTGCCGAGGCCGGAGGCCATACCGGACTTTTCCGGAAACAGGCGCACCACATAGGCCATCATGGCCGGGTAGACGAAGCCGGTCCCCAGACCGGAGAGAACGCCGTAGAACAGGTAGAGCTGCCACACACCGCCGCTGATCCAGCCGGTGGTCATCAGGCCCGCCCCGAACAGAACGGCGCCCACCACCACGCAGCGCCGGGTACCCAGACGGCGGATCAGGCCGCCGAAGAACAGCGGCGCCATGGTGGAGCACAGCACCGTCACCGTATACGTCAGGGAGACCTGCTGATCCGGCCAGCCGTGGGCGGCAATGATGGGAGTCTGAAGCACGCTCCATGCGTAGCCGAAGCCGGCGCAGATGCAGATCAGGAGACTGGCGATCATGGCCGGCCAGCGGCGCTTGAGGAATCCACTGATGTTGTTCATGGGGAGCCTCACAGCTTCTTATGGAGCTTCAGGATGTCGATGAGCATCTGATCCCGGTAGGCGATACACTCGGCATTGGTGTGGCCGATGTAGTCGGGGAAGTTGGCCATCTCCTGATTCACGCCGGGCTGGGCCACCTGCGCCCAGTTGTCCGGCTGGTGGGTCCAGCTGGCCATATCCTCCAGCCAGCGGTCGCCGGAATTGCCCAGCATCTCCACCATGCCGGTGAGGCCGCCGGGGTTGCCCATCTGCATGATCATGTTGTGGCCGAAGATGGCCCAACGGATGCCGGGGCCGTACACCAGCGCCTTGTCCACATCCTCCACGGAGCATACGCCCCGCATCACCAGATCCTGCACCTCACGGTACAGGGCCAGCTGCAGACGGTTGGCAATGAAGCCGGGGCACTCCTTACGCAGCAGAACGGCCTCCTTGCCGATGGACTGATAGAAATCATAGGCCAATTGGACGCAGTCATCGTCCGTCTTGTCGCAGCGGGTGAGCTCCACCAGAGGAATCAGGTGCGGGGGATTGTAGGGGTGAGCTCCGATGCAGCGCTCCGGGTGAAGCGCCTCGGCCACGATATCGGAGATCAGCAGGCCGGAGGTGCTGCTGGCGTACAGGGCGTCCGGGGCGGCATACTGCTCCACCTGCGCCAGAATGGAGCGCTTGATCTCGATGCGCTCCGGGCCGCTCTCCTGAATGAACTGGGCGTCCTGCACCGCCTCCTCCATGGAGGTGGTGGGGCGCACGCAGGCAATGATCTCGTCCTTGCGGGCGGCGGTGATGGCGTTGTGGGCCACCAGTGCGTCCAGACTGCGGAGCATCTGGTCGTGGCTCTTGGCCAGCTGCTGGTCGTTGATGTCGTAGAGGGTGACGTGCAGGCCCTTCAGGGCATACTGGATGGCCCAGCTGGAGCCGATGACACCGCCGCCGACACAGGCGACATTCTTGATATCAGAAACGTTCATACCGTCCTCCTTCAGCGAACCAGCGGCGGGATGCCCAGAATTTCACGGGCCTCGGCGGGGGTGGCAGGCTGATTGCCGAAGAGCTTGACGGCCTCCACGGCCCGCTGCACCAGCATCTGGTTGGTGGCCATGATCTTCTTGCCGTTTTCGTCCTTGCCGAAGATGACGTTATCCTCCATCCCCACGCGGATGTGTCCGCCCAGCGCCAGAGCGGCGTACAGGATAGGCAGGTGGGCGGCGCCGATGCCAAAAGCGGACCATGTGGACCCGGTAGGAATACGATCCTTCAGATAAATCAGATTCTCCACCGTAGCGGGCATACCGCCCAGCACCCCCAGACAGAACTGGTAGTGACAGGGGGTGGACAGGTGGCCCTTCTTGACGAAGTAATCGGCGATGCCCAGCATACCGGCATCAAAGATCTCGATCTCCGGCTTGATGCCTTTTTCCAGATAGGCATCGCCCAGCTTCTGCAGGAACTGGGGGCTGTTGACGAACACGCCGCCGGGCATCCAGTTGAAGCTGCCTGCATCGTAGGAGCCCATTTCAATGCCGGGAACGGTCATGTGGTGCAGAAAGCGCTCCTCGTCGGTGGCGGGATGCTCCGGGGAGGCCCCGGAGGAGGTGCAGTTGATGATAACGTCGCAGTCCTTGTGGGCACGGATGCCCTCCACGATCTCACGGAAGGCCTGCGTGTTCATAGCGCCCTTACCGTCGGCGGCACGGGTGTGGATATGCACCACGGCAGCGCCCAGCTGCCAGCACTCATAGGCGGCCTGCACGATCTGCTCCGGCGTTTCGGGAATATGATAGCCCGCAGGGGTGACAGCACCGGTGAGGGCAGCGGTAATGATGGTTTTTGCCATAGGAAACAACTCCTCGAAATAGGTTTGACCGGGGCCGGAGGCAGCACACTGCCTCCGGTCTGCGGTACAGAGAAAGGAAAATCAGTCCTTCTTCTCCGGGCGATAGGGGGAGACCTTCTTGTTGGGGTCGAAGGGGTTGACCTCCTTACCGGCCTCCACCTCCTTGAACCACTCGAAGGGCTTGGTGCGGAAGCCTGCCCAGCTCTCACGGGTGGGAGGCTGCTGCATCCAGTCGTGGCAGTAGCGCCAGTCGTTGGTCTGGCTGATGTACTTCTCGTCCTGCTGGCCGGCATGGGTATCGCCCATCTCACCGGCGGCGATCCGCAGCAGGGAGCCGTACTGCTCGGAGACAGTGTGCAGCTTCAGGTCGTCCACCAGCAGCTTCTTCAGCGGGCGCTTGGCAAGGTTGGACATGATGGTGCGGTTCTCATAGGGCATGGTCTTCCACAGACGGGCGATCTCCCACGCACGCTCCATGACCTTGTCCTTGGGTACGACCTCGCTGACCATGCCCCAGTCCAGCATCTGCTGGGCCGTCCACTGACGGGCGGTCATCATGTAGTAGTTACCACGCTTGGTGCCGAAGTAGTGCTGTGCCATGAGGCCCATGCCGTCGCCGGGAACCAGACCGCCGTGGGCGTGGGGAACCTCCATCCATGTGTCGTCGGAGCAGATGGTCACATCGCTGAGCATGGCGGAATCCCAGTGGAAGCCGGGGCCGGGAATGGCACCGATGGTGGGTACGTCCAGATCGAAGATCATGTTCTTGATGAGGTTGGTGTCATCGAAATACTGGTGCTGGAAGCGCTGGGTGGGCAGCTCGGAGTAGGTCTCCCAGCCGTTGGGATCGGACTCGGTCATCCAACTGTCGCCGATGTGGGTGAAGATGATGATCTCGTTCTTGAAGTCCAGAGACAGGACACGCACCAGCTGGCCGATGGCCCGGTGGGACATACCGCTGTGCTGCATGGGGCCGTCCAGCGTCTTCCAGGTGACCTGCAGGATGCCGTCCTCACGGTACAGGTCGGCGAAATCCTTGAACCACTCCTTGTACTCTTCCAGCTGGGGGAGCTTCACATAATCTGCCAGGGGCTTACTCATAATCATTTACCTCCAAAAAATTATTTTGTTCGTTGGTTTCGGATAGATGGGACTATATCAGGCAGGCGGCACTCAATAGAGCAGCATTGCCATGACCACTGCGATGATACCGGCCAGCAGGTTCACCACCACGGACATCATGAACTGCTGGAAATAGCCCTCCTTATAGGACAGCTTGAACACAGACAGCTGGAAGGCGATGGCGCCGTTGTGGGGCAGGGAGTCGAAGCCTGCGCCGGAAATGGCGGCAATGCGGTGCAGAGCGCCCAGATTGATGGAGGGGTTGGCAAGGATGGAATCACCAAAGTTCTTCATGAACAGGGTGACGCCGCCGGTGCCGTTGGCGCACAGGCCGGACAGCAGGTTCACCGCCACGAAGGTCAGCAGATAGGGGTGCATATTCATGGACAGCACCTTCTCCACCAGCAGGGTGAACACAGGGGTAGCCTGTACCACGGTGCCGTAGCCCACCACGATGGAAATGAACACCACGGGGATCAGGGAGCCCTGAATACCACGGACGCAGGTCTGGAACACATGGGGCAGGTACTTGGGGCCTACCAGCACGAACACCAGCACGATGGACAGCACCTGTGCATAGGTGGTGGCCTGCAGGGCGGTGATGCCCAGCTTCTGGAACAGCAGGCTCAGGCCGATGATGGCGGCCACGCAGAGATAGCCCTTCCATGCCGGAGGCAGCTTGGATTCGTCCTCGTCGTTCTGGGGGTCATCGGTATAGGAGACGAAGCCCTCGCCCTTCTTCTTCAGGCGGTTGGTGAGCATGATGAGGTAGACCACGATGAACACCACAGAGAAGGCGGTGCAGACCAGGCTGATGCCCACGCCGGCCATGGTGGTGGTGCCCAGATAGGTGGTGGGTGCGATGTTCAGGGCGTTGGGCATACCCACCAGTGTGCCGTAGGCCACGGAGCCTGCACCGGCGGACATGGCGGCCAGCGCCACCTTACGGGACATATTCAGCTTTTTCAGCACCGGCAGGGCAATGGCCAGAATGGCGTACTGATAGGAGGCCACACCGGCCGCCATCATCAGGCAGGTGATGACAAACAGGGCCACGGCGATCCATTTCTCGCCGAACACTTTAATCAGGTGCGTCGCCATGGCGGAGCCGAGGCCGCTCTCCATCAGGCAGAAGCCGAAGGCGCCGCCGATGGTATACAGCAGCAGGAACTGCTGGAACATGGTGCCTACGGAGGGGAGGAAGGCTGTAAAAATCGAGGTGATGCCATCCGGCGTGCAGAAAGACACCAACAGGGTGCAGGCAAAGACCGTCAGAAACAGGTTGACGCCCTTGAAGCTCAGATAGAAGAACAAGGCGAAGGCAACCACGACGACGATCAGGGAAATAAGGGTGGTAGTGGACACAGATCTCTGATCTCCTTTCTTTTTAAGAAGCAGGAATGTAGGTTACTTCTCAAACACATGGGGAAAACGACGGGGCCGGGGAGGCGGGTTGCAGGGCCGCCCTCCGTAGAACCCACCCGGCGCTGCCCGGAACAGCACCGGCTCACGGCATAGCTTTTTAGCAAAGGGCGTGCCAATTTATTTGGTGATGTCGGAAAATGTCGGCATTACGGGGAAAATTTTTTTGTTGACTTCTCCACCATCCGGCTTCCAAAAAACAGATGATGCGAAAACGCATCATCCCCCCAGTGATTCGGATAATGCAAAAACGCAGCCGATGCAACATTGCATTGACTGCGCTTCTGCGCTAAAAACGGGCCATTTGACAGATCAAAGCCCGTATTTTTTACGCTTGCGGACAATGGTGGATTGATCTGTTTTCAGCAGAGCCGCTGCTTTATAGCTGCTGGGGCAGCGCTTCAGGGCGTCGGCCAGCACGTGCTTTTCGCAGAACTCCATGTAGGCCTTCAGGGAGAAATGCTCCGGGTCAAACTGATAGAATGCCTCCCAGTCGGCGGGATAGATCTCCGGTGAGGTGGAGCGGACGGCATCCTCCCCCAGCAGCGGGGCCAGATCCTGATAGATCTCCAGCGTCCCGGCGGCGCTGGTGACCAGCAGCCGCTCCACCACGTTTTTCAGCTCCCGGATGTTGCCGGGCCAGTCGTAGGCCTTCAGCTGTTCGATGACTCGGCGGGAGAGGACCTTGGTGCGGCTGTAGCGCTTGCAGTAGTAGTCCAGGAAAAAGGTGGCCAGTGGGGCGATATCCTCCCGGCGCTCCCGCAGCGGGGGCAGCTCCAGCGGAATGACGTTGAGGCGGTAGTAAAGGTCCGCCCGGAAGGTCCCGGCCAGCACGCCTTCCTTGAGGTTCTGGTTGGTGGCGGCCAGCAAGCGGAAGTCGATCTCCTGTTCCTCCACGGCTCCCAGGCGCTTGCTCTTGTGGCTCTCCAGCACCCGGAGGAACTTGCCCTGCAGCGCCAGCGGCAGGGAGTTGATCTCGTCGAGGAACAGCGTGCCGCCGTGGGCCGCCTCAATAAGGCCGGGCTTGCCGGTATTCAGGGCTCCGGTGAAAGCGCCCTTGGTATAGCCGAACAGCTCCGCCTCCAGCAGGTTCTCCGGCAGGGCGGCGCAGTTGATCTCGATGATGGGGGCATCGGCTCGGCTGCTGTTGCGGTGGATGTACTTGGCCAGCACCTCCTTGCCGGTGCCGGTCTCGCCGGAGATGAGGACGGTGGAGTCCGTCTGGGCCACCTGAGCGGCAGTCTGGAGGATGGCCTGCATGGCGGGACTGTCTGCGATGATGGTCTCCTTGGCCCGTGCGCGTTCCGGGGAGAGGGCCGGCACCTCGATGGTGCTGTCGTCCTCATAGAGGATAGCCTGCTGATACCGCTTGGCCAGCAGATCCAGCCGGACGGTCTCCACCAACATATACTCCACCTCGCCGCCGCTGCCGAAGATGGGGGTGGCCGTGGCCAGCTGGCGGTAGTGATACCCCTTGGGGGTGAGGACGTTGTTCACCACGGAGACCTTTTTCTTCTCGGTAAAGGCTGTGACGGCCACGCTCACCGACACCTGTCCCTCCGGAATCAGCTGGAAAGCGTTGAGGCGCAGCGCCTCCTCCCGTGTGGCGCCCACCATCTTCAAAAAGGCATTGTTGCAGTAGATGTAATCTCCCTTGCGGTTGAGGATGTAGATCCCCTCATTGATGTTGTCGAAAATTTCGGCCATGAGCAGTGGATTGGCCACAGAGATCCCTCCGTTTCTGTCAGAAAGGCGCCCTAAGTGGACGCCGGTTTTTATGGGGCTGCTTTTTACGGGGCTATTGTAATATAAATCCCGGCGGCTGTCTACCAGGATTTTGCCGGAGTGCCTCTCCCATCTGTTCATAAAATTTTCATATTATTCCTGTTGCCATTTTGTAACTTTTTTTATATAATACCTTATGGTGACATAATACGGCGCAGCCCGACAGGGTTCGTCGTTTCAAATGCAGCGGGCCGGGTCTCCGGCAACGAGGGATATGATATGATTCGATTGAAGGACGTTGAAAAAACATACGAAAACGGGACGGAGGCCCTTCAGGGCATCTCCTTTACCATTGAGGACGGGGAATTTGTATTTCTGGTGGGACCCTCCGGCTCCGGCAAGTCCACCATCATCAAGCTCCTGACCGGCGAGGTCATCCCCACGGCAGGGCGGGTCATGGTCAACGGCTTCTCCATGAGCCGCATCTCCGACCGGCAGATCCCCTATATGCGCCGCACCATCGGCGTGATCTTTCAGGACTTCCGCCTGATCCCCAAAAAGACGGTGTTCGACAACCTGAGCCTTGCCATGCGGGCGGTGGGGGCCACGCCCCGTGACATCCGCACCCGCATCCCCTATGTGCTGGAGCTGGTGGGGTTGAAGGGGATGGAGGACCGATATCCTGACGAGCTGTCCGGCGGAGAGCAGCAGCGTGTGGCCATTGCACGGGCGCTGGTGAACAATCCCAGCACCATCGTGGCCGACGAGCCCACCGGCAATCTGGATCCCAACCGCTCGCTGGAGATCATGACCCTGCTGGAGCGCATCAACGCCCTTGGCACCACCGTGGTGGTGGTGACCCACGAGCGGGATCTGGTGAATCACTTCGACAAGCGGGTCATCATGATCGATCACGGGCAGGTCAACGGCGACGGCGTGGGAACGTATGAGGTATAACAGATGAAGCACGATTTTCGATATTTTTTCCGGGAGGGCATCCGCAATATGTTCTCCCACGGATTCATGTCCTTCGCCGCCATCGGCGTGACGGTGGCGTGTCTGGTGATCATGGGGACCTTTTCGCTGGTGGCCTATAACGCCAACGAGAACCTGAAGGATCTGCAGAAGGAAAACGCTGTGCTGGCCTTCGTGGATGAGAACCTCTCTGACAACGAGGCCAAGGCCCTGCAGTCCACGCTGGAGAAGATTCCCGGTGCGGCGGACTGCACCTTCGTCTCCCGGCAGGAGGCACGGGACAGCTACGTGGAGCAGTACGATGAGGACGACCTGTACAGCAACCTGGATCCCTCCATTTTCCGCCATCGGTACGTTATCCATCTGACGGACGCCGCACAGATGCAGCAGGTGGTATCCGATCTGGAGGCCACCCCCGGCATCGTAAAGGTCCGGGCGGACGAGGCCATCTCCAACGGGTTTTTGACGGTGCGGAATGTGGCAAGTCTCATCAGCATCGCCCTCATTGCGGTGCTGCTGGTGATCTCGGTATTCATTATCTCCAACACCATCAAGCTCACCACCTTTGACCGGCGGGATGAGATCGCCATCATGAAGATGGTGGGCGCCACCGACGGCTTCATCCGATGGCCCTTCGTCTATGAGGGTCTGCTCATCGGTCTGATGGGCGCCGTCATCGCCTTTGGGCTGCAGTGGCTGCTGTATGAGGCCATTTCCAAGGGCATTGCCGGGTCCGATACCCTGCAGCTGCTGCGGGTGGTGTCCTTCCGGAAAATTTGGGGGCCGGTGGCCGGTGTGTTCGGTCTGGTAGGGATTCTGGTGGGCGTGGGCGGCAGCCTGACCGCCATCCGGAAGTTCCTGAGAGTATAAGGAGGAGTGCAGCATGAGTAAGAAAAAATGGTGCGGCCTGCTGGCCATTCTCATGGCGGTGAGCATCGTGTTCACCAGCGGCGCTCTGCGCCCGGTGAACGTCTATGCCGAGACCATCGCAGACCTGCAGGAGCAGTCGGAGGAGCACCAGAAGAAGCTGGAGGAGATCAACCAGCAGATCGAGGAGGCCGAGGCCAACAAGGCCGATGCGCTGGAGCAGAAAAACCTGCTGGATCAGCAGGCGGATATCCTCCGCAGCCAGATCTCCAACGCCCAGCAGCAGATCGATGCGCTGGAGGCGGAGCTGGCGGACAACCAGCAGAAGGAGGAGTCCCAGTACGACCTGTTCTGCCGTCAGGTACGGGATGAGGAGGAGCGGGGTACCGCCTCCTTCTGGTCGGTGATCTTCAAGGCCACCAGCTTCAGCGATCTTTTGGGCCGCATCGACTTCATCAACGAGGTGGCCGAGCACGACCAGAGCGTCATCAACGACCTGCGGCAGCTGCGCCAGCAGATGCAGGCCGACCGGCAGGCGCTGGAGGAGCAGCGCTCCCAGCTGGAGAGCCGCCAGACGGAGCTGGACAGCCAGCTGGAGGCAGCCACCCAGCTCATTGCCAAGTACAACGAAACGACGGACGGCCTGAACGATCTGGCCGCTCAGGAGAAGGCAGCCGCCGATGAACTGGACGCTCAGATCCAGGCCCGGAGGGAGGAGGAAAACCGGAACAACGGCGGCGATAACAGTGGAGGCAGCGGCGGTGGCGGCAGCAGCGGCTCCGATGAGACGCCCTCCTCCGACGGGTACATCTGGCCCTCGGACTGCCGGCTCATTACCTCCGGCTACGGCGGGCGTGACCAGCCTACCCCCGGCGCCAGCACCAACCACATGGGCGTGGACATCGGCGCCTCCTACGGCAGCTACATCTATGCCGTGAAGTCCGGCACCGTAGTGGGTTCTAAGTACAGCTGGGGCGGCTACGGCAACTATGTGGAGATCGACCACGGAAACGGCAACTTCACCCTGTACGCCCACATGAGTGAGCGTCTGGTGGAGGTGGGCGAGCATGTGGAGCAGGGCGAGGTCATCGGCCTGTGCGGCTCCACGGGCATCTCTACCGGCCCCCACGTCCACTACGAGATCTGGGAGAACTACAGCCGCATCAATCCGCTGAACCGTCTGCCGGGGTACATCCCCTATTGGTGGTAAGCGAGCTTTTCCCCACCTGCACCGCTTGGTGCAGGTGGGGAATTTTTTATACCGTCTTTCTCCCGCCGCCGGGCCATAGACTGGTGGAAAGGGGGCGCTGTGTTATGGTGGGATATGTGCGATGGGAGGAGAAGCGGAAAAAGCTCACCCTGCGGCGCTGTCCGCTGGGAGACGGGGAGGTGTGCCTGCTGGAGGGCGGCGGACGGCTGACCCGGCGGGTACAGCGCCGGGTGCGGCAGGCGGCACAGGCCATGGCTGACGCCGGGGTGCGGTATGCGGCGGCACCGCCGGAGTGGGCGGCGCTGCTGCTTCCCCTTCGGCTCCCGGCCCCGGTGGCGCTGCGGCGGGCCATGCTGGGGCAGCTGGTGGACTGCGCCTGCAGGCAGCTGGGACTCTGCCGGTCACAGGCCAGTGTGGTGCTGCGGGCCTCCCGGCCCGACGGGGCCGTTACGGAGGCGGCGGATCTGCTGGCCCGGCGGGTGCGATATCTGTCGCCGCAGCTGGGCCGGGGGCAGGAGGAGCTGCGGCGATCCCTGCGGCACCGGTACGGGCTGGGAGAGGGCGGTCCGGCGGCGCAGCTGGCGGTGTGCTTCGGCGCAGCGGCGGAGGGGCTTCCCTCCCTGCTGATCGAAGAAAGCCGTCAGGAGGTACGGTATGTATGGGCCGATCCGTGGCGGGAGAAAATGAAGCCGTGGGCAGCGGAGGAGCCGCTGCTGGCGGCGCTGCTGGCGGAGGGGAGCCTTCCGCCGGGTGCGGCTGTCCCGGTGTGGGTAGGACTTGACACCGGCGGGGAAAGAACTTATAATGCAGAGTGATATAGTGTCTGTACTATTTTTGTTATAGTGTTTATACTAATCTCGTGCGGCCATGCCGTATTTGTCAACAGAAAGGAATGGATTCCATGGTAAAAGAATTCAAAATGAGTCAGGAGCGGTACGACGAGCTGAAAAAGGAGCTGGATTACAGCAAGACCACCCGTGCCGACGAGATCGCAGAGCTCATCAAGGAGGCCAGAGGCTTCGGTGACCTGTCGGAAAACAGCGAGTACGACGAGGCCAAAAATGAGCAGGGCAAGCTCTACTCCCGCATTGCCGAGCTGGAGAACATCCTGCTCCACGCCGTCATCGTGGACGAGACGGACATGGATTCCGACAAGGTATCCATCGGCTGCCGTGTCACCGTGACCAATCTGGATAACGGCAAGACCCTGCCGGAGTATACCATCGTGGGCTCTCAGGAGGCCAACGTCATGGAGCGGAAGGTGTCGGAGGATTCCCCCTTCGGCAAGGCCCTGATGGGCAGCAAGGCCGGCAGCGAGATCACCGTGGAGGCCCCCAAGGGCGTTATCCGCTACCGGGTGGACAAGATCGAACGATAAGGAGACCATATCTATGGCACAGCAGAATCAGAATCAACAGGACCTGCGGGAAATTCTCCAGATCCGCCGGGATAAGCTGGCAGCCCTGCAGGAGGCGGGTATGAACCCCTTCGAGATCACCCGCTATGACGTGACCCATCACGCACAGGAGGTCAAGGACCAGTTCGACCAGTTGGAGGGGCAGACCGTCTCTCTGGCGGGCCGTCTTATGAGCAAGCGGGGCATGGGCAAGGTGTCCTTCTGCGATCTGAAGGATAAGTCCGGCCGCATCCAGATCTACGCCCGGAAGGACGAGATGGACGAGGAGGCCTATGACCGCTTCAGGAAATATGACATCGGTGATATCGTAGGCGTCAAGGGCGACGTGTTCCGCACCCAGAAGGGCGAGATGAGCATCCGGGCCCATGAGATCACCCTGCTGTCGAAGTCCCTCCAGCCCCTGCCGGAGAAGTTCCACGGTCTGACGGACAAGGAGCTGCGCTACCGCCAGCGGTATGTGGATCTCATCATGAATCCCGAATCCCAGCGGAACTTTGAGATCCGCAGCAAGTTCGTGGCGTATCTGCGCCGGTATCTGGACAATATGGGTTTCATGGAGGTGGAGACCCCCGTGCTCAGCCCCATTGCCGGCGGCGCAAACGCCCGGCCCTTCATCACCCACCACAACGCTCAGGATATCGATATGTATATGCGGATCGCCACGGAGCTGCACCTGAAGCGGCTCATTGTGGGCGGTCTGGAGCGGGTATACGAGGTGGGCCGCATCTTCCGCAACGAGGGCATGGACACCAAGCACAACCCGGAGTTCACCACCTGTGAGCTGTATCAGGCCTACACCAATCTGGACGGCATGATGGATATCCTGGAGGGCATCCTCACCAGAGCCGCCAAGGAGATTCTCGGCACCTACCACATCCAGTGGCTGGGCCACGACGTGGATCTGACCCCCAGCTGGAAGCGCATCACCATGGCCGATGCCGTGCAGAATGTCACCGGCGCCGACTTCATGGCCATTGAGGGCGATGATGACGCCGCCGTGGAGCTGGCCAAGAGCGTAGGCGTGGACATGGAGGGGGTAGCCCGGACGTGGGGCAACGCCCTGTACGAGACCTTCGACCAGAAGGTGGAGGAGACGCTCATTCAGCCCACCTTCATCACCATGTACCCGGTGGAGGTAAGCCCGCTGGCCAAGCGCAGCCCGGAGGACCCCCATCTGACGGAGCGGTACGAGATGTTCGTCTGCGGCTGCGAGATGGGCAATGCCTTCTCCGAGCTCAACGACCCCATCGACCAGCACCAGCGCTTCAAGGCTCAAGCGGAGAAGCGGGCCAATGGCGACGAGGAGGCCGACATGATGGACGAGGACTTCGTGCTGGCGCTGGAGTACGGTATGCCCCCCACCGGCGGTCTGGGCTTCGGCATCGACCGCTGCGCCATGATGCTCTGCGGCACCGACTCTATCCGGGACGTGATCCTGTTCCCGACCATGAAGCCGTTGGACTCTGACAAGAAGGCGCAAAAGCCCGCCGAGGCTCCTGCCGAAGCTGCTCCTGCCGCCCCCGTCGTCGAGGAAAAAATCGATTTTTCCAATGTGGAGATCGAGCCTCTGTTCCAGGATCAGGTGGATTTTGACACCTTCTCCAAGAGCGATTTCCGTGCCGTGAAGGTTAAGGAATGCGAAGCCGTGAAGAAGTCCAAAAAGCTCTTAAAGTTCGTTTTGGACGACGGAACCGGCGTAGATAGGGTCATTTTGAGCGGAATTCACGAATATTATGAGCCGGAAGAACTGGTTGGTAAGACCTGCATTGCAATCACCAATCTGCCTCCGAGAGCGATGATGGGCATTGACTCTTGCGGTATGCTGATCTCCGCTGTGCATCACGAAAACGGCGAGGAAAAGCTCCATTTGCTGATGGTTGATCCCCACATCCCCGCCGGCGCAAAGCTCTATTGATTGACCTAAAATTGTCGGTGCTTACGCCACAGCTTACGCCAATTTACGCCTCACTTACGCCAAAAATGCGATTGAAATTTTGCGATTGCAGGCAAGTTCCGATAGCATAAGTTAAGTTCATATGATTTAAGCCCGCTGATTGAAATCAGCGGGCTTTTTCTGTTTCTGCCCCTATTACATCTCTGTGATGTGATAGGGGCTTTTTTTGTTTCAGAAAGGCGGTCAAAAATTTTTTGAGAAAATTCAAAAAAACTTCGTACAAATCGAAAAAATTTCCCAATTAAGTATTGAGGGCAAAAACCTCACGAACCTTGAAAATCGAATACACATTCAACAGGTACATTCCTGATCGGGGGCGAAAGCCCCAGCCGAATGAAGGTGCGCCACGAACTTCCTGCCCACAAGGGTTATCACGGAAAGCAAGGTTGGTAGCGATTCCGAGCCATTCTGAAATGTCCGCTTACTACGGATAAGGCGATGAAACGATTCAGGGACAATGATACTTCCCTATGGGGCTGGCGGAGTACCCGGCAGAGGTGAGATTCCTATGAGTTCGGTCAGCAGCCGAACGCCTGTTGATTTCCTTTTACGCATTTGGGGGATGAGATCGAGTTAAATGCGACCACCAAAGCGCAGGACTCGCTTCCTGTGTTTTGGTGGATCAGCCGATCCAAATCTAATAAGAAGGCAAATCACAGCGGCAATGCGGGACATCTGCGTTGCCGCTGTGATTTGCAAGTTGGAAAATACGCCGAGCGTGTGATATAATGGGGGGTGACAAATCGGGATTTGTGAAATCCACATATTTTAAGAAGGAGCCTTCGCTTATGCGAAAGCTCCTTCTTTGCACGCCTTACTTTTTCAGCTTCAAGCCGTCGCGGAACGCTTCACCCACGCGCTCGGTGACCTTGTAATAGCCATGGGTGTAGGGGTCAAAGGCGATGGCATTGACTTTAGACATATCAATTTTTCCGTCCACCATAACGCTCTCATCGGCAGTGACATTGACTACCTTACCGATGACGCCGCAGCCATACTCATTGTTCTGATACTCGATGAACTTGCACTCCAGACAAATCGGGAATTCGTTGATGACCGGCGCATCGACGGCTTCGGCTTTGCTTGCGGTCAGACCGCTGCGGGCAAATTTGTCGGCAACCTTGTTGCCAGACTCCACGCCGAAATAATCCGCCTCGACCATGTGGGCGGCATCGGCAATGCTGACGGTAAATGCGCCCCGTGCCTTGATGTTCTGCACGGTCTTATGGGTTTCGGTGAGATTCAGGGCAACGGTGTCTCGCTCCTGCATGGTGCCCCATGCGGCGTTCATCACATTCACGCTGCCGTCCTCGTTATAAGTCGCAACCATCAGAACCGGCATAGGGAAAATGCCCTCGGTAATTTTCAGCTTTGTTCTCATGACAACTTCTCCTTTTGATCGTATTGACAGGATTGTTCATCCTGATTATAATTATACTCAAGCAAATCAAAAATTCAAGTACTGGCTAAAAAGACAGGTACTATCTTTGGAGAAAGCAAATGATTAAGAACTATATTGAGAACGCCAATTTTGAGGACACCGGCTTTGCCTACACGCTGTCGCTGATCTCCGGCAAGCACAAGATGGTCATTCTTTACTGCTTGATGGAGTTTGAAACCGTGCGGTTCAATGAGCTGAAACGGTATCTGAAAACCATTTCCGACAAGACCCTCAGCACGAACCTCAAGGAGCTGGAAACCGACAAATTGATCGTCCGCACCGAGTATCCGCAGATCCCGCCGAAGGTGGAATATACGCTTTCGGAACGAGGAAAATCGCTGATGACTGTGCTGGATCAGCTCTGTGTCTGGGGCGAGGAGAATCGACTGACAGAGTGACAACTTCTAATTTGTAGAGATGATAGGAGTGTTTATGAATAAAAAATTAGTGAAAGAATTTTTAATAATAACATTTGTTATAATGCTAATATTTTGGGGTGGTTGTGCTTTAATTAGTCAAATATTTAACTTGACAATAAATAATATATTTTTAAGGTTTATGCACATTATTGGGGGATTCTCTCCAACTATTGCCTCTTATATATCACTAAAGAGAAATAACAAAGTTGAGAATTTAAAAGAATGGTTAAAAAAGATATTTGATATAAAACATAATATTTGGACTTATGTTTTAGTAATTTTATTTGTATTGATTTATTATGTTTTGGGGTGTGCAATAAATGGATTTGAATTTGGTGCTCCTATATTTATGCTTATAGTAATTTTACCAATGATGTTATTTGGTGGTGGAAATGAAGAAGTTGGATGGAGAATGATTTTACAACCTGAATTGGAAAAGAAATTTGGATTTCATATAGCAACAATCTTTACTTCTATTATTTGGTGGTTATGGCATTTACCAATATTTTTCATAATAGGAACAGCAAATGCAAATATGAACTATTTTCTTTTTGGAATAATGTGTTTAACCTTATGCTATGCTTTGGCAACAATAAGAAAGGTATCGAAAGGTGTATTTCCTTGTATATTAACTCACTGTTTAATAAATGGCTTATCTGCAATATTTGTATTTAATTATAGTTTGTTAAGTTGTTGTATAACTTTAATTGTAACAATAATAGTATCAATACTAATTTTAAATGTAAATAAAAGATATATAAGATAATAACAAATTCCAGTTTGACGGAGTAATGGATATGAAAATCCGAGAAGTGAATGAGAATAAAAAGCAATTTATAGCATTATTGTTATTAGCTGATGAACAAGAGAATATGATTGACCGTTATCTTGAAAAAGGTACTATGTATGTACTTGAAGATAATGATGTAAAAGCTGAATGTGTTGTCACCGATGAAGGTAACGGAATACTTGAAATCAAGAATATTGCGGTTGATCCGAAATATCATGGAATGGGATATGGGAAAGCATTGATTGACTTCCTTGCAAGTAAATATGCAGATGAATATTCTATTTTGCAGGTTGGAACAGGTGACAGCCCGTTGACCGTACCGTTTTATGAAAAATGCGGATTTGTCCGTTCGCACAATATTCCGAATTTCTTTACGGACAATTATGACCACCCAATTTATGAGTGTGGTGTACAGTTAATAGATATGGTATATTTGCAAAGATGTTTATAACTTCCAGTTTGTAGAAGAGAAAAATCGGGATCGTGCGGAGGAAATTATGAATGAAGAATGCTTGATCTGCAAAGCCCCACTTACCTATCTCGAAGCCGATATTCTGATGGAATGTGAGATTTGCCATAAGAAAGAAAACAGCAAGACGCGCTGCGTGAACGGACACTATGTATGCAACGAATGCCATACCCGAGGGCTTGATCGCATAATTTCGTTGTGCATGGCGAGCGCATCGAGAGATCCTATCGCCATCATTGAACAGATGATGGCGCTGCCCACCTGTCATATGCACGGTCCGGAGCATCATGTGATGGTAGGAGCGGCATTGCTGACTGCATACCACAACGCAGGCGGAGACATTGATCTTCGCAGCGCATTGACGGAGATGATGAATCGAGGACGGAGCGTTCCCGGCGGCGCTTGCGGCTTTTGGGGTGCTTGCGGTGCGGGAATCAGCACAGGGATGTTTGTGTCCATCATTTCGCAGTCTACGCCGCTAACCAATGAGCCGTTTGCACTGTCCCACAAAATGACGGCAAAATCGCTTCAAGCGATCAGTGAGATCGGAGGTCCGCGCTGCTGCAAGCGGGATTCCTTCCTCTCCATCTTTGCTGCCATTGACTTTGTAAGGGAGCAGTTCGGCGTTGAGATGGAAAAACCGGAGATCGTATGCCATTACTCCGCACAAAACAATCAGTGCATCGGCAAACGCTGCCCGTTTTCCAAGGTGAATCATTGAGAAATATCAAAACAGTTAGTTAGGAGATGATCGTATGAGAATCCTATATGAACTCTCGTGGTTATGGGAAACGCTGGGCATTGCGCTTGCGGCTGCGGCTGTCTGCATAGCTTGCGCCGCACTGATCTGCAAGGCAGCGAAGAAGAAACTCAGCAAAAAGGTGTTGGCTGCCATAGGAGCAGCGGCATTTGTGGGCGCTATTCTGGCGGTCATTCTGATCGCCCGGACGCCGATGCCGCTTTGACAGGACAGAATGTGCAGAGCGATGAGATCAACTCAGTACAGAGACATGGGACGCCATGATGACCGAGAAAGAAAAGATGCAGACGCAGATGCTCTATGATATGGACTATACGCCGAGAACACTGGATGAGATGATAGGTGTGCTTTTCCGTAGGTAATCAGGAAAGGCCGGAGCATATGCTCCGGCCTTTCCTCTCATTTCGGTTATTTTTCCACAGGCGGCGTTCCCTGTCGGATCACTCCACCACGGGGAGACTCTTCACCACGGCGGCGCAGCGGGGGCAGAGGTCCTCGTGACCGGCCACGGTACCCACGCTGGTGAGCATCTTCCAGCAGCGCTGGCACTTGGTTCCAGCGGCAGGACGGACGGTGACGGACAGGCTGTCGCCAGTCTCCACACGGACCTGAGACACGATCAGCAGGTCCGCCAGTACACCCTCCTCCATCTGGCTCAGGAAGGCATCCTCGGCGGGGACAGTGAGGTCCACCTCGGCCTCCAGACTCTTGCCGATGGTCTTGTCGGCACGGGCCTGCTCCAGTGCGCCGTTGACGGCGGTGCGGACGGCGGCGATGCGGTCCCAGCGGGTCATCTCCTCTGGGGAGAGGGCATACTTGGTGTAGGGCTGCACCATCTCGTTGAGGAGCACGTTGCGCTCATCGTCGCCGGTGCGGTGGGGTATGGCCAGCCAGATCTCGTCGCAGGTGAAGGCCAGAATGGGGGCGAACATTCGGGTCATGGCATCCAGGATCAGGTACAGGGCCGTCTGGGCGCTGCGGCGGCTGAGGCTCTCGGCCCCGTCGCAGTACAGGCGATCCTTGATGATGTCGAAATAGAAGGAGCTGAGCTCCACCACGCAGAAGTCGTTGACGGCGTGGGACACCACATGGAACTCGTAGTTGTCGTAGGCGGTGAACACCTTGGCGATGAGGGCGTTGAGGCAGGTCAGGGCCCACTTGTCCAGCTCCAGCATATCCGCCGGGGCCACCAGCGTGTTGGGGTCAAAGTCCGTCAGGTTATCCAGGCAGAACTTGGCGGTGTTGCGGAACTTCAGATAGTTCTGGGACAGCTGCTTAAAGATCTCGTCGGAGCAGCGGACATCCACATGGTAGTCGGAGGAGCCGGCCCACAGGCGCAGCAGATCGGCGCCGTACTTGTTGAACACCTCTGCCGGGTCCACGCCGTTGCCGAGGGACTTGTGCATGGCACGGCCCTGACCGTCCACGGTCCAGCCATGGGTGACGCACTCCTTGAAGGGAGCGCCACGGCCCAGAGCGCCCACGGCGGTCAGCAGGGAGGACTGGAACCAACCACGGTACTGGTCAAGGCCCTCCAGATACATGGTGGCGGGCCAGAAGCCCTGCGTGCGCTCCATGGAGGCGAAGTGGGTGGAGCCGGAGTCGAACCAGCCGTCCAGCGTGTCGCTCTCCTGTTCAAAGCCGGCGGACTTGCCGCAGTGGGGGCAGGTGAAGCCCTCCGGCAGAATCTCCTCCGCCGTCATCTCGAACCATGCGTTGGAGCCCTTCTCCTCGAACAGGCGGGCGACGGCGTCGATGGTCTCCGGCGTGCAGATGGGCTTGCCGCAGTCCTTGCAGTAGAACACGGGAATGGGCAGACCCCAGCGGCGCTGGCGGCTGATGCACCAGTCGGTGCGCTCCAGGATCATGGAGCGCATCCGGTCCTTGCCCCAAGCGGGCACCCAGCGCACGTCCTCGCAGGCAGCGCAGGCCTCGTCCTTGAAGGACTCCACGGAGCAGAACCACTGGGGAGTGGCCCGGAAGATGATGGGCTTCTTGCAGCGCCAGCAGTGGGGATAGCTGTGGACGATCTCCTCGCTGGCAAAGAGAGCGCCGCTCTCCTTCATATCCGCCAGAATGACGGGGTTACTCTCCTCGGTCTTCATCCCGGCGTACTTGCCGGCATAGTCGGTGTGGCGGCCCTGATCGTCCACCGGCACCACCATATCCATACCGTAGCGCAGGCAGGTCTGATAGTCGTCGGCACCGAAGCCGGGGGCGGTGTGGACGCAGCCGGTACCGGAGTCCATGGTAACGTAATCCGCCAGCACCAGACGGCTGGTCTTAGGCAGGAAGGGGTGGCTGGCCAGCATATTCTCGAAGAAGGCGCCGGGGTGGGTCTCCACGATCTCGTAGTGTTCCACGCCGCCGATCTTCATGACCTTTTCCACCAGCGGCCGGGCCATGATATACATCTCGCCGCCGTCGGCACGGACCACGGCGTACTCCTCCTGCGGGTGCAGGGCGATGGCCAGGTTGCCGGGCAGGGTCCAGATGGTAGTGGTCCAGATGACGAAGTTCAGCTTGCTCTTATCCAGATGGGAGAGCTTGCCCAGATCGTCGTACATGGGGAACTTCACATACACCGTGGTGCAGGGGTCGTCCTGATACTCGATCTCCGCCTCGGCCAGCGCCGTCTCGTCGTGGGGGCACCAGTACACGGGCTTGAGGCCCTTGTAGATGTAGCCCTTTTCATACATCTTGCCGAACACACGAACCTCCTGCGCCTCGAAGGCGGGGTCCATGGTCTTATAGGGGTGATCCCAATCGCCCACCACGCCCATGCGCTTGAAGCCCTGCCGCTGGACATCGATATAGTGGTCGGCAAACTCATGGCAGGCAGAGCGGAACTCCGCCACGCCCATGGCCTTGCGGTTGAGCTTGTTCTGCTTGATGATGGCGCTCTCGATGGGCATGCCGTGGTTGTCCCAGCCGGGGATATAGGGGGTGTAGTAGCCCCGCATGGCATAGCTGCGGGTAATGAAGTCCTTGATGGACTTGTTCAGGGCGTGACCCATGTGCAGAGCGCCGTTGGAGAAGGGAGGGCCGTCGTGCAGGGCGAAGCGGGGCTTGCCCTCGTTCTTCTTCAGCAGCTCGTGATACAGGTCCAGCTCCTCCCAGTGCTTGAGCATCTCCGGCTCCCGCTTGGGCAGACCCGCCCGCATGGGAAAGCCGCTCTTGGTCATGTTCAGCGTCTTTTTGTACTCCATGTGTTACCTCCGTCTATGAAAATATATTTGAAAACAAAAAAATGGCCCTTGTCTCCGTAAGAGACAAAGGCCACTAAGAAACCTCTGCGGTACCACTCTTGTTGCCGCACCGGGTGCGGCCGCTCTGCCCCACGAGCCGTGGGGGGAAGGGAAGATAACGGCCCTCTGCCGTCCGGGCTTACTGCCGGTTCAGCCGGATGCTCCGGGGTGATCTTCGCCGCTGTCCTCCGTGTCCGCCTTGCACCATACGGCGGCTCTCTTGGCATCGGAGGGACGGGCTACTGTCCCCATCCTCGCAGATATGCATATTCTCCCTTTACTATACCCACTTTTGCGGGGTTTGTCAACGGGAAAAGTTTACTTATTCATGGCCACCAGCGCCATGGCGCCCATGCCCACATACACCACGCAGAACAGGATCAGCAGGGCGGAGATCACGGTATCCATGGTGCCGCCCACCTTGCGCTTGCCGGGATAGCGCTTGCGGACGTAGTACATGAGGCCGCACACGGCCCCCACCAGCACCATCATCCATGCACCGGCCACCACGTTATCCTTCCACACGGTGCTGCGCAGCACCAGCGCCGCCACCAGCACCACGAACACCACGCCAATGAGCACCTTCATGGTGGTGGACATCTTCTCCGGCTCCTGCCGGGCGGAGGTGCTGCGGACCATAGAGCCGGTGTCCTTCTGGTAGTTGGAGCCGTTCTTCTTGTGATGGACGTTCTTGTTGGGGTTGCCGATGGCTTTGCGCTTGTCCCGCTCCATACGGGCGTAGTTGTTGGTCATATCATAGGGTTCTTTCTTCGCCATGTTCATTCTCCTTCGATCGGTAAATGTTCCAGCTCTCTGCGGAGCAGGTCAAAGGCGCAGTGGGACGCCAGCATCCGCACCCGATCCCGTCCGCTGCCGCAGTTCATGTGCCGCACCACCGTGCGCTCCGGGGTACTCAGGGCCACGAACACCGTGCCCACAGGGTTTCCCCGGTCATCGCCGTCTGGGCCGGCCAGTCCCGTGGTGGCCACGGACAGGTCGCTGCCGGTGATACGCCGCACGCCCTCCGCCATGGCTCTTGCCACCGGCTCGGACACGGCGCCATAGCGGTCCAGCGTCTCCTGCGGTACGCCCAGCACAGAGGCCTTCACCTCATTGGTATAGGATACCACACCTCCCCGGAACACGCAAGAGGCACCCGGCAGATCGGTGATGCGTTTTGCGATAAGGCCGCCGGTGCAGCTCTCCGCCGCCGAGAAGGTCTTGCCGTTCTGGTGCAGCAGGTGCAGCACCGTCTCCTCCAAGCCGGAGACATCGATGCCGTAGAGGTAGGCACCCAGCCGTCCACGCACCTGCTCCAGCAGCGGTGCCATGCGCTCCTCGCAGGCGGCGGAGCTGTCGCCCTTAGCGGTGAGCCGCAGCATCACCTCGCCGGTCTTGGCGTAGGGGGCCAGCGACGGGTTCACCGCCTGATCCATCAGGTCCCCCAGCAGCTCCTGCACCTGCGGCTCCGACAGGCCGAAGATCCGCAGGTCGTGGGAGAGGATGGTCTCGCTGCTCTGGCGGCGCAGCCACGGCAACAGCGCCGTCTCCGTCAGGTAGCGGCACTCCGACGGTACGCCGGGCAGCAGCACTGCCGTCACATCACCGGTGCGGAACACGCAGCCCGGTGCGGTGCCGACCCGGTTGCAGAACACCTCACAGCCCTCTGGCAGCTCCGCCTGACGCAGGGTGCCGGGCGGCATCTCCCGGCGGAAGATGGTGTCGAAGTTGCGGCGGATGTCTGCCGCCGCCTCCGGGTGGAAGGTCAGGGGAACATCCAGCACCCGGCAGACCGTCTCCTTGGTGAGGTCGTCATAGGTGGGGCCAAGGCCGCCGGTGAAGATCAGCAGGTCCGCCCGCTTCCGGGCGATGGTGATCGCCTCCTCCAGCCGTTGTGGGTTGTCGCCCACCACGGTATGGTACAGCACGTCCACACCCACGGAGGCCAGCGCCTGCGACAGCTCCTGTGCATCGGTGTTGGCGATGTTGCCCAGCAGCAGCTCGGTACCCACGGCGATGATCTCTGCGTGATAGGTCATAGGCTCACTTCCTTTGATGATTTGCCTGATGGGATTTTTGTCAGCAGGTTCTTTTTTGTGCCTCCGGCGGGTAACTTTCTGCCAACAGCTGGAAAAGTGGGCCGTCGGGGGCAACAAGCCAAAACGGTCAGCAAAAACCGCCTTCTCTCACTTGATCTTCACAATGTCCCGGTTCTCCATGGCCCGCCGGACCAGACCCGCCACGTCCAGCGCCTGCTCCATCTCCCGGACCTCCTCCACATGGGGCTTCGTCTTGGGATGGCGAGGGGTGAACACCGTGCAGCAGTCCTCATAGGGCAGGATGGAGGTATCGAAGGTGCCAATATGGCGGGCGATGCGGACGATCTCCTCCTTATCCATGCCGATGAGGGGACGCAGCACCGGCAGCGTGGCAGCGTCCTCACTGACGGCCAGCGCCGCCATGGTCTGGCTGGCCACCTGCCCCAGACACTCGCCGGTGACCAGTGCGCCGCAGCCCAGCTCGTGGGCCAGAGCGTCCGCCAGACGCATCATGAACCGGCGCATGATGAGGGTGAAGTGATCCTCCGGGCAGCTGCGGCGGATCTCCTCCTGAATCTCCGCAAAGGGTACCACATGGACCGTCAGGCGGCCGCACCACGGCACCAGCTCACGGGCCAGCTGCAGCACCTTTTCCCGTGCCTGCTCGCTGGTATAGGGAGGAGAGGCGAAGTGGATCATCTCCAGCTGAACACCACGCTTGGCCATCATGTAGCTGGCCACCGGGGAGTCGATGCCGCCGGAGAGCAGGCTCACCGCCCGGCCCCCCATACCGATGGGCAGGCCGCCGGCAGCGGGCTCGGCGGGGGCGTGGACGTAGGCGGCATCCTCCCGCACCTCCACATACACCGTCAACTCCGGATGGTGTACATCCACCTTCAGGTGGGGATAGGCCTCGTGGAGCTCGCCGCCCACCCACTGGCTCAGCTGAATAGAGCTCATGGGGAAGGACTTGTCGGCACGCTTGCTCTCCACCTTGAAGCTGCGGGCCGCCGTCAGGGCCTCCCCCAGATACGTCTTGGCGGTGGCCAGAATGGCCTCCTTCTCCTTGGGGCAGGGAACGGCCCGTGCAATGGCGATGATGCCGAACACCTGCTTGCAGGCGGCATAGGCCCCGGACAGATCGCAGGTCTCCTCCGCCGGCTCCACATAGATGGTACTCTGCTTGGAGTAGATGCGGAACTTGCCGAAGCGGGCGGTACGGCGGCGGATGTTGCTCATAAGCTTCATCTCAAAGCTGCGGCGATTCAGGCCCTTCAGGACCACCTCGCCCAGCTTGCACAGAATGATCTCATTCATAGGTGTTTCTCCTTATATCTTCAGGTTATCCATAACAGGTAAGCGGTATCACTTCAGCATGGCGCTGCTGCGGTACTGGATGGCCTCCGCCAGATGGGTCGGGAGGATCTGCTCCTCGCCCTCCAGATCGGCGATGGTGCGGGCCATGCGGAGGATGCGGTCGTGGCTGCGGCCTGTCAGGCCCAGCCGGTCGAAGGCCCCCTGCATCAGCTTCTCCCCGGCGGCGTCCAGCCGGCAGTACTGCCCGATCATGGCAGGGGTCATATAGGCGTTGCAGGTGACGCCGGTACCCTCGTAGCGCCGCTGCTGCACCTGTCGGGCGGCGTTGACCCGGCTGCGGACCTGCTGAGAGGTTTCCGGCTGCTCCTTGCGGCGCATGGCCTCGTACTCCACCGACGGCACCTCCACGTGCATATCGATGCGGTCCAGCAGGGGGCCGGAGATACGGCGCAGGTAGCTTTGCACCTGACCGTCCGTGCAGGTGCAGCGGCCGGAGGGATGGCCGAACCAGCCGCACCGGCAGGGGTTCATGGCGCACACCAGCATGAACCGGCTGGGCAGGGTCAGGGAGCCGGAGGCACGGGTGATAGTCACCACGCCGTCCTCCAGGGGCTGGCGCAGAGTCTCCAGCGCCGCCTTGTCAAACTCCGGCAGCTCGTCCAGAAACAGGATCCCGTTGTGGGCCAGAGAGATCTCCCCCGGCCGGGGTACCGTGCCGCCGCCGGACAGGGACACCGGGGAGGCGGTATGATGGGGGCTGCGGAAGGGACGATGGGTCACCAGCGGGTGGCTGGGCTCCGTCAGCCCCGCCACGGAGTAGATCTCCGTGGTCTGGAGGGACTCCTGCCGGGTCATATCCGGCAGAATGGAGGGCAGCCGCCGGGCCAGCATGGACTTGCCGGAGCCGGGGGAGCCCACCAGCAGCACATTGTGTCCTCCGGCGGCGGCGATCTCCAGCGCACGCTTCACGTTCTCCTGTCCCATGACCTCGGAGAAGTCCGGCATGGGCAGCGTCTCGCCGGTGGGCTGCCATCGCTCCGCCGGCGGGATGGGCGTCTCGCCCCGGAGGTGCTCCAGCAGCTGGGCAACATTTTCCACCGGGTACACGGTGACACCGTCGGCCAACGTGGCCTCGGCGGCGTTCCGGGCCGGGACATAGAGCTTGCGGATGCCGCACCGGGCGGCGCACAGGGCCATGGGCAGCACCCCCGCCACCGGGCGCAGGGCGCCGGTGAGGCTCAGCTCCCCCAGAAAGGCGGCGTCCTCCGGCAGGGGCGGCAGCTCCTCCGAGGCCGTCAGCAGCCCCAGCAGGATGGGCAGGTCGTAGACCGTCCCCTCCTTCCGCTGGCCCGCCGGGGCCAGATTCACCGTGATGCGGCTGACAGGGAACCGGGCGCCGCAGGTCTTGACCGCCGCCCGGACCCGCTCACGGGATTCCCGCACGGCGGCATCCGGCAGACCCACCACGTCGAAGGCCGGGAGCCCTCCCGACAGGAAGCACTCCACCGTTACCTCATATCCGCTGATGCCCGACAGCCCCAACGAGCGCACCGACACCACCATTGCTCCGTCACCCTTTCCCGGAAGTTCCGCAGTTTTCTCTTTATTTTATCACAGTTTTCTCCGGCAGGAAACCCTTTATCGCTCTCCGGCGGAGAGATTTCCGGAAAAATGTCTGAACCACCGTGATAATTTTCACGCACCATGAAAAAAAAGTGTTATTTCGAGGAAATTTTTCATTTTTGACATTTACATCCCGGAAAGACTGTGCTACAATCACAATGTATGGTATGTTTGGTCTCTCTTAAAAAACGGTAACACGTTGACAAAAAAAGGAGGTTCATTTATGGAAAGAAAAATGAAATCCATGGATGGCAACAACGCAGCGGCGCACGTTTCCTATGCGTTCTCTGAGGTTGCAGCCATCTATCCCATCACCCCGTCGTCCCCTATGGCCGACTTCGTGGACCAGTGGTCCGCCAACGGCCTGAAGAACATCTTCGGCACGAAGGTCAAGGTGGTGGAGATGCAGTCTGAAGCCGGTGCCGCCGGTGCAGTTCACGGCTCTCTGGGCGCAGGTGCGCTGACCACCACCTACACCGCCTCTCAGGGTCTGCTGCTGATGATCCCCAATATGTACAAGATCGCAGCCGAGCAGCTGCCCGCCGTGTTCCACGTCTCCGCCCGTACTGTGTCCACCCAGGCGCTGAACATCTTCGGTGACCACTCCGACGTCATGGCCTGCCGCCAGACCGGCTTTGCCATGCTGTGCGAGGGCAACGTGCAGGAGGTCATGGACCTGTCTCCCGTGGCCCATCTGGCCGCTCTGGAGGGCAAGGTCCCCTTCATCAACTTCTTCGACGGCTTCCGCACCAGCCACGAGATCCAGAAGATCGCCGTGTGGGATTACGAGGATCTGAAGGATATGTGCGACATGGACGCCGTGAAGGAGTTCCGTGCTCACGCCCTGAACCCGGAGCATCCCCATATGCGGGGCAGCCACGAGAACGGAGATATCTTCTTCCAGCACCGTGAGGCCTGCAACAAGTACTATGCCGCTCTGCCCACCGTGGTGGAGAAGTACATGGACAAGATCAATGCCAAGCTGGGTACCGACTACCAGCTGTTCAACTACTACGGCGCACCCGACGCCGACCGGGTCATCGTGGCCATGGGCTCCATCTGCGACGTGGCGGAGGAGGTCATTGACTACCTGAACGCCCACGGCGAGAAGGTGGGTCTGGTGAAGGTCCGTCTGTTCCGTCCCTTCGCCCCGGAAAAGCTGGTGGCCGCCATTCCCGCCACCGCCAAGCGCGTGGCCGTTCTGGACCGCACCAAGGAGCCCGGCGCTATGGGCGAGCCCCTGTATCAGGATGTAGTCACCGCTCTGGCCAACGCCGGCAAGAACGACGTGCAGGTCATCGGCGGCCGCTACGGTCTGGGCAGCAAGGATACGCCTCCCGCCTCCGTGTTCGCCGTGTATGAGGAACTGAAGCGTGACGAGATGAAGCGCCAGTTCACCATCGGCATCGTGGACGACGTGACGAACCTGTCCCTGCCGGAGGATAAGAACTGTCCCAACACCGCCGCCCCCGGCACCATCGAGTGCAAGTTCTGGGGTCTGGGCGGTGACGGTACCGTGGGCGCCAACAAGAACTCCATCAAGATCATCGGCGACCACACCGACAAGTACGTGCAGGCCTACTTCCAGTATGACTCCAAAAAGACCGGCGGCGTGACCATCAGCCATCTGCGCTTCGGCGATCACCCCATCCGCTCTCCGTACTATATCAACAAGGCCGACTTCGTGGCCTGCCACAACCCCTCCTACATCACCAAGGGCTATAAGATGGTCAACGACGTCAAGCCCGGCGGCGTGTTCATGATCAACTGCCAGTGGGATTTTGAGGAGCTGAACCACCACCTGAAGGCCGACGCCAAGCGCTACATCGCCCGCAATAACATCCAGCTGTATACCATCAACGCCATTGATCTGGCCATCGAGATCGGTATGGGCAAGCGCAACAACACCATCCTGCAGTCCGCTTTCTTCTCTCTGGCCAAGGTGCTGCCGGAGGAGGATGCCATCCGCTTCATGAAGGAGAAGGCCAAGGCCTCCTACCTGAAGAAGGGTCAGGACGTGGTGGATATGAACTACAAGGCCATCGACCTGGGCGCCACCGCCTACAAGAAGATCGACGTGCCCGCCGAGTGGGCCGACGCCGTGGACGAGCCGGATACCCGTGAGCTGAAGGGTAAGCCGGAGCTGGTGAAGATGGTCAAGGAGATCCTGGAGCCTGTGGGCAAGATGGACGGCGACAGCCTGCCCGTCTCTGCCTTCGCCGAGCACGTGGACGGTCAGTTCGAGCTGGGCGCCTCCGCTTACGAGAAGCGTGGTGTGGCCGTGTCCGTCCCCACCTGGGACGCCAACAAGTGCATCCAGTGCAACCAGTGCGCCTACGTCTGCCCCCACGCCACCATCCGTCCCTTCGCTCTGACTGCCGAGGAGGCCAAGAACGCCCCGGAGGCCGCCAAGATCGTGGATGTGAAGGCCGGCAAGGGCAAGGGCACCTATCAGTTCACCATGGCCATCAGTCCTCTGGACTGCATGGGCTGCGGCGTCTGCATCGGCGTCTGCCCGGTGAACGCCCTGTCTATGGTTCCTCAGGAGGGTGAGCTTGCGCAGCAGGATGTGTTCAACTACTGCGTGGCCGAGGTGTCTGAGAAGAAGGATATGCAGGACAACACCGTCAAGGGCAGCCAGTTCAAGCAGCCCATGCTGGAGTTCTCCGGCTCCTGCGCCGGCTGCGCTGAGACCAGCTATGCCCGTCTCGTCACCCAGCTGTTCGGTGACCATATGTATATCTCCAACGCCACCGGCTGCTCCTCCATCTGGGGCGGTCCTGCGGCTACCTCTCCCTACTGCGCCAACAAGGAGGGCCACGGCCCCGCATGGTGCAACTCCCTGTTTGAGGATAACGCCGAGCACGGTCTGGGTATGTACATTGGCCAGAACAAGATCCGTCAGGATCTGGCCGAGGAGACCCGCCAGCTGATCGCCGTGGAGTGGGCTCGTCCCGAGCTGAAGGCCGCCGCTCAGGCATGGCTGGACACCATGGAGGACGGCGAGGCCAATGCAGAGCCCGCCAAGGCCTTCGTCAAGGCCCTGGAGGAGAGCATCTGCACCGTAGAGGAGCTGGCCGCTGTGCCTCAGTTCGCTGAGCACGCCGCCGAGCTGAAGGCTAAGGGCGCTCTGTTCTGCGACTGCGAGGCCTGCACCATCGCCGCTGACCTGCTGAGCAAGAAGGAGTATCTGGCCAAGAAGTCCATGTGGATCTTCGGCGGCGACGGCTGGGCCTACGACATCGGCTACGGCGGTCTGGACCACGTCATCGCCTCCAAGCAGGATGTGAACATCTTCGTGTTCGATACCGAGGTGTACTCCAACACCGGCGGACAGGCCTCCAAGGCCTCTAACATTGGCCAGGTCTGCCAGTTTGCCGCAGCCGGTAAGGAGGTCAAGAAGAAGAGCCTCGCCGAGATCGCCATGCAGTACGGCTACGTGTACGTGGCTCAGGTGGCTATGGGCGCCAATCCCGCTCAGACCATCAAGGCCATCGCCGAGGCCGAGGCCTATCACGGCCCGTCCCTGATCATCGGCTACAGCCCCTGCGAGATGCACAGCATCAAGGGCGGCATGATGAACTGCCAGAAGGAAATGAAGCGTGCCGTGGACTGCGGCTACTGGAACCTGTTCCGCTTCAATCCTGCTGCTCCGGCAGGCCAGCGCTTCTCCATGGATTCCAAGGCGCCCGCCGGCGGCTATCAGGACTTCCTGATGAACGAGGCCCGTTACAGCCGTTTGACCCGTGAGTTCCCCGATCGTGCCGAGGCGCTGTTTGCCCGGAACGAGGAGGAGGCCAAGAACCGCTATGAGCATCTGCTGAAGCTCATTGAGATGTACGACAAGTAATCTCGGTTCGCAAGATAAAATAAAGGGAGCGCTGCGGCATAGCCGCAGCGCTCCCTTTTGTTTGGTGGGGGGGTGTTTGGGATATTTCTTTTTCCCTCCGGCGGGTGATTTTCTGCCAATAGGCCCTATTGCATAAAGAACGTGTCTCCGACGGCCCGCTTTTCTCAGCAGCTGGAAAAGTGGGCCGTCGGAGACAGCAACATGAAGCTGTTGAAAAAAGCAGGCCACGGAAGAACTTCTTCCGTGGCCTGCTTTGATATCCTGCGCTTATTCGTTGGTATAGTTATCGAAGTAGCCCTGAATATAGATGACAGGGGTACCCTTGTCGCCAGAGCCGCTGGTCAGGTCGCACAGAGAGCCGATAAGATCCGTCAGATGCCGGGGGGTCGTACCCTCGGACACCATGTTGCCCACCAGACTGACGGAGGCGTCCTTTTCCCGGATCTTCTGGGCCACCGCCTGCTGCAGCGCCTCGCCGGACAGGTCACCGAAATCGTGGTCCGCCAGATACTTCAGCTTCAGCTCATTGGGTGTACCCTCCAGACCGGCGGTATAGCCGGGGGAGACCACGGGGTCCGCCAGCTCCCAAATCTTGCCCACAGGATCCTTGAAGGCGCCGTCGCCGTAGACCATGGCCTCGATGCGCTTGCCGGTAGCCTCGCTGAGCCGCTGGCCGATGGCCTTGGCCACCACGTCGGCGTCACGGGGGAAGAGCTTGACACGGGTGTCGTCGGCCTTATTGCTGCCCAGCAGGCCGTACTGCGGATTATAGCCGCTGCCGTTGACGGGAGCGGTCAGCAAATCGTCCAGACCCAGCACCACATGGGCGCCGGCCTTCTTCAGCAGGCGCTTGCTGCGCTGGCGGGTGTGGATATCGCAGCAGATGACGGTATCGGTGTAGTCCAGCACCGTCTGCACCCGGTTGGCGAATACGATCTCCGCCTGAGCCCCGGCATCCTCGATGATGCCCTTATAGAAATCCACATAATCCACACCGGTGAAGGGATGGATCACCTTGCCGAAGGCGGCCCGGAACTGCTCCAGATCCAGCACGTCGTGCCACGGGTCGATGCCCGCCTCGTCCAGCTGATCCAGAGACACCAGATGGTTGCCCACCTCGTCGGAGGGATAGCTGAGCATCAGCACCACCTTCTCCACACCGGCGGCGATGCCGCTGAGCAGCAGAGAGAAGCGATTGCGGCTGAGGATGGGGAAGGTGACGCCCACAGTCTTGCCGCCGGTCTTGGCCTTCACGTCGGCGGCGATCTGCTCCACCGTGGCATAGTTGCCCTGGCAGCGGGCCACCACGGACTCGGTGACAGCCGCCACATCCTTGTCATGGGGCTGGATGCCGTTCTCCTTCAGTGCCGTCAGGACGGAGGAGACCACGCCCTCCACCACATTGTCGCCCTCACGGAAAATGGGGGTGCGAACGCCCCGTGCCACCGTACCCAATGTTCTGCTCATATGAAAAACTCCTTTGTATTGGATTCGTTCGGTCGTACCATTGCACAACATTCTTATTATACGCCTAAAACACAATAAGTAAAATGCAATTTTCTAATAAGCAACATAAGTTGTTTTAATGTGGCTCCGAAAAACGCACCCCTGCCGCTGCCGGCAGGGGTACGTTCACGATCCAAAGGCTTATTCGCCGCTCTCTCCGTCGCCGCCGCTCAGGAAGCGGTTCACCAGCTCCAGCGTGTGGGCATCGTCGGTGAAATTGTCCAGATTCAGCACACAATCCCAGTCGTTGCCGGTGATGTCCACCTGCAGGGGGCTGTAGCCGGTATCCGACAGGATGTCGCTGATCACCCGGCCCTGGGCCACGTCCTGCTGAGCCGCCTGATACAGCATCTGGGCCTCCACCGCTGTGAGGTTCCGGACGTCGCCGGTATCCACGGAGTAGATGCTGCCGCCCAGCGGAGCGGAATCCGCATCCGCCGTGCCGGAGATCACCAGTTCCTGCCGCGCCAGCGGCGTGGACATCATGCGGTTGATGGCCGTATAGAGGGCGGAAGCCCGCCGCACCGGCACGTTATAGCCCCGCTCCAGCGTGGAGCCGTCGGTGAGGGTATACTTCAGGCGGATCCAGATGTACTGGCCGTCCTCTATAAGCGGCGTGCCGTCCAGATCGACGTCGCCGTCCTCCGCCTGCTCCAGTATGGCCCGGTGGATGGCCCGGATGGCCTCGATGGTCTCGGTATCCCCGGAGGTGGCCGTAAAGGGCTGAATGTTTCTGCACTGAGCGGTGACACTCTCGATCTCGTCGGTCTTTGGCACCCGGCGCTCCACACCGGCCACATCCATCCGCACGCACACGCACACCGCTGCCAGCAGCGCCGCCAGCAGCACCGTCCCCTTCCATGTGCGGCGGAAAATTTTCAGGGATTTCCCCAACAGCATGGACATTCCGAAGCTGCACACCAGCGTCATCAGCACCACGCACAGCAGCATTCCCGGCAGGTAGGCCCGGATATCATTGGAACGGGCCAGACCGAAGGTCACGCTGTACAGGATCATGCCCAGCGCCAGACCGCCTATGCAGCCCACGCCGTAGCGCAGCACCGGCCGCATCCACGGGAAGGCCGCCACATCGCCGGAGAGCTCGCTGCGCCGCCGGATACACAGCATACAGGCCAGTGCAAGGATCGCCACCGCAACGGCGGCATAGATCCCCAGTGCCTGCCAGCCGCCGTTTTCCAGCGGGTTCACATCAGCGCTGACGACGGGATAGCCAACATACTCAGCGACGACGCCCTGAGGATCCGTCAGCCGGCGGACCAGCTGCACCACCGGAGTACACCACAGGGTGAAGCTGCCGAAGCCATCCTCCTGATAGCCGAAGATGAACAGCTCAGCCAGCCAGTGGATCAGCTGCATGCCTGCCATCACCAGAAAGTTTATCCCCACATACAGCACAGGCACCGCCAGCAGCCAGCCGGTGAGCATGGCGCACAGCGTGCCAAGAGCCAGAAAGAAGATCTCCGCCAGCGTCACTACCGCCAGCCATACCAGCAGCGGACCCGGCTCGCCGCACACCAGCAGGCTCACCAGTACCACCAGCAGATTCCCGGCGGTGAGCATGGCAAAGCCCGTCAGCAGCTGGGTGAAAAACAGGGTCTGCCGCTTCAGGGGCAGGCTGTGTATCAATCCCACGGACCGGCCGTTCATCAGGTAGGAATACAAGGCCATGGCCAGCACACCGCCGAACACAAAGGCCATGATGACACCCATGCTGTAGGTACCCTGGCACACCTCCGAAACCGTCCGGGTCCCGTAGCTTGCGCCCTCGGCTATGTGCCGCAGATACAGCTGCACCGGCAGCGCCACCAGCCAGATGGCGGTATACAGAAACAGAACAGGCCAGTGGCGGCGCAGATCGCTGCGGGCCAGTGCCGGATTAAAGAACGATGTCACGGACCGCATAGTCAGCACCTCCCAGCTCATAGATAAAGATCTCCTCCAGCGTCAGTGGAATGGCCTCCAGCAGCAGGGGAGCGGTGATCTGCATCCGGTTCAGGATACTCTCCCGGTCGCCCCGGAGGATGTAGGTATGCACCCGGCCCACGGCGGAGTGGTGCAGGATATTCAGCTCCGCCGGCAGGCGGGGCTCGTCGCCGGGGTACACCACCTGCAGCTTCACCGTGGTATCCTGCAGCTCCGACAGGCTCCGCTCCAGCAGCACCTTACCCTGATTCATGATGCCCACATGGTCGCAGACGTCCTCCAGCTCCCGCAGGTTATGGCTGGACACCAGCACCGTGGTACCACGCTCCGCCACGTCCCCCAGCAGCAGGGACCACACCTGCCGCCGCATCACCGGGTCCAGACCGTCCACCGGCTCATCCAGAATGAGGTACTCCGGCATACAACACATGGTCAGCCAGAAGGCCGCCTGCTTCTGCATCCCCTTGCTCATGCGCCGCAGCATCTGGCGGTCATTCAGGGGGAACACCTGCTTCATCTTCTCGTATCGCTCCCAGGAGAAGGAGGGGTACGCCCCGGCGTACAGCTTCGCCATCTCGGCAATGGACGCCTGCGGGAAATAGTACCAGTCATCGGGGATCACCACCATGCGCCGCTTGGCGTCGGTGTTCTCCCAAATGGGAGCGCCCTCCAGCAGCAGTTGGCCGCTGTCGGGGCGGTATACGCCGGTAAAGTGGCGGATGATGGTGGACTTTCCGGCGCCGTTGGGGCCAACCAGCCCATATACCGTCCCCTTGGGTACGGTGAGGGTGGCGCTGTCCAGTGCCCGGAAGCCGTCAAAGCTCTTGACCACCTCTTTTGCCTCAAGCATTCTCGTTTCCTCCTCTCCACAGGGCGATCCACTCGCCCTCCGTCATGCCCAGCTCCCGCAGCTCCTGCAGCAGAGGACGCACCTTGTCCTCCACCTCCCGGCGGCGGACCAGATTCTGCTCCTGCCCCTCCGCCACGAAGGTACCCCGGCCTGCCACGGAGTAGACGTAGCCCTCCATCTCCAGCTGGGCATAGGCCCGTTGGATGGTGTTGGGGTTGATGGCCAGATCCATGGCAAGACTCCGAACCGACGGCAGCTTTTCCCCCGGTGCCAGCACGCCGGTGACCATCAGCCGCCGCAGGCCGTCCTTCACCTGCTCATAAATGGGACGGGCGTCCCGATAATCCAGACGGATCAAAGATGCACACTCCTTCCTCGTGTACTATTCATGTTAGTACACTTAGGTTAGCATGAAACCACCCCCGTGTCAATAGGGAACTGCGTAAAATCCTACTAATTTCCACGGTTTGCGGGCATAATATTCCCGATCTGCTTGGCGAAGGGAGGGAGAAATATGCACGCATATGTCCATCGGGAGACCTGTATCCAGTGCGGGCTGTGTCCCGGCGTATGCCCGGAGGTGTTCAGCATCCTGCCGGGGGAGTCGGCGCAGGCCATCACAGAGCCGGTACCGCAGGAGTATCTGGCGGCGGCGCAGGAGGCGGCGGACAGCTGCCCCGTGGGGGCTATCGAACTGAAGTGACGGCGGTTTGATCCTTTCCGGCAGCGATTTCTGTTTTGTCTCCGGCGGGTAGCTGTTCCCAGTAGCTTTTTCTTTATGTCTCCGACGGCCCACTTTTCCCAGCAGCTGGAAAAGTGGCCGTCGGAGGCAAAAGTCCCCTCCACAGCGGAAAATTTTTCGATTTTCCCACGGTTTTTCGGAATTTATTCTTTACATCCGGAGGATTTTATGGTATTTTATCAGAGTACGCTGCGATGCGTATGGACTTGCCCCTGCTCTTAGTCCCGTGGACGCTTCACCCGTCCCGGCACTCAGGCTGCGGGCCAACTAAAAGAAAGGTGGAAACACAACTATGATGCAGAAGGATCAGAAGACCTCTATCATCGAGGCCAACCGCACCCACGCTACCGACACCGGTTCTCCCGAGGTTCAGGTGGCCATCCTCACCGAGCGGATCAACCAGCTCACCGCCCATCTGAAGGTCCATCCCCACGACTTCCACAGCCGTCGTGGTATGCAGATGATGATCGGTAAGCGCCGTCGTCTGCTGGACTATCTGGCCAAGAAGGACATCGAGCGTTATCGTGCCCTCATCGCCAAGCTGGGTCTGCGTAAGTAAGCTGAAAACAGGGTGGTGTGCTGGGCGCACCACCCTTCTTTCACAATTTCCCCGCCCGTATGCGGAGCCGCTTTCAGCCTTTAGCAGTTGAAAATGTGCCGGAAGATGCTGGAAAATCCCTCCTCCGACATGGTTTCAAGTGCTAAATGGTTTGGCTCCCATACGGAAAAATTCAATGAAAAGGAGCTATACCATGTCTACCATCATCACCAAGCGCCAATTCCCCAACTACCACAAGTATACCATGGATCTGGCGGGCCGTCCTCTGACGCTGGAGGTCGGGAAGCTGGCCGAGCTGGCCAACGCCGCCGTCATGGTCACCTATGGCGAGACCAGCGTGCTCTGCTGCGTCACCGCTGCCGCCCGTCCCCGTGACGGCATCGACTTCTTCCCCCTGAGCGTGGACTTCGAGGAGAAGCTGTACTCTGTGGGCCGCATCCCCGGCAGCTTCAACCGCCGTGAGGGCCGCCCCGGTGAGAAGGGCATCCTCACCAGCCGTGTCATCGACCGGCCCATCCGTCCCCTGTTCCCCTCCGATTTCCGCAACGACGTGTCCGTCATGTGTACCGTCATGAGCATGGACCACGACTGCTCCGCAGAGATCGCCGCCCTCATCGGCACCTCCGCCGCTCTGGCCATCTCCGATATCCCCTGGAACGGCCCTGTGGGCGCTCTGAAGGTGGGTCTGGTGGATGGTGAGCTGGTGCTCAACCCCAACAGTGAGCAGCGCAAGGTCAGCGATCTGGATGTCACCGTGGTCTCCACCGGCAAGAAGGTGGTGATGATCGAGGCCGGCGCCAATCAGGTGGATAACGACACCATGTACCGTGCCATCCAGCTGGCCCATCAGGAGAACCAGAAGCAGGTGGCCCTCATCAACCAGATGGTCTCCGAGATCGGCAAGCCCAAGTTTGACTATCCCCACGCCGACTTCAATCAGGAGCTGTTCGACAAGATCGTGGCCGACTTCATGGACGAGGCCAAGGCCGCCATGGACACCGACGACAAGAACGTCCGTGAGGCCCGCTGGAACGAGATGATCCAGCACTGGCACGAGAAATATCTGGAGGAGTATCCGGATATGGATCAGTATCTGGAGGAGTTCACCTACAAGTTCCAGAAGAAGATCGTCAAAGCATGGCTGCTGGAGGGCCACCGTGTGGATGGCCGCCAGAAGAACGAAATTCGTCCCCTGTCCGCCGAGGTGGGCGTGCTGCCCCGTGTCCACGGCTCCGGCCTGTTCACCCGCGGCCAGACTCAGGTGCTGTCCGTGGCGACGCTGGACACCCTTTCCGCCTGCCAGAAGCTGGATACCATCTGGGAGGAGACGGAGAAGCGGTATATGCACCACTACAACTTCCCCGGCTACTCCGTGGGCGAGGCCAAGCCCGCCCGCAGCCCCGGCCGTCGTGAGATCGGCCACGGCGCTCTGGCGGAGCGGGCCCTGCTGCCTGTGATCCCCCCGGTGGAGGAGTTCCCCTATGCCATCCGTGTGGTGTCTGAGGTGGTATCCTCCAACGGCTCCACCTCTCAGGGCTCCATCTGTGGCTCTACGCTGGCTCTGATGGATGCCGGTGTACCCATCTCCGCCCCTGTGGCCGGTATTTCCTGCGGTCTGATCCAGGACGACGACGGCTCCTTCACCACTTTCATCGACATTCAGGGCGTGGAGGACTTCCACGGCGAGATGGACTTCAAGGTGGCCGGTACCAAGAAGGGCATCACCGCCATTCAGATGGACCTGAAGAACGACGGACTGACCATGGAGATCATCCGCAACGCTCTGGACATCACCTACGATGCCCGGTGCCAGATCTTGGATCAGATCATGCTGCCCTGCATTGCCGAGCCCCGGCCTGAGGTCAGCAAGTACGCCCCCAAGATGCTCACCATGCACATCGATCCCGACCGCATCCGTGAGGTCATCGGCAAGGGCGGCAGCGTCATTCAGAAGATCGTGGCCGAGTCCGGCGCCAAGATCGACATCGACGACGACGGCACCATCCACATTGCCTCTCCCGACGCCGAGAGCTGCGCCATCGCCAAGAAGTGCATCGATGACATCGTCTTTGTACCGGAGGTGGGCAAGCTGTACTACGGCCGTGTCGTGCGCCTGATGACCTTCGGTGCCTTCGTGGAGATCGCTCCCGGCAAGGATGGTCTGGTGCATATCTCCAAGCTGGCCGACAAGCGCATCGAGAAGGTGGAGGACGCCTGCAAGGTGGGCGACATGATGTGGGTCAAGTTCATGGAGATCGACGAGAAGGGCCGCTGGAACCTGTCTCACAAGGATGCCATGAAGGAGATCCGGGCCAAGGAGGCCGCCGGGGAGAAGATCCAGTAATTCTCCGGGACGGATCAGCCAATTCTGTGTATAAAGAGTTCCCCATGCAGTGCATGGGGAACTCTTTTTTCGTTTTTACCTGATGCCTCCGACGGATCGCTTTCTGTCGGATGGAGAAAATGATACGTCTCCCATTGGGAAGTACGGATCCCCCCTCCCGAAAGCAAAAACACCCCCGCCCCTAGGTAGAGGCGGGGGCATATTTCCTATGGAACAGCGCTGCCTTACTGGCGCTTCTCCCGGTCGTAGCTCACCACCACACGGCGGTTCGGCTCGCTGCCGATGGAGTAGGTGGTGATGCCCGGCTCGTCCTGCAGGGCGGCATGGATCACATGGCGCTCATAGGCGTTCATGGGCTCCAGCGTCACGCTGCGGCGATACTTGGTGACCTTGCCGGCCACCTTCCGGGCCAGAGACTCCAGACTCTGCTCCCGCTTGGCCCGATAATTCTCGGCGTCCACGTGGACCCGGATGCGCTTATCCGCTCCGGAATTGACGGCGTAGTTGGTCAGCTGCTGGATGGCGTCCAGCGTCTCGCCGCGGCGGCCGATGAGCTGACCCAGCTTCTCGCCCTCCAGCGTTACCTGATACCGGCCCTTCTCCTCCAGCGCCACATTCACCTGAGCGGGGCTGTTCATGTGCTGCAGCAGACCCTCCAGGAACTCCCGGATGTGTTTGGCGTTATCGTCGTCGCAGGTCCCGGCTGCCGCCTTCTGCTCCGGGGCCTTCTCCACCGGCTTCGTCTCCGGCTTTTTAGGCTCCTGCTTCTTGGGTTCGGGCTTTACCTCCGGTTTTTTCACCTCTGCCTTGGGTTCCGGCTTCTTTTCCACCTTCTTGGCAGGCTCGGCCTTCTTCTCCTCCGGCTCGTCGGTGCCGTAGGTCACACGGATACGGGCGGGCGAACCGCCGATGCCCAGAAAGCCGCTCTTGGCACGCTCCAAGATCTCCAAAGATACGTCGTCCCGCTCCAGACCCAACTGGGTCAGCGCCTTACGGACAGCCTCCTCCTCGGTCTTGCCCGTTACTTCGATATAGCTCATAGACAAAACTCCTTATTCGTAGTGCTTTTCATCATAGGCACGGCCACGTGCATAAGGCCGCTGGCCCACACGTCCGTTTTCATTGGTGCCGCTGCGCTTTTCCTCGCCGCCCTGCTTTTTCTTCTTGGGCTGGGGCTTGCGGTCATTGCGGCCACCGCCGTTCATCTGCTGCTGGGCCATGAGTTCCTTCTGCTTCTGGTACTTGGCGTAACGCTTTTCACGGGCGGCCTTTTCCTTCTCGGTCTCCTCACGATCCAGGATCTTATTGAAGTACTTGTTGAGAGTCACCTCCTGGATCAGGGAGAACACGGTGTTGGCGATCCAGTAGATGCACAGTGCGGCGGGCAGCATATAGCCCATCCACAGGGTCATCAGGGGCATCAGGTACATCATGGTCTTGGCGGAGCCTGCGCCCTCGGTGCTGTTGGTGCGCATGGTGATGATGCTCATCACCAGCTGGGCCGCCGCCGAGATCACAGGCAGCAGCAGGATGCCCCACACGGGCCAGCCGCCGCCGGGGAACTGGCTCAGCAGCGTGGAGGGCTGAGACGCCAGATCCATCCCAAGGAAGCTGTAGTTCAGGTCCACCAGACCATCGAACTTCCCGGCGAAGCTCTCCCAGTGCTCATGGATGAACTTGGCCAGATAGATCTGGTCATAGGTGTTGTTGCTGGCCTCATAGCCCAGCGTACCTGCCAGCGTGCCGATCTCCTCGATGACGGAGGTGGACAGGCTCATGAAGTACCGCAGGGGGGTACGGATGATGGCGTACAGGGCGATCAGGATGGGGAAGGGAATGAAGGACCACAGGCAGCCGGACATGGGGTTCACGCCCTCACGGGCGTACAGTTCCGCCATCTCCTGCTGCTGGCGCTCCCGATTGTTGGCGAAGCGGGTCTGGATATCCTTCACCTTGCCCTGCATCCGGTTCATCCGGAGCATACTCTTCTTGCTCTTGAGCTGGAAGGGCAGGATCACCAGCTTCACCACCAGAGTGAAGAGGATCAGAGCCAGACCGTAGGACCCGGTGAGACTGTAAAACAGCCGGGTCAGCCACGCAAACGGCACGCAGATGTAATAGCCGATTTGTGCAAACATGGGGTAGATACCTCCGTTTTATAATGGGATGGGAAAAACGAGGCTGTTGCGTCAGGGGACAGGGTCATACCCGCCCTTGTGGAAAGGATGGCATCGCATCAGACGGCGCAGGGCCAGAAGGCCGCCCTTGGCGGCGCCGTATTTCTCCACCGCCTCCACGGCATACTCCGAGCAGGTGGGGATATAGCGGCACCGGGGCGGAAAAAGAGGGGAGACGGAGGTCTGGTAGAACCGGAACAGCTTCAAAAGCGCCCGCTTCATGCCGTCTCCTCCGGCACAAGGCCCGCCTGCCGCAGCAGGTGGAGATACGTCTCGTCCAACTGCTGATAGGTGCTGCGGACGGCCCGCCCACGGGCCACTAAAATCACGTCGTAGCCCGGCTGCATCTCCGGCTTGTGGAGCCGGTACAGCTCCCGGAAGCGGCGGCGCACCCGATTGCGGACCACGGCGTGGCCCAGCTTGGTGCTGACGGTGATCCCCAGACGGGACTGTCCCTGACGGTTTTTCTGCCAATACAGCACCATCTGCGGTGATACCAGACTCTTCCCCTTGCGGTAGATGCGGCGGAACTCATAATTCTCTTTTACCGTGACGGCTGCCTTCATAGCGTCCTCTTTTACCAATCTGAATTACATAGACCAATAGGGACGGCGGTTTTTCCCATCCACCGTCCCTGTTTGATTATCTATGACCGATGCACTTTCCGTGACCTCAATGGGTCAGGCGAGCACGGCCCTTGGCACGGCGGCGAGCCAGCACCTTACGGCCGTTGCGGGTGGCCATTCTCTTGCGGAAGCCGTGCTCCTTGGAGCGCTGACGCTTCTTGGGCTGATAGGTACGGAACATTGCATGACACCTCCATCTTTTGTAAGATCAGGCGGCAGAAAAAGCCTCTGCCGCACATACTCGACGGCGGGTGGGAAGCATTCTCCCACGGCCGCAGTTGACATTCGTCAGGCGCTTAAAATAAGCGCATTTGTCATTATACATGAGCTTTTTCCGCCTGTCAACAAAAATCTGAAGGGGAAAAGAGCGGGTTCTTATGAAAAGCGGTGTGTTTTTTCGGCAAAAGCCTAAAATCTGGTGGTTTTCCTCCGGTTTTTCTCCCTACATCTTGTGCCTTCCGGTGCGTCATTTTTTGCAGCTTATATTAGAATAAGTGTAGACTTTTCCGGGGGTTTCTGCTATACTATTCTCGGATAAATTTTTTTCAAATACAGAGATAGAGATCCATCAGGGGAAAGGGGCGCTTTCATTGAATTCCATTTCTGACGTATGGCAGAGCGTACTAAGCCGATTACAGGAGCAGCTCAGCGAGACCACCATCCGCACATGGTTCGACGAGGTGGACGTGGTCACCATGGAGGACTCCGCCTTCGTGCTGCATTGCAGCAACTCCTTCAAAAAAAGCACCATCGAGACCCGTTTCATGAAGCACATCAAGGCGGCGCTGAAGGACATCTTCTCCTCCGATCTGGAGGTGAAGATCCTCAACGACGAGCAGCTGGCTGCCTATCACGGTGTGGCCCCGGATCAGCCCGGTTCCCTGCTGGATTCCGACGCCTTCACCTTCGAGACGTATGTGGTGGGGCCGCAGAACAAGCTGGCCTATGCGGCGGCACGGGCCGTGGCGGATAAGCCGGCGGAAAACTTCAACCCTCTGTTCATCTACGGCGACTCCGGACTGGGCAAGACCCATCTGCTCTACGCCATCGCCCATCAGGTCAAGCGCAAGCGGGAGGACCTGCGGATCGTGTACATCAAGGGCGACGACTTTACCAACGAGCTGATCGCATCCATCCGGGAGGGCAGCAACGCCGAGTTCCGGGAGAAGTACCGGCAGGCGGGCATCCTGCTGGTGGACGATATCCAGTTCATCGCCGGCAAGAAGCAGACTCAGGAGGAGTTCTTCCACACCTTCAACACCCTGTACGAATCCGGGCGGCAGATCGTGCTGACCTCCGACCGTCCGCCCCGTGAGATGACCCAGCTGGAGGACCGGCTGCAAAGCCGCTTCGTGTCGGGCCTTATGGTGGATGTGGCCCCTCCCGACTTCGAGACGAGACTGGCCATCATCAAGAACAAGGCCGCCATGCTGGGGGTAAAGCTCCCCGACGAGATCTACGGCTACATCGCTGAGAACGTCACCGCCAACGTGCGGCAGATCGAGGGGACTCTGAATAAGCTGCTGGCCTACCGGGATCTGCTGGGCGATCAGGTAGATGAGCAGTCCGTGGGCCGGGCCGTACGGGATATGCTGCAAAAGAGCAACGAGTACATCCCCTCACCGTCGGTGATCATCAGCTATATCTGCAAGTATTTCAGCGTGGAGGAGGACGTGCTCCGTGGCCAGCGCCGGGGCCGCAACGAGGTCAACGCCCGGCAGATCGCCATGTACCTCATCCGCCGCATGACCAATCTCTCCCTCAACGACATCGGCAAGGAATTTGGTGACCGGGACCACACCACGGTGCTGCACTCGCTGGATAAGGTAGAGAAGCAGATGCGTACCGACCCCGCCTTTGCCGAGGTGGTGAAGGAGATCACTACCAACATCAACGCCAAGCGCTGACCCCACTTTTCCACAAAGCTCTGTGGATTCCACATGGAAAAGATGGGGACAAAAAAACACCGTCGTTCCCTGTGGAAAAAGGGGAGGTTTCGTCCACAAACAGCAGTGGAGAAAAAACCGTGTCGCAGCAAGGGTTTGCGGCTGTTTTCCACAAGAAAATTCTCTACTGCGGCTGTTACTGAATAAAAGATTAGTTTATGTTCTCTTTCTGAGAAGCATGACAAAAATCGTTCGACAAGAAAGGAATAAGAATATGCTCCGTTTCTCCTGCGAAAAAGCGCTGCTGCAAAGCGCCGTCAATACCGTGTCCCGTGCCGTGGCCGCCAAAAGCTCCATCCCAGCACTGGAGGGCATTTTGGTGGAGGGCAGCGACCGGCTGACCATGTCGGGCTACAATATGCAGACCGGTATCCGCACCGCCTTTGAGGCCGAGGTTCACGAGGAGGGCCGCATCGTCCTCAACGCCCGCCTGTTCGGTGAGATCATCCGGAAGCTGCCGGACGATCTGGTGGTGTTTGCGGCGGATGAGAAATATATGGTGCGCCTGACCTGCGGCGACGCCAGCTTCGAGATCATGGGCCTGTCCGCCGAGGACTACCCGGAGCTGCCGGAGGTGGACGACGAGTACTCTGTGGCCATCCAGCAGGGGACCCTGAAGGCCATGATCAACCAGACCAGCTTCGCCGTTTCCACCAACGAGACCCGTCCCATCCACACCGGCTCCCTCTTTGAGATCAACGAGCAGGGCCTGACCATGGTGTCCGTGGACGGCTTCCGTCTGGCCCTGCGGCGGGAGCCGCTGGAGCGCATCGACGGCGGCGCTTTCCGGTTCGTGGCCCCCGGCTCCGCCCTCAACGAGGTGGAGAAGATCTGCGAGGACAGCGACGATCTCATGACCATCATTCAGGGCAAGCGCCACCTGATGTTCGAGACCGGCTCCACCCAGCTGATCTGCCGCCGTCTGGAGGGCGAATTTCTGGATTACCGCAACGCCATCCCCCGAAACAATCCCATCTCCATTCTGGTGGATACCAAGGCCATGCTCAACAGTCTGGACCGTGTCAGCGTGGTCATCAGTGAGAAGCTGAAAAGCCCCGTCCACTGCATCTTTGATGCCGGCCGGGTGTATCTGTCCGCCAAGACCGGCAACGGCGAGGCTAAGGACATCTGCCCCGTGGAGGGCGACGGTCAGGGGCTGGAGATCGGCTTTAATAACCGCTTCTTCATGGACGCCCTGCGCTATGCCCCGGCGGAGAAGGTGAAGATGGAGCTGAACACCGGCATCTCCCCCTGCATCATGACCCCCGTGGAAGGGGAGGAGAATTTCCTCTATATGGTCCTGCCGGTGCGGCTGAAGGCATGATAACAAACTGAAATATAGAGAGAGGATTATACGGATAGTTGTTGAACGGGGCTTGTTTTCACTTACTTACGTTTAGTAATGTCATTGCGAGGGTGCGAAGCACCCGTGGCAATCCGTTTCCCACGGTAGAACAGCACGTTCCTTCAAACTCCCAATGCAGCGGCAGCGTGAGTAGAAATACGTCAATTCCCTGCTTCGGCAGGACTTAGGCAGCAACTCTTGCACCCGCCAAAGGAAGTGCAGAAACCATGGGTTTCTGCTGGCGTTCTTTGGGTACTTTCTGCCGCTATTGGCAGAAAGTACCCCGCCGGAGGCAAAAAAGAAACCCCACCTCATTACCTCACAGGAGGATATCTATGGAAACCATCACCATCACCACAGAATACATCAAGCTTCAGGATCTGTTGAAGCTGGCGGCCGTCACCGCCACCGGCGGCGAAGCCAAGCTCCTCATTCAGGAGGGCCAGGTACTGGTCAATGGCGAGGTCTGCACCCAGCGGGGCAAGAAAATCCGCCCCGGCGACGACGTGGAGGCCGAGGGCCTGCACTACGGCGTGCGCTATGCGGATTGACGCCCTGACGCTGGAGGGCTTCCGCAACTACGACCGGCAGGCCCTGACCTTCCACGACAGCTGCAACGTCATCTACGGCGAGAACGCACAGGGCAAGACGAATCTGCTGGAGGCTATGGTCTATCTCTCCTGCGGCAAGTCGCCACGGGCCAGAGCGGACCGGGAGCTTATCGGCTTCGACCGGGACAAGGCATACATTCTGGGGCAGATGTTTACACGGGACCGGGAGTTCCGCACGGAGGTGGAGCTGCTCCGTGGCCGCCGCCGCAAGGCCAGCGTCAACGGCGTTCCCGCCAAGAACAACGCCGCCCTCTCCGACGTGCTGCACACCGTGTTCTTCTCCCCGGAGGATCTGATGCTCATCCGGGAGGGGGCTGCCGCCCGTCGGCGGTTCATGGATCTGTCCCTTTGCCAGCTGCGGCCCCGGTACGGGGAGGCACTGACGGAATACCACCGGCTCTATGAGCACAAGACCCGTATTCTCCGGGACAGCGGCGACTACCCCCAGCTGCTGGCCACCCTGCCGGACTTCAACCGGCGGCTGTGTCAGGTGGGAGCGGTGCTGATCCACTACCGGGCCCGTTACTGCCGGGCGCTGGCGGAATATGCGGCGCAGGCCCACTACGAGTGCTCCGGCCAGCGGGAGGAGTTGGAGCTGCGCTATCAGACGGTCAGCACCGTTCACGACCCCTTCCTCCCGCAGGAGCAGCTGTTTGCGGCCCTGATGGAGCATCAGCAGAGCCATGAGCAGGCGGAGATCGCCTCCCGGCTGTGCCTCTCCGGCCCCCATAAGGACGATCTGGAAGTGCTGGTCAACGGCCGCAGCGCCCGGCAGTTCTGCTCACAGGGACAGGTCCGCACGGCGGCGCTGGCCCTGAAGCTGGCGGATCGGGAAATTCATAAAAACACCATGGGGGAATACCCCATCATGCTGCTGGACGACGTGCTGTCGGAGCTGGATCCCCGGCGGCAGGAGTATGTCCTCAACCGCATCGCCGGGGGGCAGGTGTTCATCACCTGCTGCGAAAACGACCGGCTGGACACCCTGCTCTCCGGCAAGGTGTTCCATATCCGCGGCGGGGAGGTGCTGACATGAGCTATCTGCACATCGGCAAGAACGTCATGGTCAGCCGCCGCCGCATCATCGGTGTATTCGATCTGGACATCACCTCCCAGTCCCCCCGAACCAGAGAGTTTCTGGACCGGGCGGAGAGGGACGGCGTGGTGCTGGACGCCTGCGACGATATCCCCAAGTCATTTCTGGTGTGCGACCACCCTTACCATAAGCAGCTGGTCTATATCTCCCAGCTGAACACACAGACGCTTCAGAAGCGCACGGAAAACGATCAACCTGCCGTCACCGGCGGGCAAGGAAAGGAAAGAACCCATGTCTGAACTGGAAAAAGTAACCGCCGTCACCACGGAGTATGACGCTTCGGAAATTCAGGTGCTGGAGGGACTGGAGGCGGTGCGTAAGCGCCCCGGTATGTATATCGGCTCCACCTCCGCCTCCGGATTGCACCATTTAGTCTACGAGATCGTGGACAACGCCATCGATGAAGCGCTGGCGGGCTACTGCACGGATATCACCGTCACCATCAACGAGGGCAACACCATCACCGTCACCGATAACGGACGTGGTATCCCCGTGGATATCCAGAAGCAGACCGGCCGCCCGGCGCTGGAGGTGGTATACACCGTGCTGCACGCCGGCGGCAAGTTCGGCGGCGGAGGCTATAAGGTCTCCGGCGGTCTCCACGGCGTGGGCGCCAGCGTGGTCAACGCCCTCTCTGAGTGGCTGGAGGTGGAGGTCCACAAGGGCGGAAAGATCTATCAGATGAAGTTCTCCCGTGGTGCCATCACCCAGGAGATGACCGTCATCGGTGACACCGATCACACCGGCACCATCGTCCGCTTCAAGCCCGACGGTGAGATGTTTGACACGCTGGAGTACGACTACGAGACCCTCCACACCCGGATGCGGGAGCAGGCGTTTTTGAACGCAGGTCTGCGAATTTCCATCGCTGACCGCCGCCCCGGACAGGAGCAGGAGGACACCATGTGCTACGAGGGCGGCATCCGGGAGTTCGTTACCTGGATCAACCGCAACAAGACCCCGCTGCACGAGGAGGTCATCTACATGGCCGGCGCCAAGGGGGACTCCACGGCGGAGATCGCCATGCAGTATAACGACAGCTACGCCGAGACCATGGTCTCCTTCGCCAATGACATCCACACCCCGGAGGGCGGTATGCACGAGACGGGCTTCAAGGCGGCCCTGACCCGTGTCCTCAACGCCTACGGCATCAAGTACGGCATGATCAAGGAGGGGGACAAGGTCTCCGGCGAGGACGTCCGGGAGGGCATCACCGCCGTGATCTCCGTAAAGCTGACGGAGGCCCAGTTCGAGGGCCAGACCAAGGCCAAGCTGGGCAACGCCTATATCCGCACGCTGGTGGACGGCCTTGTCTCCGACCAGCTGTCGGTGTATCTGGAGGAGCATCCGGTGGTGGCCCGCACCATTCTGGATAAGGCGCTGACGGCCAACCGGGCCAGAGAGGCCGCCCGCAAGGCCAGAGAGTCCATCCGCCGCAAGACGGCGCTGGGCGGCGCCGCCATGCCGGATAAGCTGCGGGACTGCAATGAGAACAATCCGGAGCTGACAGAAATCTATATCGTGGAGGGCGACTCCGCAGGCGGCTCCGCCACCCAGGGCCGTGACTCTCGGTTTCAGGCCATCCTCCCCCTGTGGGGCAAGATGCTGAACGTGGAGAAGGCCAGAGCCGACAAGGTATACGGCAACGACAAGCTCCAGCCGGTGATCACGGCGCTGGGCGCCGGCATCGGGGAGGAATTTGACCTGAACAAGCTGCGGTACCACAAGATCATCATCATGGCCGATGCCGACGTGGACGGCGCCCATATCCGGACGCTGCTGCTGACCTTCTTCTTCCGGTTCATGCGGCCCCTCATCGAGGAGGGCTACGTCTATTCCGCCGTGCCGCCGCTGTATAAGCTGACCCGAGGCAAGCAGCAGCGGGTGGCCTACACCGACGAGGAGCGGGACGCCATCTCCTCCGAGATGCGGGACGGCAACCCCAATGTGAAGATCGACATCAACCGCTATAAGGGCCTTGGCGAGATGAACCCCCACGAGCTGTGGGAGACCACCATGGACCCGGAGAAGCGCACTCTGCGCCGCATCACCTTGGACGATGCCGTCAAGGCGGACGAGACCTTTACCGTCCTCATGGGAGAGAAGGTGGAGCCCCGAAAGGAGTTCATCGAGAAAAACGCCAAGTACGCTGTGAATCTGGATTATTGATCCCCAATCCTCTGACAAGGAGTAACAATATATGAGTAAGAAACCCCAATACGATCCCGAGGAGATCCGCTTCCCGGACCAGCACATCGTCGAGCGCTCGCTGGTGCCGGAGATGGAGAAGTCCTACATCGAATACGCCATGTCCGTTATCGTGGGCCGGGCGCTGCCCGACGTGCGGGACGGCCTGAAGCCCGTCCACCGGCGTATTCTCTACGCCATGTACGAGGACAACCTCACCAGCGACCGCCCCTTTAAGAAGTCCGCCACCTGCGTGGGCGACGTGCTGGGCCGGTATCACCCCCACGGTGACGCCTCCGTCTACGACGCTCTGGTGCGTCTGGCACAGGATTTCTCCATGCGCTATATGCTGGTGGACGGCCACGGCAACTTTGGCTCCGTGGATGGCGATCCCCCCGCTGCCTACCGTTATACCGAGGCCCGTCTTTCCAAAATTTCCAATGAAATGCTGCGGGATATCCGAAAGGACACCGTGGACTGGGACCCCAACTTTGACGAGAGCCGCAAGGAACCCCGTGTGCTGCCCAGCCGCTTCCCCAACCTGCTGGTCAACGGCTCCTCCGGTATCGCCGTGGGCATGGCCACCAATATCCCGCCCCACAACCTGCGGGAGGTCATCGGAGCCTGTATCCACGTGCTGGATGATCCCGATGCCACGCTGGCGGACCTGATGACCTATATCAAGGGTCCCGACTTTCCCACCCGTGGCCTCATCATGGGCCGCAGCGGCATCCGTGCCGCCTATGCCACCGGCCGTGGCCGGGTGGTGATGCGGGCCCGCCACGAGTTCGAGGAGTTCGGCCATGACCGCACCCGCATCATCATCACGGAGCTGCCGTATCAGGTGAATAAGCGGATGCTCATCAAGAGCATGGCCGATCAGGTGGAGGACAAGCGTCTGGAGGGCATCTCCGACATCCGGGACGAGACGGACCGCAACGGTATGCGGATCGTCATCGAGCTGAAGCGGGATGCCAATCCGCAGGTGGTACTCAACCGCCTGTTTGCACAGACCCAGCTGCAAACCACCTTCGCCATCAATATGCTGGCGCTGGTGAATAACCAGTCCCAGCCGAAGATCCTCTCCCTGCGGCACATCATCGACGAATATCTGGCCTTTCAGGAGGAGATCATCGTCCGCCGCACCCGCTATGACCTAAAGGACGCACAGGCCCGTGCTCATCTGCTGGAGGGTCTGCTCATCGCACAGGACAACATCGACGAGGTCATCCACATCATCCGCACCAGCTACGACAACGCCAAGGAGAACCTCATGTCCCGCTTCGGGCTGGACGATGTGCAGGCACAGGCCATTCTGGATATGCGCCTGAAGGCGCTGCAGGGGCTGGATCGTGAGAAGCTGCAAGCAGAGTACAAGGAGCTGGAGGAGAAGATCGCCTACTTCCTGAAGGTGCTGTCCGACGACGCTCTGGTGCGCTCCATCCTGAAGGAGGAGCTGTCCGCCATTGCCGAGAAGTACGGCGACGACCGCAAGACGGAAATTCAGGACGTGGAGGACGAGATCGACATCGAGGACCTCATCGAGGAGGAGGAGTGCGTCTTTACCCTGACGGAGAACGGCTACATCAAGCGCACCGCCGTCAGTGAGTACGCCGCCCAGAGCAAGGGCGGCATGGGCAAGAAGGGCATCACCACCCGTGACGAGGACACCGTGGTGGATGTGTTCACCGCCTCCACCCACGACTATCTCCTGTTCTTTACCGATACCGGCAAGGTCTACCGCAAGAAGGGCTACCAGATCCCGGAGAGCGGCAAGACCGCCAGAGGCACCAACATCGTCAACATCCTGCAGGTGGAGCAGGGGGAGAGGATTCAGACCATGCTCCACTACCGGGAGGCCGGGGAGGGCCAGCTGTACCTCTTCATGACCACCCGCAACGGTACGGTGAAGCGCCTGCCGGTGGAGACGCTGAAGAATCTCCGCAACAACGGCATCCGGGCGCTGACGCTGGACGAGGGCGACGAGCTGATCAACGTGCAGGAGACCGACGGCAGTCAGCGCATCCTCATTGCCACCCACGACGGTCAGGCGGTGTGCTTCGACGAGACGGACGTGCGTGCCATGGGCCGCACCGCCGTGGGCGTCCGGGGCATCCGCCTGCGGGAGGGCGACTATGTGGTGGGCGCCGCCAAGGCCGAGGCCGGCAAGACGGTGCTCTCCATCACGGAGCGTGGCTACGGCAAGCGCACCCCGGTGGAGGAGTACCGCATCACCAGCCGTGGCGGTCTCGGTATCCGCAACTACATGGTCACGGAAAAGACCGGCCCCATTGTGGGCATCAAGGTGGTGGACGGACAGGAGGACCTGCTGCTGATGACGCAGGCGGGTATCCTGATCCGCACGGCGGTAGACAGCATCCGCATCGCCGGCCGGGCCACGCAGGGCGTTATCGTCATGCGCTTTAAGGAGGAGGGCGACCACGTCATCTCCATGGCGCTGGCGGACCGGGAGACGGAGAAGGAAACCGCCCCGACAGAGGAGTAAGCCATGGGGAAGAAAAAGGAGCAGTACTGCCCCCTGACCCGGTGGCAGTACTTCACCAAGACCCTGTACCACGATCCCTCCTCCACGGGGGAGTTCACCTATGACGGTGTGGTGTACCGCAAGAGTGAGGCCCTCCAAGCGGTGGAGAGCCGCAACTCCCGGCTCCAGATGGGGCTGGTGGGCCTGATGTTTCTGGCCTTTGTGCTGGCTACCTATTTCCGCAGCGCCATGCCGCTGGCGGCGGGCATCCTGCTGATCGTGGCGGGGCAGGCTCTGCGTCTGAGCCGTCTGCCCAAGGATATCCTCTCCCACCTCACCGACACCGGACGGAGGGAACTGTGATGGACGCTCTGCAGGTCATCGCCCGCATCCATACGGAGCTGCCGGAGAAGTTCGGCGTGCCGCGCCAGAGCGGGCTGGTGCCACAGCTGCGGGGCCGCATCGTCTTTGAACCGGCCTACCGGAATCCGGACGCCGTCCGGGGACTGGAGGATTTCTCCCATCTCTGGCTCATCTGGCAGTTCTCCGAAGCCGTCCGGCAGGACTGGTCCCCTACGGTGCGGCCGCCCCGTCTGGGGGGCAACCGCCGCATGGGGGTCTTTGCCACCCGCTCTCCCTTCCGTCCCAACCATCTGGGCCTGTCCTCGGTGCGGCTGGAGCGGGTGGAGCAGAGTGAGGCGCTGGGGCCGGTGCTCCATGTCTGCGGCGCAGATCTGATGGACGGCACGCCCATTTTTGACATCAAGCCCTATCTCCCCTATACCGACAGCCATCCCGATGCCGTGGGGGGCTTCACCGACGGACTGGAGAGCCGCTGTCTGCGGGTGGAGTGTCCGCCCCGGCTTCTGGAGTGCATCCCGGCGGACAGCCGGGAGGGCCTGCTGGGCGTGCTGGCGGGGGATCCCCGTCCCCGGTATCAGGAGGACCCCCAGCGGGTATACGGCATGGGCTTTGCGGGGCAGAATGTGCGATTCACCGTGGACGGGGAGACTCTCACCGTGCATTCCATTGACCCGCTGGAGAAGTAACGCCAATATAGAACGGCATAAGGAACAACGATGAAGGCTGTAACCATCTGCACCGACGGGATAAAAACCGCTATGCGGTTTTACCGGTGATGCCGTGCTGCTGGCCCCTTGCGGGGCAACCGCAGAACATGGCGGACAGGCCCCGTCGGACGGAGGCCGCCCGATAAAACCACTGGGAGCAACACAAGAACAATTATGAAAACTGTGACGATTTACACCGACGGAGCCTGTTCCGGCAACCCCGGCCCCGGTGGCTGGGGAGCCATTCTGGAGTGGAACGGCATTGAGAAGGAACTCTCCGGCGGCGAGCCGGAGACCACCAATAACCGCATGGAGCTGACAGCGGTGATCCGGTCGCTGGCTCTGCTGAAGGAGCCGTGCATCGTGGAGCTGTACTCCGACTCCAAGTACGTCATTGACGCACTGGAGAAGGGCTGGGTCTGGGGCTGGAAGAAGCGGGGCTGGGTGAAAAGCGATAAAAAACCCGCTTTGAACGTGGATCTGTGGGAGCAGCTGCTGCCCCTGATCCAGACCCATCAGGTACACTACCACTGGGTAAAGGGCCACGCCAGCAATGAGAAAAACAACCGCTGCGACCAGATGGCTGTGGCGGAGAGTAAGAGGTTCTGAGAAATTCACAGAAAGTTCATGTGGATTTCATGATTCTGCCATCTTTACAGGGTATTATCTTACTCGTACAAAGGAACCATTCCTTATGTGATTTTCTCTCTCTCCTAACAAACACACAGCAAAAACGCCAGCCCTTGGGGCTGGCGTTTTTGCGTCTCTCCTGCAAGAAAATATTTTTCTGTGCAAGGAGAGGTTTTTCTGTTTAAGGAAAGATTTTCCCTGCTTGTCGGGGAACTTTTTGCGTCCGTTTTTCAGGGGGATATTTTGGCCTGCCTGACCAGGTGATTTTTTCGGCTGCCTGATGAAAAAATGTTTGGCTCTGCTTGCCGAGAAGAATTTTCGTCTCCCTGTCGGAATCATTTTTTCGCCTGATTGAGGGGATGGATTTTCCCTTTCAAGGGGCAGTCGAGCCTGTCCATGCGGACAGGCTCGGCACAATTTTGGACGGATTGGACAGACAGGACGTCACACGCCACGGAAGAAGGCCCGGATGGCTGCCTCATCGGCGGCGACGCTTCCCTGAGCGAAGCCGCTGCGTCCGCCGCCCCGACCGTGGAGGGCGTCGTTCATATGCTTCACGAACTCCCGCAGGTCTGCTCCCGGATGGATGACGGCGTACTGATACCGCTTCCCCTCTCCGGAGAACACGGCGCACCGCCCGCCGCAGGTATGGCTCACGACGTCGCACAGCCGTCGGGTGCCGTCTCCTGCCAGATCGTGCCGCACCAGCAGCACCTCTCCGGCGTCCCGGTACTGCTCCGCCAGCAGCCGGAACAGCTCCTCCTCCAGTCCGGCGCACCGGGTCTTCAGGGAGAGAACCTCCCGGCCCTGCCGCTCCACGGCTTCGGCGGTGTCGCCGGGCTTCACCGACAGCTGCTGTCCGATGGACCGGTTCTGCTGCCAGCTGCGGCACAGGTGGGCCATGGCCCGGCTGCCGCACACCAGCTCCAGCCGCACCCCCTCCCGGAGCTTCTGGCAGGAGAGAAATTTCACCAGCCCCACCTGCCCGCTGCCGGAGACATGGGTGCCGCAGCAGGCGCATAGATCGGCTCCCGGAAACTCCGTCAGCCGCACCGTCCCCGTCAGGGCCTTCTTGCTGCGGTAGGGGAGGGCCTCCCGCTCCGCCGGGGAGGGGAACGTCACCCGGCAGGGATGATCCTCCCAGATGTATCGGTTGGCCTGCCGCTCCACCTCCAGTACCTGCTCCCAGCGGATGTCGGCGTTATAGTCGATGGTCACGACATCGGCCCCCATGTGGAAGCCCACATTGTCGCAGTGGAAGGCGGCGCACAGCATCCCGCTGACGATATGCTCCCCGGAGTGCTGCTGCATATGGTCAAAACGCCGCTGCCAGTCAATGGCGCCGTGGACGGTGCTGCCCACCGCCAGCGATCCGGTGCAGGTATGATACACAATCCCGTCCCGCTCCCGCACGTCCGTGACCGCCACGCCGCCCAGGACGCCGTGGTCGGCGGGCTGCCCGCCCCCCTCCGGATAGAAGGCGGTGCGGTCCAGCACCACCAGATACCGGCCCTGCTCCTCCCGGCACGACAGCACCGCAGCGTCGAACTCCCGGAGATAGGCGTCCTCATAATAGAGCTTTGTGGTTTCCATAGGCGTCTCCTTTGCGTTTTTTCCCATTATGCCACAAACGCCGCCCCATTGCAACGCCGCCTATTCCGCCAGTGCCGCCAGATCCTCCGCCGTCAGTCCCGGCTGCACCGCCAGCGAGATGCCGTAGCCCAGCAGCCGCCCCAGTTGTCGGACCTGCCGGTCGATGTCTCTGGGGGTCACATACAGCCCCTGCGGTGCCGCTTCGGTGTCGCTGCCCAGCGCCGCCCCGTCGATGACCGTAGGCACGCCCACGGCGATGACCGGCACCCCCACCGTCTCTCGATCCACGGCGGTGCGGTGGCTGCCCACCCCGGAGCCGGGGATCAGCCCCGTATCCGACAGCTGGACGGTACGGCACAGCCGCCGGGGACTGCGGGCCGCCAGCGCATCCACGGCGACGACGGCTGCCGGGCGCACCGCTCCCGCTGCCGCCCGGATCAGCTCACAGGTCTCCATCCCCGTCCGGCCCAGCACCTCCGTACACAGGGCGGAGAGTTCCCCCATTCCCCGGAACGGCTCCTGCCCGCTGCGGACCAGATGCCGGGTCACCAGCAGGTGATCCACCGCCGTGGGGCCGATGGCATCACAGGTCATGTCCCGGTTACCGATGCCCGCCGTCAGCACCGGCCCACGGGGCAGGAGCTCCGCCAGCAGGGAGGCAAGACACGCCGCCTGCTGCGAAAAGGGCTGCTCCTCCAGCTCCATGGTGACATAGCGTCCCACGGGCTTTCCCAGCGCTCTGGCTCCCGTCTCGTCCAGGATCCGTACCTCCGTCACGGAGACGCCCTGCCGCTGCTCCGCCCGGGTGACTACCCCGGAGAGCTTTCCGGCTGCGGGGCCGCCTGCCTGCAAATTTTCCGCTGCCTCCAGCGCCAAGTCCGTCCGGATCTGCGTCATACTTGTGTTTCCCCCTCCCATTGTGCCACAAAATGTGGTAGATTACGGGTAGTTTCCCGCAAAAAATAGGGAATATGCAAAAAAGAATGGCAAAAATTCAAAAAGTGCTTGCAATTTTCAGATAAAGATGTTAAAATATCATCCTGCGTGGATGTTTCATTCCAACGCAGCTACTTTATCGTCGGGGAGGTGTTTGGTTTGCCGAATATCAAGTCTGCTAAGAAGCGTGTGCTGGTGTCCGAGGCTCGTAATGCCCGCAACAAGGCCAATCGCTCTGCACTGAAGACCGCTATCAAGAAGTTCGAGGCTGCTGCCGTGGAAGGCAATCGCACCGAGGCCGAGGGCGCTTACAAGGTCGCAGTGAAGTCCATTGACAAGGCTGCCGCCAAGGGTCTGCTGCACAAGAACAACGCTGCTCACAAGAAGAGTGCGCTGACGCTGAAACTCAACCAGATTGGCTGATCCAAACCAAAGGACACCTGCCGGGTGTCCTTTTTTTTGCCCGGCCGTCGGAAAGTGCGGCCAACAGGGGAAAAGACAAAACAGAGCGTAATTTTTCAAAGAAAAATTACGCTCTGTTGTTGGTCAAGTGCCGTTTTGCGGCTTATTTGTAGTAGTCCGTGCCGTCCTCGATGACCATGGGCAGGCCGTTGTGGTACACCGGCAGGGTCTGGAACTTGAAGCGACTGGCCCTGTGCATCCGGTCGATCTTCTCCCGGACGGCCTCGTCCGGGCAGACGCCCCGGCGGATATACTCGTTGACGGCGTGATAGGAAAAGCCCAGATTGTCCTCGTCGGTGAGGCCCGTCAGGCCGTCGGAGGGGGGCTTGATGAGGAATCGCTCCGGCAGGCCCAGCGCTCGGCCCAGAGCGATGACCTCCTCCGTGGTGTACATCCCCAGAGGGGAGAAGGCACCGGCGCTGTCACCGTAGATGGTGCAGTAGCCCACCCAGTCCTCCGACAGGTTGGAGGTGTTGAGAACGATGCCTCCCTCCACGGACTGGGCCACGGCATAGAGGGTGGCCATACGGATGCGGGAGGGGAGATTCACCACGGTCTGGCGGCTGGGGGTCAGGCCCGCCTGCTCCAGCTGGGACAGTACCCCCGCCACGGCATCGTGGATGTTGCAGGTGCAGTGGGGGATCTGCAGATGCTCCACCAGCGCTTGAGAGTAGTCGATATCCGGCTGAATGCCGTCGGGCATCAGCACACCATAGACGTGGTCCCGGCCATAGGCCGCCACCGCCATGGCCGCCACGGTGGAGCTGTCTTTGCCGCCGGAGATGCCGATGACGGCGGTCTTGCCGCCGCAGCCGGCCATCTGCTGGCTCATCCACTCCAGCACCCCAGCAAGCTGGAGCTGTACGTTGAATCCGCTCATGTGATCCCTCCTGTGAATGGTTGATGGATGGGGGAGGTATCCCCGTTGATGGCTTATTGTACTCCCATTTTCCACAAAATGCAACTGCCGCCCGCTGGGGGCTGCGGAGGGATTTTCCGTATTCCATAGAAAACCGGCGGAAAAGGATCGGATTTCCGGCTTTTCCCGCATTTTCTTTTGGCAAACGACGTGGTAGAATATAGAACAGATCAGAAAAAACGACCCCAAGGAGGAATTCTATGAAGGATAACAAACTGGGTATCATGCCCATCTCCAAGCTCATTTGGAATATGTCCCTGCCCATCATCGTGTCGATGCTGGTGCAGGCCCTATATAATATCGTGGACAGCGTGTTCGTCTCGCAGGTCAGCGAGCAGGCCCTTACCGCCGTGACGCTGGCCTTCCCGGCCCAGAACCTGATGATCGGTCTGGCCACCGGCACCGCCGTGGGCGTCAATGCCCTGCTGGGCCGGGCGCTGGGCGCCGGGGACGGCAAGCGGGCCGATCAGGTGGCCATCAACGGCATTTTCCTGGCGGTGGTGGGCTTTGTACTCTCCGCCGTGCTGGCCCTGTGCTTTGGGGGGACCTTCTTCCGCACCCAGACGGACATCGACTACATTGTGGATAACGGCATCACCTATCTGCGCATCTGCTGCTGTGCCTCGCTGGGAATGTTCTGCCAGATCATGTTCGAGCGCCTGCTGCAGGGTACCGGCCGCTCCATCCTCTCCATGTACACCCAGGGGCTGGGCGCCATCGTCAACATCGTGCTGGACCCCATCTTCATCTTCGTGTTCAAAATGGGCGTGGCGGGTGCCGCTGTGGCCACCGTTATCGGCCAGTTCTGCGGCTGCGGTCTGGCTCTGTATATGAACCTGCGGAAGAACCACGATCTGCACCTTCGGTTCCGGGGCTTCCGGCCGGACTGGAAGATCGTGGGCAATATCTATGCCATCGGGTTGCCCTCCGTGGTGATGGTGGCCATCGGCTCGGTGATGACCTTCTGCATGAACAAGATCCTCATCACTTACCACTCCGCCAAGGAGACGGCGGCTACCGCCTTCGGCATCTACTTCAAGCTCAACAGCTTTGTCTTTATGCCGGTGTTCGGCCTGAACAACGGTGTGGTTCCCATCGTGGCCTATAACTACGGCGCTCAGAATCGCCGCCGCATGATGGAGACCATCAAGCGCAGCGCCATCTATGCCTCCTGCATCATGGTGCTGGGTATGGCCATCTTCTGGGCCATTCCGGGGACGCTGGTCAGTATCTTTAACGCCACGGAGACCATGAAGCAGGTGGCCGTTCCGGCCCTGCGGATCATCTCCCTGAGCTTCTGCACGGCCGGGGCCTGTATCGCTCTGGGCAGCTCCTTCCAGGCGCTGGGGAAGTCGGTGTACTCCATGATCACCTCCATCATCCGCCAGCTGGTGTTTCTGGTACCCATCGCCTATGTGCTGGCCCGCTACGGCCAGTCCATCGGAAACGACGATCTGGTGTGGTGGTGCTATCCCATTGCGGAGATCGCCTCGCTGGGCGTGACGATGCTGTTCTTCCTGCGGGTGTACCGTACCGTCATCGCCAAGGTGCCGCTGGACGGCGCTCCCTCGCTGGAGGAGCAGGAGGCGGAGCAGTAAAATTCTTCCATGAAAAGGAGCGGCAGGCGCTATGCGCCTGCCGCTCCTTTTTGCCGCATCCTTCAGCGGATGAAGTTCGTCCGGTGGCCGCGCTCCGGGGCAGGGAAGTCGTACCCGGCCTCCCGGCCCGCCTGAATGCAGTGCAGCAGCCACGCCATGCTGCGGCCCAGATTCCGCATGGTCTGGAGTCCCTCGCCGTCCAGCATCACATCCTCGGGACAGTGGCCGTGGACCATGTTCCAGTAGGTGGAGCCCACCGTTACCATGTCGGAGATACCGAAGTACTTGCCCAGAGCGTCCAGACTGGCGGTGGTGCCTGCCCGCCGGGCAGAAGCCACCGCAGCGCCGGGCTTTCCGGCGAAGGCGCTGCCTCCGGCGTAGAATACCCGGTCCAGGAAGGACAGCACCCGCCCGCTAGGGTGGGCGTAATAGACCGGTGTGCCGAATACAAAGCCGTCGGCCTGCCGGGCCTTGGCGATGAAGTCGTTGACGCCGTCATCGGTGAATACGCAGCCGTTCTTGCTGCACTGGTTGCAGCCGATGCAGTCCCGGACGGGGCCGCCGTCCAGCTGCACGATCTCGTAGTCGATGCCCGCAGAGGTCAGGGTCTTGCCCACCTCCGTCAGGGCGGTGTAGGTGCAGCCCTTGGGGTTGCAGCTGCCGTTGAGCATTAGAACCTTCATGGGATGATCCCTCCTTGAAAATGTGTGATGTGTGGTTTTCTCTTTTATACCCCCGGCGGGTAGTTTTCTTTTATTGTCTCTGACGGCATATTTTTCCTAATGGGGACAATCCTCTCATGTCTCCGACGGGTGACTTTCTGCCAATAGCAGCAGAAAGTCACCAAAGAATGCCACTTGAAACCTTAGGTTTCAAGACTTCCTCTTTTGTGTACAAGAGTTGCACCCTAAAACTTGCCGAAGCAGGGAATTGGTCTGCTTCTACTCACGCTGCCGCTACCCTACCAGTTGAAGAAGCTTGCTGTTCTCCCCGGTAGAATATCAGACTTCTTCAGTTGCCCATGTAGCGGCAGCGATAGTAGAAATACGCCAATTCCCTGTGTCGGCGGGAGGTAGGATGTAACTCTTACATACCGGAAAGGAAGTTTTGAAACCTTCGGTTTCAAACGGCTCTTTTGCCCACTTTTCCAGCTGCTGGGAAAAGTGGGCCGTCGGAGACACGTTCCTTATGCAAAGCGCTACTGTTGACAAAAAGTATGCCTCCGGCGGGAAAACAAAAAACTGCCATTGAAAGAACGCACCTTACCGGTGGTAAAAAATCCACCGGCACGTCCGCAAGAGCGATCAGGGTGCGGCATCAGCCGCCCCGAAGGTTCGGGACGGCTGATGCTTGAGCGCTTAATAGGCCAGCTTCTCCGTCAGATAGGCCTTCAGCTGGCTGATGGGAACACGCACCTGCTCCATGCTGTCCCGCTCCCGGACGGTGACGCACTGGTCGCCGGGATTCTCCCCGTCGCCCACGGTGTCGAAGTCCACGGTGATGCAGAAGGGCGTGCCGATCTCATCCTCCCGGCGATAGCGCTTGCCGATGGAGCCGGTCTCGTCGAAGTCCAGCATGAAATCCTTGCACAGATCGTTGTAGATCTCCGTGGCCGGCTCGCTGAGCTTCTTGCTCAGAGGCAGGATGGCTGCCTTATAGGGGGCCAGTGCCGGGTGCAGCCGCAGCACCACACGCACGTCGTCCTTGCCGTTTTTATCCTGTCCCACGACCTCCTCGTCGTAGGCGTCGCACAGTACCGCCAGCACACTGCGCTCCACGCCCAGAGAAGGCTCCACCACATAGGGGATGTAGCGCTGGTTGGTCTCCGGGTCGAAGTAGGTCAGATCCTTGCCGGAAACGTTCTGGTGCTGGGTCAGGTCATAGTCGGTGCGGTCCGCCACGCCCCACAGCTCGCCCCAGCCGAAGGGGAACAGGAACTCGAAGTCCGTGGTGGCCTTGGAGTAGAAGCACAGCTCCTCCGGGTCATGATCCCGCAGCCGCAGATTCTCGTCCTTCAGACCGATACCCAGCAGCCAGTTGTGGCAGAAGGTGCGCCAGTACTGGAACCACTCCAGATCAGTGCCGGGCTTGCAGAAGAACTCCAGCTCCATCTGCTCGAACTCCCGGACACGGAAGATGAAGTTGCCGGGGGTGATCTCGTTGCGGAAGGACTTACCGATCTGGCACACGCCGAAGGGCAGCTTGCGCCGGGTGGTACGCTGGGTGTTGACGAAGTTGGTGAAGATGCCCTGCGCCGTCTCAGGCCGCAGATACACGGTGTTCTTGGCGTCCTCGGTGACGCCTTGGAAGGTCTTGAACATCAGGTTGAACTGCCGGATGTCAGTGAAATTGTGCTTGCCGCAGCTGGGGCAGGGGATGTTGTGCTCCTCGATGAAGTCCTTCATCTCCTGCTGGGTGAAGGCATCGATGGGCTTGGGCAGCTCCACGCTGTTCTCACCGCACCAATCCTCAATGAGCTTGTCCGCCCGGAACCGCTCCTTGCACTCCCGGCAGTCCATCAGGGGATCGGAGAAGCCGGACAGATGGCCGCTGGCCACCCAGGTCTGGGGGTTCATGAGGATGGCGGCGTCCTGCCCCACGTTGTAGGGATTCTCCTGAACGAACTTCTTCCACCATGCCTTTTTGACGTTGTTCTTCAGCTCCACGCCCAGAGGACCGTAGTCCCAGGTGTTGGCCAGACCTCCATAAATTTCAGAGCCGGCAAAGACGAAGCCCCGGTTTTTGCACAGGGCCACAATCTTGTCCATGGTTTTTTCCGTGTTTTTCATGACGATTCTCCTTTGTATGATGATTTTTCAGCTCAGTTAAAATAAAAAACGCCCTGAACTGCCGACGCAGCTCAGGGCGAACTAAAAAGTCCGTGGTTCCACCTGAATTTGGATCGCTCCACACTCTTGTGCCGCTAACGGGGCTTCCGGCGGGCATTTCCTCCCGCAGCTCCGGGCCGCCACGCCCATCATCGCCTGTAACGCTTCAAGGGTATCATGTTTTCCCCCGTCCGTCAAGGGGGAATTTCCCCGGTGCTTGGTGTGTTGGGGGTGCCTCCTGCAGCATCCTTTTTGCTGCTGTTGGCAAAAAGGATGCCGACGGAGACACAGAAGAAAGCTACCCGCCCAAGGAAAAGCCTGTTTGACGGAAGTACGTCCCATCAAAGAGGATGGCTGCCGCTGGCAGCCATCCTCTTTGATGAACTTATTCCTCCTCCTGCGCCGTGATCTGGATATGCAGCTCATCCAGCTGCTTTTGCTCCACGGTGGAGGGAGCGCCCATCATGACGTCCTGAGCGTTCTTGTTCATGGGGAAGGGGATGATCTCCCGGATGGAACTCTCGCCCGCCAGCAGCATCACCATGCGATCCACGCCCGGAGCGATACCGGCATGGGGAGGTGCGCCGTAGCAGAAGGCGTTGTACATGGCGGGGAACTTCTTCTTCACGTCCTCCTCGCCCAGCCGCACCAGCTCGAAAGCTTTCACCATGATCTCCGGGTCGTGGTTCCGGACGGCACCGCTGCTGAGCTCCACGCCGTTGCACACCAGATCGTACTGGTCGGCGGTGATGGTCAGGGGATCGATCTCGCCCCGCTCGGCCTTCAGCAGCACCTCCAGCCCGCCGCTGGGCATGGAGAAGGGGTTGTGGCAGAACTCCAGCTCACCGCTCTCATCACCGATCTCGTACATGGGGAAATCCACGATCCAGCAGAACTCGTAGCGCTCCTGATCCATGTGACCGGCGCAGGCGGCGCCGAAGGTCTTGATGAGTACACCGGCGGACTTGGTGGCTGCTGCGCCGGCCGCCACCACCACCAGCGTATTGGGTGCCAACGTCAGAACCTGCTCCAGCTGGGGCCGCAGGCCAGTGACGAACTTGGCGATACCGCCGGCCAGCTCGCCCTTCTCATCCACCTTGAACCAATAGGCCTTGCTGCCGGACTGCACCTCGCAGTCGGACAGGAGCTTTTCTACCTGCTTGCGGGTCAGGGCGCAGTCGGAGATATCTACCATCTTCACGGTCTGGCCCCGCAGAGGCTCAAACTCGCTGTTTTCAAAGAGGTGGGTGACGTTCTTGCAGGTCAGGTCGATGCGCAGATCCGGCTTGTCGGAGCCGTAGGTCTCCAGCGCCGTGTTATAGGGGATGCGGCGGAAGGGGGCGGCAGAGGCGACGTCATAGGTGCCGAACTTGGCGAAGATAGGGGGCAGCACGTCCTCCAGCACGGCGAACACGTCCTCCTGTGTGGCGAAGGCCATCTCCATATCCAGCTGGTAGAACTCGCCGGGAGAGCGGTCGCCGCGGGCATCCTCGTCCCGGAAGCAGGGGGCGATCTGGAAGTACCGGTCGAAGCCGGAGGTCATCAGCAGCTGCTTGAACTGCTGGGGAGCCTGAGGCAGGGCATAAAACTTGCCGGGATGCTTCCGGGCAGGCACCAGATAGTCCCGTGCGCCCTCCGGGGAGGAGGCCGTCAGGATGGGAGTGGTGATCTCCAGGAAGCCGTGCTCCGTCATGGCAGCCCGCAGAGCGGCCACCACCTGGCAGCGCAGGACGATGTTATTTTTCACAGCGGGGTTCCGCAGGTCCAGATACCGGTACTTCAGGCGCTGGGTCTCGTCGGCCTCCCGGCTGCGGTTGATCTCAAAGGGAAGGCTGTTGTAGCGGCAGCGGCCCAGCACCTCGATTTTGCTGGGGACCACCTCAATGTCGCCGGTGGGCAGCTTGGGGTTTTTGCTGGCCCGCTCCCGGACAACGCCCTCCACGCTGATGGTGGACTCCTTGTTCAGGTCCCGGATGATGGCCATCATCTCCTCGGACTCGATGACCACCTGCGTGGTGCCGTAGAAATCCCGCAGCACCACAAAGGCGAAGTTACTGCCCACCTCCCGGACATTTTCCATCCAACCTACGATCTTCACGGACTTCCCGGCATCGGCCAGCCGCAGCTCCCCGCAGGTATGGGTACGCATCTGCATCATAGCTTTCACTCCTGTTTCTGATAATGTATCGTAATATTTCTATTGAATATTGCTATTTGTTATCGGATTTTGCCCTTATTCCACGATGACGCTGCCCTGCTCCCGGAGGGCCAGCCCCTCCCGGATGCGCTGGAGGGTCTCGTCGAAGGGCAGTGTGGTCTGCTCGCCGGAAACCATATCCTTGCAGGCCACCACCCCGGCGCTGACCTCGTCGTCGCCCAGAAACACCACATAGGGGACGCCGATCTTGTCGGCATAGTTCATCTTGGCCTTGAACTTCTTCTGCTCGGTGTAGAGCTGGGTCCGCACTCCGGCTGCCCGCAGCCGGGTGGACAGCTGGATGGCGGGGGTCAGCTCCGCCGTCATGGGCAGGATCAGCACATCTGCCGGGGCCGTGGGCATCTGGGGGTTCAGCATTCCCTGCTCGCCCAGCACGTAGAACAATCTCGTCAGGCCGATGGAGATGCCTACGCCGGGCAGCTGCCGGTCGGTGTAGTACTCCGCCAGATTGTCGTACCGTCCACCGGAGCAGACGGAGCCGATCTCCGGATGATCCAGCAGGGTAGTTTCGTACACCGTGCCGGTGTAGTAGTCCAGCCCACGGGCGATGGTCAGGTCCACGGCGAAGTTCTCCTCCGGTACGCCGAAGGCCGCCAGATACTTCACCACCGTCTCCAGCTCGGTAAGGCCGGCGTCGAACACCTCATTGCGGCCCCGATAGCCCTCCAGCGCCGTCAGCACCTCCTGATTGGAGCCGGTGATGGCGATGAAACGCAGGATATCCCCGGCGGCCTCCTCGGTGAGACCCAGCTCCCCGGTGAGAAGCCCCCGGACCTTGTCGGGGCCGATCTTATCCAGCTTGTCCACGGTACGCATGATGTCGCCGGACTGCTCTGTCAGCCCCAGCATGGCATAAAAGCCGTTGAGGATCTTCCGGTTGTTGACCCGGATCTGGAACCGCTTCAGTCCCAGACGGGTGAAGGTCTGGTAGATGATGGAAGGGATCTCCGCCTCGTTGGCGATATCCAGCTTGCCGTCTCCGATGATGTCGATGTCCGCCTGATAGAACTCCCGGAACCGGCCCCGCTGGGCCCGCTCCCCC